>Ga0105102_10000456_pt1 | contig 12136 bp, 9 predicted proteins | sample PPLLaktember2015_FD_87032 | JGI IMG/M metagenome (GOLD analysis project Ga0105102, IMG submission 87032) | Freshwater sediment microbial communities from Prairie Pothole Lake near Jamestown, North Dakota, USA - PPLs Lake P7 Core (6) Depth... | ecosystem: Environmental > Aquatic > Freshwater >...
ACCTCCCAGTAAAATTCTGGCTTTCCCATAAGTGATTTTCATCAACACGGAATGGCCGTTCTTATCCTTCCCTGCATCATTCATGGTCATAAGTGCAGGTACCCCGTCCTTTCTGGTGACTACCGGTCCCAGAATTTCAATGGAAAATTTCTTCCCGTAAACCTGGTTGTTCTGGTCAAAACCTTCCAGGAAGCGGTCTTCTGCGGAAACCATTGAAAATTTGACCTCCGGGTTGTACCGGAGTGACTGGTACAGGGTAGAAGGATAAGTTGAACAGGGTCCTTTCCTCTTTTCAGGATTAGTAATGATTTCCATCATCTGGGGAGTATCCCTTACGAGAGAATAGATCAAGCCTTTTTTGACCGTTCCGAAAGGGGAAGATTCTCCCGGACGTTCCACAATACCATTGTGATAAATGTGGGAAACCCTTATTTTATCGTTTTCGAAAACAGGCCCAAACCCTTTATAGTGGTCCAGGTCGGAATGACTGATGATCACCTTGAATCGGAAAGGCAGGGGTTCCGTCCGGTTGTAAAGATAAAAACGCCACCAAAGGTAACGGTTCATATGGTCGTATTCGCCAGCATCAAGGAGAATTTGCTGATCGTCGGGAGTAACGATGTGGCATCCGTCACCCTGTCCGATGTCGACAAAATTGACTTCCAGAATCCGCTCATTGTTGATGTCGCTGACGTTTATCCATCCTTCCGAACCCCTGGAGGAGACTTTCACCCTGTTGTTTACAATCTCTAAATCCCTGATTTCAATATAGTCTCCGAACAGCAGATGTTCCACCCACTTATTCCCTTCAGAGAAATCATAGATTTTGGGGCCCGGGAATCCTGCAAAGCAATAATGCCTGCCATTGGTTGAAGTGAGGTATTTTTCCTCTTCCAAAGTTGCCATAGTTTTGATGAGGTTTGTTTAAGAGGCCAAAATACAAAAAACGGACGAAAAAGTAAAGAGGAGGGGAAGAAATGTTATCAGGTTATCAGGTTGTCCGGTTGTCCGGTTGTCCGGTTGTCCGGTTGTCTATTTACCGGTTGCTGAGCGGAGTCGAAGCATCAGGTTGTCCGGTTTTTTGAATGCTGAATACTGGAATTTTGTTTCTTTTGTTTTGTGCCGTTGTTCCGTAACGCGCGGCCCGGAACAACTTCGGAACTCTTCGGAACTCTTCGGAACTCTTCGGAACAACTTCGGAACACCTCAGCCGGAGAGCATCTCCCTGGCAGCCGTAACTGCAGCTTCTGAGGGATCGTCTCCCCCCAGCATACGTGAAAGTTCTTCGACCCGTTCCTGAGTGGCCAGCCTGGTGATCGATATCCTGGTACCGGAACCGTCGTCCTGTTTGGAAACCCTGAAGTGAGTATCCCCTTTCCCGGCAATCTGGGGAAGATGGGTGATGTTGATCACCTGAATGCCCTGGGAGAGTTCTTTTAGTATCCCGGCCATTTTGAGGGCTGTTTCCCCGGAAATACCGGAGTCGATCTCATCAAACAGGATAGTTGAAAGCATGCCTGAACCGGAAACCAGTGTTTTCAGCGCCAGCATAACCCGGGAGATCTCACCTCCGGAAGCAATTTTCGCTATTTCCGCCGGCAGGGTGTCGCGGTTAGCACTGAAAAGGAACTGAATGTCATCAGCACCGCCGGGTTGATACTGACTTTTCAGGGTGTGACCAACACTGAAACGGGCATGGGGCATACCCAGTTGTTTCAGCACGCCGGTAACTTTTGTCTCAATCACCGGGAAAACTTTTTTCCGGGAACCGGTGAGGAGGACGGCGGCGTTTTTAAGTTTTTCCGCCGCTGCTTCATATTGAATGGCCAACTGAGCGATCTCTTCTTCAAAACTACCAATCGTCCGAATCCTGGAATCCAGGTCGTCTCTGAGACCGATCAGTTCTTCCACCGAAGAAAGCTGGTGTTTCTGTTCCAGGGTATAAATCAGGTCGAGTCGTTCTGTAACAGCGTTGAGTCTTTGAGGATCATAGGCTGTTTTTTCCGACAACCTTTCTGATTCGGAGGCCAGGTCTTTCAGTTCAATCTCTGCCGACAGGAGTCTTTCCGACAGTGCGGCTGCTTCCCTGAGGTAGCCGGAGATTTTTTCCATCCGGTTGAAGGCCTCCCTGAGCCGGGCTACGACAGGCAGATGATCCCCCTGTAGCAAATCACTTACCAGGTTGAGCGATCCTTTGATCTCTTCCGCATGGGTCAGCGCATTCCTCTCCTCTTCCAGCAGTTCCTGCTCCCCGGGCACCAATCGGGCTTCCTCCAGCTGTTGAAACTGAAACTGGAAATAATCCAGATCAGACTTACTTCTGGAAGCCCTGCTTTTCAATTCGGCCAAACGCTGACCGAGCTCCTGATGCGCCCGGAAAAGCTCTCTGAACTGACTCATCAGATGATGATTACGCGCAACATTATCCACCAGCTGCAGCTGAAACAGACGGGTACCCAGTTCCAGATTCTGGTGCTGGGAATGGATGTCGATCAGCCGCACCGAGAGGTCATGCAACTGTTGAAGGCTGACAGGGGTATCGTTTATAAAGGCCCTTGACTTTCCGGAGGCAGCAATTTCCCTCCTGACAATGGTTGAAGGATCAAAATCAAGGTCGTTCTGTTTGAAAAAATCCTCCCAACCTGACCCATTCAGCCTGAAATTGCATTCCACAATGCATTTGCGTTCGGGATTTCTGATTTGGGAATAATCGGCCCTTCCACCCAGGATCAGGGAAAGGGCCCCCAGGATCACCGATTTCCCGGCCCCGGTTTCCCCTGTAATGATGTTCAAACCCGTTTCGAATGAAACGGTGAGTTCATCGATCAGTGCATAATTGGAAATGGTCAGTCGGGTCAGCATTGCACCTCCGGATTAATAACTTTCCGATTCCGCGATTTTCTGGTATTTTGAACCGTTGGAGGGATCCACTTCGTTCAGGATGGCCATCACCCGGTTCCTCTCATCGGGGAATGATTTGGAAAAGATGTTGACCAGTTCATCCGATTTGGCATCGAAAAAAACCTGTAAAATATAGACGGATGGGCGGCGGCGGAAAACCTGCTGCACCGACCGGAGCGATTCGGCAATGACTGCCCGGCCTTCTTCCGGCTTTTCTCCCATGATATCCAGCCCTTTACGATGGAAATTGTAGAGGCAATCCCTCATCCCTGCATAGGAACGGTTCATGATGTTCTCAATCAGCCAGTAACGGTTCCGTTCACTCTCGAACGATTTCCACCCTTTCTCCCGGGCATTCTGAGAATTGTTCACAATGGCCTGGGCCTTTTCAAAATAGGGAGTTCCTCCCTCCGGAGAATAGGTGTCGTAGTCAAAACCCAAAATGATGTATGCATAAAAAGCCAGAATGTTGGTCATGTTATCACGGTTGCTGGTTTCATTGAATTCCAGCGGCTGAAACTCCGCATATTTGCATTGAAAATCATTGTCCTTGATGTTCAGTACCGTGGATTCATAGGTGGAACCGAATACCGGCCTCTTTACCTGAATCTGGATGGACCCCCTGAATTCATCGGCCGAAATCTGTTCATCGAGGCGGATAAACATATTGCACTCAATTCTCTCCTCCATGGTATACACATGGTCGGTCCATCGGCGGTTATTCATGAATTCGTACAGGTCAGACTGCATGGTCTGAAACAGGTTCCTGTTGACAGCCTGTATCCGGTCAGGGGAAACACTGATGTTGCACCGGAATTCCTGGCAGTTCCCATCCGTAAGGAAAATGATCAGAAAGCCTGCTGTGATTAAAATTCTTTTCATATGCTCTTTTAACGGATATATAACTCAAAAATACCCTGAAAATTGTAAAGATAACATACAAGCGTTGATTTTTGAAAGAGGAACAAACAAAAAAGCTGCCAGAGGCAACTATTTATGACAGCATCAGGTATCACAACATGGGAGACGGGAAACTGGAAACAGTAAATTATATCCGAAATCTTTTATGGTTCCGGGCTATGCGTTCCGGGCTGCGCGTTCCGGGCTGCGCGTTCCGGGCTGCGCGTTCCGGGCGGTGCGTTCCAGGCGGTGCGTTCCGGGCTGCGCGTTCCATGGTTCCGACGTTCCGCACTCTGCGCTATACGTTCTACGCTTTACGCTTTCCCCAGCGGCAGCATTTCAAACAGCGGAAGAGGGTTGTGGGGCATTCCCTTTTCAATAATTATTTCCACTCCTCCGGAGCTTTACGCTCTACGCTTTACGCTTTACGCTTAGGGCAGAGAGCTCCGGAGGAGTGTTGATATTTATAGAAAACGGCATTTCCCGAATACTCCTCCCCGCTGTTTGAAATACGGCCCTTTTCCCTGTAATCGGTAATCGAGAATCGGTTCCGGGCGGTGCGTTCCGGGGTTCCGATGCCCAAAACCAGAAATCATTTCAATCTTGAATCTTGAGTCTTGAATCTTGAATAAATCCGAAATCGTACATCCCCGCCCGACTGAACGAGGCACGAGTCATTATTGGAACAATGGACTTCAGTCGTTCGGGCGGGCGAAATCCGAAATATTTTGAACCACAACAGGCACATAGAACACAATGGAAATGCGAAATGGATCGGTCGTTTTTCAAACCACGGCGGATGGAACAGGGGGGTGTATTTTTACTAAGGTTACTTTAAAAATAAGGTTTCCCATGGGTTGCCAGAAATCCAATATTGAAAAGAATCTTCGCGTCTTTGCGTGAAATTTTCCATCCGAAAGTAATTCAGATCCTCTTCCGGTTTTCCTTGGCCGGGTTACGGTGGTAGATCTCCTTGTCTTTCAGTTCTTCAAACGCAATAAGGGATGGTTTGGGAAGCCTTTCATAGAATTTGGAAATTTCTATTTGCTCCCTGTTTTCAAACACCTCTTCAAGATTATCGGTAAAAGAGGCGAATTCCTGAAGTTTCTGCTGAAGTTCTTCTTTCAGTTCCGAAGATATCTGGTTTGCCCTTTTGGCAAGTATCATAACGGTTTCATATACATTCCCGGTTTCTTCCTCCAGAACTTCAAGGTCTCTGGGGATGGTGGTCATGGCTGCTTTTGTTTTCTTATAATCCATGGTCAATTTTTATTTGAATTTTCGCTTTTATAATTCAGAATTTTCGATGTGGTTTCATAATATTTTTCCACCTCTTTTTTGTATTTGCTCTCAGGGAATTCATCCGTGAAGGCAAAGTATTCATCAAGTGCATCCGACAGCCGCTGCTCCTTTTTATCCTGAACACTGTTCAAACCCAGCAAAAACTTGGATTTGAGCAACATGAACATCAACTCTTCCCGGAATTTCGAATCGGGATGCTCCTTAATGGCATTTTCGAGTGCAACGACTGCAGCCTTGTAGTTTTCAAAATCGAAATAGAGCCTGGCATTGATAAAGGATTTCTCCACCAGCTTATCCCGCAGTTCATCAATCAGCTTTTGAGCTTCGGTCACCCTTTCACTGAAGGGGTAAAGGTTTAAGTACAACTGGAGGGCATCAATGGCTTCAGCGGTGGTTGACTGGTCCAGTCTGACTTTCGGGGACATGAGGTAGGAACAATACCCCACCATAAACTGAGCTTCTTCTGTGAATTTGCTGGTCGGATATTCTTTAATGAGGGTTCTGAAATACTGGCTTGCCATGAGGTAGTCTTTTTGCCCCATCATACTTTTGGCATAATAGAAATAGACCTGGTCAGCCCGGCTGGTCCCTCTGAAAATATTGATCAGCTCCTGGAAGAGGGCCCCTGAACGGGCAAATTCACCAGCCTCAAAGTATTCAATACCTTTTTTGAATTTATATTCATAGTCGGTACTCTTGACTATCTTGCTGAATTCTCCACAGGAGGCCAGTGAGAACACGCTCACAACCAATATTATGCGAACTATTTCCCTGATTTTAAACATGGCGCAAAGATATTATTTTTGTTGTTACACCGGCAGAAAAATAGTTCTATTCTGGAATTTAGCCTGTCGGGTTATGAAATTTTAACAAATTTGCCCTGAATGCAAAAAATTTTACTTTTGTGGCTCAAACTTTAAACGATCGCAGTATGGCAGATATATTCGAAAAATTCCAAAGAAATCAGGGTGATATCGGGAAGTACATGAAGCAGGTACATGGTTATTTTGCTTTTCCCAAACTGGAAGGTGAAATAGGTCCTTATATGAATTTCCGTGGTAAGAGAATGTTAACATGGAGTTTAAATAATTATCTAGGTCTTGCCAACCATCCTGAAGTAAGAAAAGCCGATTCTGAATCAGCTGCCAAATGGGGGCTTGCCTATCCGATGGGTGCCCGGATGATGTCGGGGCAAACCAGCCGGCACGAAGAGCTGGAACAGAACCTGGCGGCATTTGTGGGCAAAGAAGATGCCTTTCTCCTGAATTACGGATACCAGGGTATGGTTTCCATCATTGATGCCGTTTGCGGCCGGAATGATGTGATCGTTTATGATTCCGAATCACATGCCTGCATCCTCGACGGCGTCAGACTCCATATGGGAAAAAGGTTTGTTTATGCCCACAACAACATGGAAAGCCTCCGGAAACAGCTCGAAAGAGCAACGGCACTGGCCAATAAACAGGGAGGAGGCATTCTGGTCATTACCGAAGGGGTGTTTGGTATGTCGGGTGATATGGGAAAACTGGATGAAATCGCCAAGCTGAAAGACGAATTTGAATTCCGCTTCCTGATTGATGATGCCCATGGTTTTGGCACCATGGGGGAGACCGGCGCTGGTGTTCCTGAGCATTTCGGCATTTCCGACAAAGTAGATCTTCATTTCGGGACCTTTGCCAAATCCATGGCAGGGATCGGGGCTTTCGTGGCCGGTAAAACCGACATTATTTTTTACCTACGGTACAATATGCGCTCTCAAACCTATGCCAAATCCTTGCCCATGCCGATGGTGGAAGGGGCTTTGAAAAGACTTGAATTGCTGATGACCCGGCCTGAATTGAGGGAAAAACTGTGGGACAACGTCCATGCGATTCAAAGCGGACTGAAAGAAGCAGGTTTTGACCTGGGTCGCACCAACACCTGTGTAACTCCTGTGTACCTGAAAGGGGGTGTCAACGAAGCCACTAACCTGATACTCGACCTTCGTGAAAATTACCGTATTTTCTGTTCGGCCGTAATTTACCCGGTTATACCAAAGGGAGAACTGATGCTCCGGATTATTCCGACTGCAGCCCACAGCCTGGACGATGTTAAATATACAGTCGAATCCTTCAAAGCCATCAAAAGCAAACTGGAATCAGGTATTTATGGCGCTGAAGGTTTTGCAAAAGTGCAAGTCGATATGAAATAAAAAAAATGATGGTGTAGAGACGCAATGCATTGCGTCTCTACACCATCATTTTTTTTATTATTTCCGTTCCGAAAGGTACCGTTCCGCATCAATGGCGGCCATGCACCCTGATCCGGCTGCGGTAACCGCCTGACGGTAATGTGGGTCCTGAACGTCTCCGCAGGCAAAAACTCCCGGCACATTGGTCTTTGATGTTCCCGGCACCGTTTTAATATATCCCACTTCATCCAGGTTCAGGTCATCAGCAAAAATCTCCGAATTGGGCTGATGCCCGATGGCCAGGAAAAACCCGTCTATTTTGATCTTAACTTCCTCTTCACCCGGCTCACCCAAATTTTTGACCAGGGCAGCGCCTTCCACAACGCCATCCCCGAACAGGCCTTTGGTCTGGTGTTTCCACAGGATTTCCACATTCGGTGTTTTTTCGACCCTGTCGGCCATCACCCTGGAAGCCCTCAGCACATCCCGGCGGACAATCAGGTAAACCTTCCGGCACAGTCCGGCCAGGTACATGGCTTCCTCGGCAGCGGTATCCCCTCCCCCGACAACGGCAACATCTTTACCCCGGTAGAAAAATCCATCACAGGTGGCACAGGCGGAAACACCCCCGCCGGCATATTTCTTTTCATCCTCCAGTCCCAGGTATTTTGCCGTGGCGCCGGTGGCGATAATGACTGCTTCCGCTTCAATCAGGTGTGATTCGTCAATCCATACTTTGTGCACCTGCCCCGAGAAATCGGCTTTGGTAGCCAATCCCCAGCGGATGTCGGTACCAAACCGGGCCGCCTGCTTTTTCAGGTCTTCCATCATTTCCGGACCAGTGATCCCATCCGGGTATCCGGGGAAATTCTCCACTTCCGTAGTGGTCGTCAACTGGCCTCCGGGTTGCAACCCTTCGTACAACACCGGTGACAGATTGGCACGGGCTGCATAAATCGCCGCAGTGTAACCGGCCGGGCCTGACCCGATGATCAGGCATTTTACCTTTTCAGCCGTTTGTGGCTGACTATTGGCTTGCTTTTCGTTGATTTCAAGTGGTTTGAACATAATAAGTGCTTTTTGCTGCAAAATTATCAATAATTGACAAACTTAAGGACGAATTGTTCACCACCATCAGAAATTCGATGCCCGGCCATTTTCATTCCCTGAGCCATGCTCAGACCTTTCCCGGGCGGGACATCTCCTCCATCATTACTTTGTTGATATATATCAATTAATTTATTGTTTCTTTCCTGCTTCATGAATTTTTACCCTCAGAACATCAAACAAATGCATTGAAAATCAAAATTTAAGATATTTTTACCCCGGAAATAATAAAGAACAGACAACGATGTTTAATTTTGGAATATTTTCTACACATATGCCCTATGCAGTGCTTGTTCTGTTTTATTTCTTCCTGATATTGAACGGTTTTACCCGGAAACCCTGTGGTTCTGAATTCACGCCGGATGAAATGCGGCAACACCGGGTGGTCGTCTCCAGTGCCCCGGCATTCAATGCAGAAATACCGTATGTATTTGAAAAGGTGGGGCATCCTGACTATTCAGGTTTTGATTTTTTTTCCCGGCACTTTTTGCCTGACAAGCGGCTTAAATACACACTGACCGATGTTCCGTTTTCAGACCGGTTATCCTTCAATCCTTTCTTTAACAGGCCTCCCCCCGAAGCTTAAAAATCCTCTTTCTCAAGTTTTATTTGCAGAAGCCGGTGTTTGCTGAAATACCGGCATTGAGTGATTTGTCCATTTATTTATTGGTAAATAATGAAAAAAAGCATCATACAACTATCCCTTTTAATATTCATTTGTGTTCGTCTGGCAGCCCAGACCACTGCAGAAACCGATTCAGTCAAAAACTACAGGCTCGATGAGATTACGGTAAAATCGCCGAAGTACAACAGCAATGTGTTCAACATACCAGCTGCAGCCACCATGTTGCCGTCGAGAATGATTGATAACTACCAGATCAAATCGCTTCCGGAGGTATCGGGGTTGATTCCCAACTTCTTTATGCCCGACTATGGCTCCAAACTGACTTCTCCTGTTTACATCCGGGGCATAGGCACCCGCATCAATGCTCCGTCGGTGGGATTGTACGTTGACAACATACCATTTTTTGAAAGGTCGGCCTTCAATTTTGATTTTTTCGATCTGGAACGCATTGAAGTCTTACGAGGCCCTCAGGGAACCCTTTACGGGAGAAACACCATGGGGGGCCTGATCAACATCTTCACCAGCGAACCCTCCTCCAGTCGGAATACTACCCTGAAGATTTCAGCAGGCAGTTACGGACAAATCAACACCAGCCTGCACCACAACCAGCCGTTGAGTGAAAAACTGAGTTTTATATTAAATTTCAACCAGTTGCACAATGGAGGTTTTTACACCAATGCCTTTAATGATCAGAAAGTAGATGTCATGAACAGCTACTCGGGACGGATGAAACTGTTGTACAGGCCATCTGCCAGGGTCAAAATTCTGACTACACTTCAATATGAAACGAGCGACCAGGGGGGATATCCCTATGCCCTTTACAACAAAACCACCCAAAGCGCCGACAGCATCCGGTATGACCACGTCAGCAGCTATGACCGTGATCTTCTGTCTGGTGGCCTGAATGTGGAAATCTCCATGAAACGCTACAGGCTGAGGGCGGTAACCAGCTACCAGTTTCTGAACGATCATCAGGATATTGACCAGGATTTCACCATCAGGGACCTTTATATTGTTGACCAGGTCCAGAACCAGCACATGGTGGCCCAGGAAATCAACTTTCAGTCGTATGAAGATGACCGCTACGAATGGCTTTGTGGCATTTTCGGTTTCCTCCAGAATGCAGGGAAAACGGTGGATGTCCATTACGGCAAGGCATTACAGGCCCAGTTGAAATTGCCCGGTGACTTTGTAGTATCGAAATTATTTGACAACCTGAATTCGGGAGCTGCTTTATTTCATCAGTCCACGTTTAAATTCGGCCCTCTTTCCCTGACCGGGGGGATCCGTCTTGATTATGAAAAGGCCTCCCTGGATTATCAGCATTTCCAGATTCTGACGGGCAATTCCACATTAAAGGAAGATGTTCAGAGCAGCCTCCACTTCCTGGAATTTCTGCCTATGGTTGCCCTCAAATATGCCCTGAATGAACGGACGACACCTTATCTGACCATCGCCAAAGGTTACAATGCCGGGGGTTTTAATTCAACCTTTGAAAGGGAAGAGGACAGAACCTTTCAGCCCGAACACAGCACCAATTATGAAGCAGGCCTGAAAGGAAGGTTTTTTGACAGCCGGTTGTTCACCAACATGGCTTTGTTTTACATCAGCTGGGAAAACCAGCAGATATACCAGCCGGTGCCTTCAGGACAGGGTTCCATGCTGAAAAATGCAGGAAAATCAGAAAGCAAAGGACTGGAACTGGATGTAAAATACATTCCTTTCAACCATTTTGAGGTTTGGGGGACCCTGGGTTACAATGCCGCCCGCTTTCTTGAGTACAGACGAAGCTCAACCCTCGATTTCAGCGGAAACCACCTGCCCAATGTCCCGGAATATACCACCAGTCTGGGCATCAATTACACCCTTCATCTGAAAAGCAGGGTCATTGATCGCCTGGCGGTCAATGCCACTTACCAGGGTTTCGGGAAACATTACTGGCTTGAAGACAATAGCGCCTTCCAGGATCCCTATGGGTTGGTGGGGGGAAGGATAACCCTTTCCAAAAAGAAAGCGGATCTGGTCATTTGGGCTAAGAACCTGCTGAATGCGGAGTACAATTCTTTTTATTTCACAGCATTAAACAACAACTATGTCCAGCCGGGGAAACCCGTCAACATGGGCATCAGTCTGAGGGTTTCTTTTTAATACCTCCCCATGAAGCGGAAAGAACTGAGCAAATACTTCACCCTGCTGAGCCTTTACCTGGCCCAGTCGATCCCCATGAGCTTTTTCTCGACGGTGGTGCCGGTTATCATGCGGACTGAAAACTATTCACTTACCTCAATTGGTTTGTTCCAGTTGCTCAAGTTACCCTGGATCCTGAAAATGTTTTGGGCTCCCTATGTCGACAAAACCAGTCCAGGCACCCGGCAATACCGGCATTGGATCATTGGTTCAGAACTCTTCTATGCCCTGGTGATTGTTTTGATCGGGTTTTTCAACCTGCAAACCGATATCATTACCATTCTGGTGTTGATGCTCGTGGCTGTCGTTGCTTCGGCCACACAGGATATCGCCACAGATGCCTGGGCCATCCTCATCCTGAAGGAAAAGGAACGAAGCCTGGGCAGCAGCATGCAATCGGCAGGGAGTTTCCTGGGTACCATGACAGGAAGTGGTATTTTGCTGATTATCTTCCACTACTGGGGGTGGCAAAACCTGCTTTACGCTCTGGCTGCCTTTGTCGTGATCGCGCTTATCCCCGTCCTGCTGACAAGAACAAAGGCCCCCGATCCTTCAGCAAGGCCAAAGGTTGCCATTTCACCTTTTGAATTCATTTCATTCTTCCGGCAGAAAAACATCAGGGGACATTTGTTGCTGCTTTTCCTCTTTTACTCCGGAATCATCGGAATCCTGACCATGGTCAAACCCTGGCTGGTTGACCTGGGTTACGATCTGAAACAGATCGGCTTCATCTCCGGAATTTTCGGCACCGCCTGGGGAGCCATTATGGCCCTTCCGGCCGGATTGCTGATCCGCAGGCTGGGGCTGATCAAATCAGTCTGGATATTCCCGTTGATCAACCTTATCGCATCCATTTACTTTACGTTTCTCACTTTTTCCACCCACCATATTGTCCTGGTGTACGCCGGCATTGCCCTTCTGTGGGGCGCCTTCGGGATGTCGTC
>Ga0105102_10000457_pt1 | contig 12118 bp, 25 predicted proteins | sample PPLLaktember2015_FD_87032 | JGI IMG/M metagenome (GOLD analysis project Ga0105102, IMG submission 87032) | Freshwater sediment microbial communities from Prairie Pothole Lake near Jamestown, North Dakota, USA - PPLs Lake P7 Core (6) Depth... | ecosystem: Environmental > Aquatic > Freshwater >...
GTAGCTTGTCGTGCTGACATATAGTTGTACTTGTCTATCCATTACATTACTGAGTTGACAGTATCAAATGCGTATTCAAATTCTAATTGATAGTTAATCATATGAGTGTTTATGCTCTTGAATAACTCAGTAGCTTTCGTGTTTATCTTGGCTGCTTTCTTGTTGATTAGAACTTTCTCGCTTAGTAATATTTGCTTAATTGTCTCCGAGTAGCTTTGCTCAACCCAGTCAGTATTCACTCGGATAGTTTGCTTTCCGTTTGAATTGAAGACTTTACGTTGACCCTCAGTTGTTAAATAGTTAGGATACTGCGATGGCAAAGTATTGTACTCTTTGTTCTCTACATTGAAGTTATCATAAGACGCCTTAAAGAACCACTCACGTTGCCAAGCTCCATACTGATTAACGAAGTCAATTTGTACGGGGTTATATTTACACTCCGTCTTTGGGTAAAAATAAGCAGTCCATAAAACTGCGTTAGACGCATCTAAAAACTCTAATTTGTTTCCTACAGTTTCCCAACCTGAGTAAACTCGTGTAACGTCACGGATTACATCAGTAGCAAGTGTTATCGTTTGTGTTGCCGCAGTTGAAAGGTTCGTGTATTTAACCTTTTCTGCATAAGCGGTGTTTACTGTAATCCACCCAACTTCCGCTCCATAAGCATAGTAGTAGTCTCCTTGAGGTAGTAGTATTTCAGACAAAGTAGGATTGTATCCTTGCTCAAAGTATCCGTAACCCTCAAAACCATAAAAAGTTTCCGTAGAACCTACCTGAGTGAAAGTATTAGTAACTCGCTTGTATTTCTTTACCTCTACATTACACCACTGAACACTTGGTGTTGCAGCATTACTTGTAGGTTGAGTCTGTAGTGAGTTATGTTCAATGAACTCACGGATGTACGGAGATAAATCGTAGTAAGTAGCAGGTGCGTTAGTAGCAGGAATCAATTTACTGAGAATGTACTGAGGTGCAGTAGGTGCAGAGCCACTTCCATTCCATAGTCTTAATTCAATCTTTGTTTCTACTTGCCCCGTTTCGTTTATTTCTATGATGTAAGGACTTCTTGCAAATATGTTAGCCATTTTTTCTTAATATTTCGTCTATTTGTTCGTTGAATAACTCTATCGCATCCAACCCGTACTTATCTATTAACTCTTGAGGTAGGTTTTTGTATGCTGCCTCAAAGGGTTTAGTAAAAAATAAACTTGGTTTTATTCCGTTTCTATATACGCTTCTTGCAATCAGGAAAGCCAAACTCTTACGAGAAGTGAATCTGCCATTGTCTCGTGGTGCAATTCCTTTTTTTACCAACCACTTGTCAAATGCCTTAGGCGGTGGCATCTTAGATTTATATGAGTAGGGAGTATTATACTTCTTTTTTGTACCTGAAACACCAGCATCTTGGAAAACTCCGTAGTCTTCCATTGTGAATTCTACCTCAAAACTATTAGGGTTCGCCTTTACCTTGCCTTGAATCGAATTGTATAGCTTCTTAGATGAGTTCTTTTGCTTGTTTGTTAGGTTACGCTTAGAGATACTCACAACGTGGTCTCTAAACCTCTCTAAAGCCTTTTGAACTTCGCTCTTTTCCATTAGCAGATAGTAACCTCGTTAGGAATCAGTACGTCAAAGGTCATAGTCCATCCTGCTAAGTAGTTCTCAAAGCGTTCAGTAAACGGTTCGCAAGTAGGATTGCCGTCTACTACGACTTTAGAATCCCATAAGTTACCGTGAAGCATTTGAGCATAAGCACGGTTTAAGATTTCTAACTGAGTGTTGAGCACGTCTTGCTCGTTTGCGTTGCCTCTGAAGATATTTGTTGTTTCGTCTTTTGATATGTTGACGATATCCATAGCCAATAGGCTGATGTTAAAGCGTACTACATTGGTTTCAAAGGTCGCATTGTTGACCATTACGTGCACAAGTGGGAAGATAGTCTGCTTGTTTAAGTCTACCTCGAAGATATCGCCCTCAGTAACGGTATTTACTAACACGTCATTGTTGAAATGTGTTTGTAGAGCTTCTGTTATAGTGTAAAATCCTGTCATCGTCTTAATTGTCTTTGGAGTTGTCGTTGTTCAATTTCGTTTTTTTGCTTTTCGAATGTGAGATATGTGAGACATTTAGTAAGTCGAAGTGTGGTAACTTCATCGAATCTTGTAACGTCTCCCTTAGCGAGTGCATATATTGACTGATACCATCCCCATCGTTTTGCAAATTGAGTTGTTTCGCTAAAGTCATTGATAGGTTCTTGTCCATCTTCATCTGCTTCTCCAAATAGTTCAGGGTAGCCGTCAGTAACTCGTTTCCTAAATTGTAAAAAAAAACCGATGCTGCTATGCACACATCAAGCGGAGCGAACTGCATCAGCTCTTGGTGGTCTTTACTTGGTTTGTAGTCGTGTATTTCGTACTTGTCTCCCTTTCGTTTTTTGATAGGTCGGTACATTACTGCCATTGCCTTGTTGTAAGTCTCCCAACTTTGTAGACTGTTCTCTAAGTCAACATACTCTCCGAAAGAAATTTCCTCAAGGTTTGGAATGAATCCGAACTCTATATCTCCGATTTTAAACGTCTGTGTGAACTCTGGCTTTTGGCTGAATAGGTTTGTAAAGTGAGCAACCATTTCATTGAGTGACGTCAGCTTGATGTTAGCTACATCCGATAACCTGATGCCACAGAAAATCTCAATCATTTTTTGAGCAATGAACTCTTCATCGTTTGAACCTTTCTGCACATTTAAGAAGTCCACATAGTGCTTAAGTGGGATTTCGTTTAGTGAGGTTGGTACTTTTACTTGGATTTCCATATCTATTTAACTTTTTGTTCTTGTTTTTGTAGTACATAGGCGTAGGCAGCAGCCAGCATCTGTGAGTGCATTCGTATCTTGTAGATGTCGTCAAAGACTATCTTGACCTTTTTGCCTTTCTCGTTGTAGATGTACTCCTCTACTACTGCTTTCATTTTAGGCAACTCATCGGATTGCGTATTGTCCATAGTTTGAATTTAAACCGAGACTTTCCATCTCGTGGTATCTAAGTGCGTCAATAGCGTGGTCGTTTCCACCTGCAGGTTTGTTTAGTCTTACTCCGTGTTTGTCTACATCCCAACAATAAGACCTCAGTTCTTTGATTAGGTTTGTGCTCTGCTTCGTAACTAAGTAGTTTTGTCGTTGCATTACGTCTATCCCGTAGTTGATTGAATCTTTGCCTTTCGTAACTCCTTTAATCGTCTTTCCGTAGCGTCTAATTTCGTCTATGGATTTCGGCTCACTTGAATCAGCATAGATAGTTACGCTTGACGGAAGCACCTTAGCAATGTCCGAGTTAAGCATACCTGTTCTGTAAACAATTTCGTTTACTATTCGTTGACCATTCCAGTTGTAGATTTCTATCGCTGCAGTAGGGTCATTCGTGTATCCAAAGTCAAGTCCTATACCTACCAATCTTGCATCATCAGGTATCTTGTCAATCTCTTTCCAGTTATCAAAGATTACACCCTCAAGCATACCCACTTCTCCGAGACCATACACTCGCCACCAATTAGCCCAATAAGAACTCGTAGCTGCTTTGTCACGGTTCTTTTCTATTTGACGTACAATGCTCTCGTCTAACGCTTCGTTGTCTTTGTAGGTAAGGATGATGAAATCTGCGTCAGGTTCGTCTTTCAGTTCTTTGTGAACCCAAAACTCATTTGCTGGGTTGAAGTCAAGGTATATCTCTTTCTTTGTACGTATAGAAAGCTCTAAGTAAGCGTCAAATGTTACGTTGTTACACTCGTTGATGTATAAGATGTCACGTCTTGCACCTCGAAGTTTAGATGAATCGTCTGCACTAAAGAACTCTATGCTGCTTCCGTTTTTAAATTGGTATGTAAGTAAAGACTTATTGAACTGCTCATCTACGTAGCGATTAGTCCACTTCATTACTTTAAGAAAGTCTTTTAAGGCACCCCTACGCAAATGCGGTATACTTTCAGCTACTACGCTTATCTCCGTGTTTGGATAGCGTATTGCCTTGTCAATCAAAACGGGTAGTATTCCGAAAGTCTTACCTGCGGAAGTACCACCCTGAATGATTTTAACTCGCTTCTTTAAGCTGAGTATTTTATTTATTGATGTCGTTCTCTTGAACATCAGGGAATAAAGGTTGTTCTAAAATTGTTTGCTCTATCTGCTGAACTGGAGCTCCGTAACCTGAATCCATTAAAGCCTTGTAAGCTGCAACATCTCCCTCACGTGCTTTCTTGATTAAAGCTAAGGTCATTAAATCCTCTTGAGACATCGTTTCAGTTTCTCCAGTCAAAGGGTTCTTAAGGTTTTGATTTACCTCTAACCATTTACGTGCTATTGTGCTTCGGTTCTTACTGCCTTTTGGTCTGCCTGCTGGGTTTCCGCTTTCGCCTTTTTGCCATCGTGGTTCTATTTGTCCTTTACCTGCCATTGTTCGTTGTTGATTCGTTGTTACTTTAATTCAAATGATGCGGTAATTCTTTCTTTAGAATTGTTTGCTTTATTATTATTTCCGTGTATTATTCCTGTATCCGCTTTTAATCTACCATAATGTTTACAAACCCATTGTTTAGATTTTTTTAAAGCATTAATCAAACTTGGAGCAGAAGTTACTATTGTATAACGCCAATTTTCTCTTTTATACAATTTACCTACTTCATTTAATAGTTTTAATCCAATGCCTGCTCCTTGATAATCTGGCAATATAACTAACCTATGAACTTTCTTAATTGTTTTGGCTTTTGGATGCGGTAAATGCAATATACTGATAAACCCTGCAACTTCATTATTAACCGTAGCAACAAACACATTAGCAGCGTTGTTATGCGAATGACTTAAATAATGGTGCTTAGCAAACATTTTCCAGATGCTTTTATCTCCGTAATTGAATATTTCAAATTTGATATCTGGTCTATTTTTTTTTTGCCCTTCAAAACTTTGAAAGGTCATTGTATCGGTATTAAATACCCAATCTGGAAGCAGCCAATCTTGTACGTCAAAGTGACAAGTAACTGCTATGAATTTTTTATCCGTCTTTCTGATTGCTTTCTGCATAGCAAATGAACCAATCTGAGCTACGTTTCTATCTACAACGCTTGTGAACTCATCAAATACAAATAGTTCGTTTTTTTCTAAAATGGCACGAGCTAAATCTACTCGCATCTTTTGTCCATTACTCAGTACAGAATAAGGTTTTAACCAACTTGGCGGACTTGAAAATCCTACTGAATTAAATGCCGCTGTAATTTCTTCAACACTACACTCCTTTGGCATATCATCTAAAACAGTTTCAGCAGTATATTCATAAGAAGTTATGTAAGCATCTTCAAATAGTTGTTTGGCTATTGTGGTCTTTCCAGTTCCGCTTTTTCCTACAATTAAACCTACTTGCCACTCATTAGGAATATCAATATCTCCTTTGAAATGTTCAACTACGTTTTCAGATTGTAAATCAAATTTACCAATAACAGAAGCCACTCTAAATGTTTTAGTTGGCTTTACTTCTTTTATAATGTCAAAAGTCGGCATTCGTATCCTTGTTCAATAAGTTTATTATACGTGTTTTCTTGATGCTCTTCATCCTTACAAACAATTTCAATGCGGTAAAGGTTATCAATAGTGCTGCTTAAATCCTTCAGTTCTAAATCTTCATCAGCATCTAACATTTTAGGAACGTCTAAACCCCACTCGTCTAACTTTTCAGTATCCCATTCATTAGCTAACATATCCCAGTCCCATTCTCCGAAGCCTACGTTATCTTTTACAATAAATTCGTCTTTCTGTTGCTCGGTTAGGTTCTCAGCCTTAACAATATACACTTCTTTCAATCCAGCTTCTTTGCAGGCCTTTAAACGCATATTCCCACCAAGTACAATATTGTTTTCATCCACTACGATAGGTCGTAGCTCTAACATTTGCGGGAACTCCTGTATTGATTTGACTAACTTACGGAACTTATCGTCTTTAATTAGTCGTGGGTTTTTCGGGTTATTTTTTACCTCTGATATTTTTACTTTGCTTACTTGCATACTGCTCTATTTGGTTTCTACATATTGCGTATCTCTGGTCTTGGTCTTTGTATTCTCTGACCATAGTGTCATCCATCATACATCTTTGGAGGAACTCTCCTTTTTGTTCTTTAGGTAGTGGTGTCGGTAAAGGCATCTTTTACTTTTTTAAAGTGGTCTAAGAATTCGTCTTCTGTTAGCTCTTCTAAGCACATTAAACCATCGGCATCTGTGAAGTATTCAATTAAGTGGTGTCCGTCTTTTCGTATCTTTTCCGATAGAGAGTGGGCGTACTCAATCAAATCTTTGCCGTAGTCTAATATGTAGTATCTCATCCTTTGTACTCTTCAAATACCTTTTGCATCTTCATTACAATTTCACGGAAACAAGAAGCACAAGAAGTAGGCTCTTGACGTAAGTTAAAGACACGGTTGTAAATTGCAATCAATCTCGTTTGTTCAGTAGGTCTGAATGTTTGTTGAGTAAGTACTCCTGATTCGTTTAACCAAGTATACTCCTCCTCAGTTAAGCAGTTCGTGTTTCTGTACGGGAATAACTCATTGAGTTTCTTTTTACGCTCCTCGCATCCGCAGTCTTCTCCTGCTACAAATTCTACTAACTTCTTGATACCAGTTGCCTCAGTAATCTGCTCAATCGTATCTCCAAGTCCTTGTGCTTTTCTTTTAGCCATTGTTTTTGTTTTTAAAATATTCTTTACTTAATTCCTTTAGGTCATTTCTAAGCATTTTGTTTTCGTGTTTCAGTTGCTCAATGCTATCAGCCATATCATTGAAAAACTTTGCGTTTGCTTTAGCCTTTTCTTTATAGCTTGCGAGCTTCTCGTCTAATGCTTGCAGTATGTGTTTCATATTAATTCAAAATCTTTATTTAAGAAATCCTCCCAATCGTCTCCTACGTTTTCTCTTAGACGCTCCTTACAGTTCTTTAGTGTATTGTAGATTGATGTTAGACTAATGTTAGTTTCGCTTGCGATGTCTCTCATTGACATATCTTCTTTGAGATAAAGAGTAAATAGTTTGGTGTCGTACCAATGCCAATTCAGTATCTCTTGTTTTATTCTTGCGTCTAATCTTTCGTATGCTTCGTGTTTCTCTATCTCTGGTGTTTCGTCTGCCACATCTCTCAACTCGTCTACACATATTAACTCCTTAAAATACTTTTTGTTATTCGTATGAGTAGCGTTCCTGAGCATAATCCACATCAAAGCTCTGTTTGGTTCTCCGTCTTTGATTATTTTTTCGAGGTATTCGTATTTATGTAAGCGGAGGTAAACGTCTTGCACTACATCATCTGCATAGTCCACTTCGCCAAAGCCTTTCACTATGCCTACCCACTCTTTGTGGTGCTTTGATAGTATTGTAAGTGCATCCATAGTTGGTTAATTTCTAAACAAATATAAGACTATATTTTAATCTAACAAGTTGCCTACAAAAAAAGCCACTCGTTAAAGTGGCTCTAAATCATTCAAATAAATCTCTCGGCTTACGTATCTATCCAGCTTGTGAAGTGTGCTTAGAGTGACGTCTTTACCGTTTAGAAAGTTGTTTACTTGGAAGTGGTGCATCTTTACACCTGATTGTTTTATCTCCTCAACTATTTGGTTTCGTGTTTTCCTATTGAGGATGATGTGAATCTGCTTCCGTAAGTCTGAATCGTTTATGTACATATCAGAAAGGTAGGTCATCATCAATACTATCTCCGATTGGTGCACGTTCAGCAGGTGCTACATAAGGCTCAGAGAATGCTGCTGAGAAGAAACTTCCGTTCTTACCTTGCTTTACCCACAAGGCTACTTCCATTTCTTTTCCGTTTACATTTACTTTACCTCTGTAATCAGGGTGCTTGTCGCTCGTCTTTTTGTCGTTTTTAAAGATTGCTCCAGTGTTTAACTTGTTTTCCATTGTATATATTAATTAAAGTTACAAAATATTGAGTAGATTATTAGCATTAAACCTACTGCGAGAATAACCATAGTGCCATAAGCTGCCATCTCTTCTCGTCTATCGTCTTTGTTTAGTTTCATTGGTTTTGTTGTTTAAAGGTTTTTACTTCGTCTTTTAGTCGTTCAAGGTACAAGCAGAAGTCCATAGCCTCTTCCTGAGCGTGATTAAGCCATTCTAACGCACTTAAATCAGTTCGTGTTAACATTGTGCCATACTTCTCTATTCCTCGTTGTGAGCGGTCATAAAACTTGCTCATTACTTTTAGGACAATTGGGTCTTCTACTTTCTGGTTCATAGGAATTTCATTAAGGCGTTGTAATACTCACGGCAAAGCTCTATCTTTTCTTTGATGGCTTCGATTACTGCTTCGTCTTTTTGTACGTAGAAAACTTTTACTCTTCGGTTCTTAGGCACTTGACTGAACTCGTGTTTGCGTAGAATCTCATCTCGCAAGTCTAAGTCCTCTTCAATCTTATGCAACTTCCAATGAGCTCTGCGGATTTCGTCTTCAACCATATCAATCGGAGTATCTACAAGGCAGTAACAAAGCATTGATTGAGTCTTTCCAGTCAACCACATATAACCTTGAAGCTGATAGAAGTAGTCTTTGTTTGGAATCTCGGTGTCAAAAAACGGAAAGGTAGTAGCATCCCAACTTGATTTCACGTCTAAAAGTACTTCCTCCGTGTTTACGTCAGGTGTTCCCTTTATCCAATCATTCTCAAAATACTCTTCATTCTTGTAAATGAATTTTACATCTAAGACATCATTGACAAGTGAGATAGATAAATCCTCAACTGCATTTCCTTTGTCTGTATAGCGGCTTGAAAAGTCCTTGCGGATTCCGTATTTCTCTTCTAACACAAGTTCGTGGATATAGATTTAGCAGTTTGGCTTAGTAGTTCGCTTTTTGAACGTGGTGTTGCCATTATTTTTCCAATGGCAGAACATCGAATCTTGAGAGCTTTCATAGTGCGTTGAGCATATCAATTTGACCTTCAGTTAATGAGAATGATTCTTTTAATCTTTCAATGCTATATGTACCCTCTAAGATTGATTTTATAGCTGCTTGAAAACGCTTCTCATCAATAGCTGGCAATTTCTTTACTTGTTCTCCAGAAGCATCCGTGTCTTTGTCAGTTACTAAACCAAGTGCTGAACTCAACGCATAGCGTCTGTAGTATGTTACTCCTGAGCCAAAGCCTTGATAGTCATTCATACCCTTAAGCTGAACATAAGGAATCATACACTCGGATTCCATAAACTCTCCGCTCTCGTGAAAGATTACAGTCTTTAAGCAGTTTTGACCATCGTTGTTGGTTAGTTGCTGAGTGAATCCAAGTCCGTGTTTCTTTAGTATTGGATTGATTACCTCAAAAATCTTAGGTAAATCTGCGTAAGAATACCCATAGCCTTGAGTAGCCTTGTGAATTACTGGCACTTCCTGTTGAAATGCCGCTAAACTTTTAAATAAATTTTTCATAGCGTTTATTATTTCGTGCGTTACGGATGCGCACCCCCCGTTTGATTATTATATAGCGTTTACAAAAGTTAAATGTTTGAAAACAAAGTCAACTCTTGATGGCTCTTTATATTTACCATAGATATTTTTTTTGGTATATTTTGCAATTCCATCAACAATTACAGTTGGCGTTCCATTTTTTTGATTTGATAATTGAATAGAATCAATAACCATTACATAATAACCGTGTTTAACTGTCATTCCTACTTTTAAATCTTTTGCTTGAATTTTCATAGCGTTGCGTTTTTGTTATATGCAAATATAGATATTATATTTATATCTACAACATATTTTTCAAATATTTTTAAATAAATCTTCCATCGGTAGTAATATTCCTTTGCTGGTATTGGAATCTCCACCTAAAATATCTCTACTTGTGCCTATGTATTTTCTGCACATCTGCTTTAATTCGCTTGTTTCAATCAAAATGCTTCGTGTTTTACTAAACCAATACACCCACCACTTAGCTTGAGTTGTACTGATTCCGCTTTTCTTACCTCTGCTTTCGTATTCTACGAATATATTTCCCGTCTCATAGCACTTAAAATCACGTTTTACTTCGATTGTAGACGCTATTACCTCGCTCAGCAGAGTTTCATACTCCTGACCTATTTTAAGGTCGTAACGGAAGTCGCTATTGTATTCCATCTTTACTCTTTTGTTTGTAGGTTTTGATTATTTCTTTTAGTTCGTCTTTTGTAAACTTCCGTGTTACCCTTGCTCTTGCTTCAAGTTGATTGAATCTTTCTGCTCCAATTTTAATTAGCAGGTTTGTTCGATATTCTAACAAGTTACCTGATAGATAGCTATTACATCGCTCGCATTGAACGTGTACATTGTCCTCATCAAATCTTACATTCCAATGGTTGTTAGCGTTCCAGAAGTGACCTGCGTTAACTTTCTTTGGTTTCTGCTTACAAGAGATACATAGTTCGTCTTTATCTCGCTCTCTTATGTATTTGTTGAAGACTAACTGAGCAGCTTTGACCAGGTCTTGAACTGTCTCTAACTCTGCTTGCATTTTCTTCTTCTTCTTTTGCCAGTTCTTTATTTTGGCTTCCTGCACCCAAGCTGCTACGCACATCTTATTTAAGCAATACTTTTGATTAAAGCGGATAGGCTCAAACTTCTCTTTGCAGTTTTTACAACGTGGCATCTTACACGGTTATATTCTCAGCTATCCATTGACGGAATGCTCTTTGTAAGTCTACTTGCTCGCTCCAAATCTTTTCTGCGTTTGGTTCGTCTATTCGTAGAATTGCTCTATCTACTTTGTCAATCTCTTGCAGTAGCATATTAGCTTTGTTTTTCAATCCTTGTCTGAACACGGATTGGTCGTTAAGGTCTTCAATGAAGTCTCTCATTACTGGTAAGAATGCACATAGTGCTACTAATTTTTGTTCTCTTGTCATTTTTTTAAGAATTTAAGTGCTTGATTTTTATTTTGAAATTGATGTATTACAAATTTTCGTTCTGTGAAGTCGTATCGGACTGCTCGTAGTTCACGCAACACTCTTGCTCGTGTGCATCTCTTACAACTGAACAGAGTTCCTCTTCTGCTTTTAAGATTGTATTCTCGTCTATTTTGGTCATACTTGTCGAGCGTTTTAAACTGGTAACAAGACCAACATTGTACTTTGTCATTCATTATATGTTTTTACGTATAATTTCGTTTATATTCGTCTATTTATATGCTTAAGCGTATAATTAGAGGTCTATGTCTTTAAACTTTAGTTCGTCTTTGAGTTCCTGATATGCCACTCGAAGCTGAGCGTTACGTCTTGCAAGCTGATTGAGTTCTCGGTTTAGTCCTTTTATTTCGTTTTCCATTTCAATGATTACCAATTCAGTCTTGAGTAACTGCTCTTCCGATTCTTTACTTCCGTTGATGTAGTCTTTTGCATCAGGTTTGTCAATCTCAAGTTTTTCACGTACGTTCTTGATTCGTTCTCTAACTACCCAAATAGTGTTCTTTGCCCAAAGTATTTTTAATGATAAGTCCATTTTAAAAAGGTGTTTGTGTTTGTATTTCTCTTGGTCTGTATGGTGTTAAAGGGTCTACTCCGTTTATTTGGAAGCCAATTCCCGAGTTAAAATTACAATAAACTGGCTCATTAAGTGGTGTGTGTTTGCCTCCCGTTTCAGTATCCTTTACTTTTTCTACTCCTACCCAAGTAATTAGCTTCATTGTTTCGTGTTTGATTAGGCGGTGTATTACAAACATATCATCGCATCGGTTTAGGAATGCCTTACCTCCCTCAATATGGTCTTTAAGTGGTGGTTTAAGATGTCCTTTCCATTCTCCGTCTTGATACAAGTTACCCGTTCTACCTGATTCGGAGTTAGGATGTGTGTTTATGTAGATTGTCATTCCCGTTTGGTTGACAAACTGCCTTGCTCGGTTCATAAACTCGTAGTTACCTGCAAAGCTCATCTCTCTATCAAGTCCAGTGAAAGGGTCAATCAATCCTACTTTCGCTCCGCTATTCTTAAACAATTCAAGAATCTCATCAGGTTTGTATAGTTTCGAGTTGTCTATGAATGTAAAAAACTGCTCTAAGTACGCAAGGTCTCCGCTGATTTGTGAGTGGCTCAGTTTACTGAAGTGCTTA
>Ga0105102_10000458_pt1 | contig 12083 bp, 10 predicted proteins | sample PPLLaktember2015_FD_87032 | JGI IMG/M metagenome (GOLD analysis project Ga0105102, IMG submission 87032) | Freshwater sediment microbial communities from Prairie Pothole Lake near Jamestown, North Dakota, USA - PPLs Lake P7 Core (6) Depth... | ecosystem: Environmental > Aquatic > Freshwater >...
GGGAAATCAGTTGGCGTATATCCGTCACCGGAACTGAAGATAACCTGCAACATTGAATATGATCACCCTCTTATCAACAAACAAACATTTTCTGCAATAATTACAGAGCAGGTATTCGAAAACGAAATAAGCAGTGCAAGAACATTTGGATTTTTAAATGAAATCGAATATCTAAAGCAGTATGGTTTTGCAAAAGGGGGCTCTCTTGATAATGTTGTTGTTATTGACAAAGGATCAATATTAAATCAGGATGGTTTGCGTTTTCCGGACGAGTTTGTAAGACATAAACTCTTGGATTGCATAGGAGACTTTTCTCTTCTCGGCTTGCCTATGCTTGGACACATTGTACTAAACAAAACCGGGCATGCTTTTAATCACGCTTTTATAGAAAAATTTTTCTCCAAAAAAGAGTCATGGGAAACCTGTACTATTCAATAATATTATTTAAATGGATTAAAACATATTCTCAGGCAGACCGCTTAATTTAATTTGCCGACAATGTCACAATGCAGTAATTATTGATATGTCAATTTTAAGAAACAAAAAAAAATGGATAATCTTCCTCTGCATTTATTTTTTTATGGGGGGAACAGCCCTTGCTCAGGATGCAAAACTTACCAACTTTGCAATCATAAGGCATAATGATGAGCTTCTCTTTAAAATGAATCTTGAAGGTGCCTTCAGGGAAGAAATGAATAAGGCGATAATGACAGGGGTTTTAACTGCTTTTTCATTTTATATTGAACTATTCCATATTAAAGATTTGTGGTTAGACAACAAAATTGCAGATATATATATAACCACTTCAGTTAAGTACGATTCTCTCAAGAAGACTTTTACGGTTTCGAGATCCTGGAAGAATACTGAACCCGTGGTAACTGAATCTTTCAAAGAAGCCCAGGAACTGATGACACAAATTGACGGCTTGAAAATTATCGATGTAAACAGGCTGGAAAAAAATGGGAAATATCAGATCCATACCAAAGCGGAAGTCAGCAAGTTAACCCTACCTTTTTATCTGCACTATATATTTCCAATTGGTTATTTTTGGGACCTTGAAACCGACTGGTATCTAATAGATTTTATATATTAAATCATTTTATTGGATGATTTAATTTAGACCTAATACGACTATGAAAAACAACTCATCCACCAAAACATCCTCAATTAACTCGACACAGGAAATCTTCAGGCGTAAACGGGAAGGTATTATAATTATAGCAATAATATTAATTGTTGCCCTTTTGACCTTTATTGAAAGCAGGGTTATTAAATTCGGAACGGATATACCGGTATCAAACACCGTGTTGATGTTTATACTGATAAATATAAATTTATTGCTGCTGATCCTTCTGATTTTTCTGGTATTCAGAAATTTGTTTAAGCTTCTATATGACAGAAAAAGAAAAGCTGCGGGAGCAAAACTAAGAACAAAACTTGTAATAGCCTTCGGAACCCTCACTCTTCTTCCAACAATCATTCTATTCTTCTTTTCAATCAGCTTTATCACAACCAGCATTGAATTCTGGTTCAATGTTCCGGTTGAGAACGCACTTGAAAATTCACTGAATGTTGGTCAAAACTTTTATACCCAAATTGAAGAAAACAACAAGTTTTACCTGGAAAGAATTTCATATCAGATCAACTCCCGAAAACTCCTTGATCCTCTTAAAATACATTCTGCTTCCAATTATCTGGGAGTTGTTCAAAGATCATTCAACATACAGGCGGTTGAGCTTTACAACAAAAATTTTGAACGAGTATCTTTCGCCTTGGCCACCGAACTGGAAAATTTTCCTTTTGCAGCCCTTTCAGAACACAATATTAAAAAAAATATGTCTCCTAAAAACATAAGAACCATTTCAGAAACAATATCGAAAGGAGAACTTGTCAGAACCGTTGGAACAATTCCTTTCGGGGTTAAATCTGATGAAGCAATGGGTTTTGTGGCGTTAACCAGCCTTATTCCTCATGATCTTTCCAGCAAGATGAAATCAATATCTCTTGGATTTGAAGAATATCAACAAATCAAACTATTTAAGAAGCCAATTCAGATTTCTTACTACATATTGCTCTCCATAGTTGCATTGCTTATACTCTTTTGCTCCATATGGTTCGGTTTTTATCTTGCCAAATCCATTACAATTCCAATAATGGAACTCGCCGAAGGAACCAGACGGGTTGCGGAAGGAGATCTGGGCTTCAGCATTGATATAACAGCAGATGATGAAATAGGAAGCCTTGTTGAATCATTCAACAAAATGACAAAAGATCTTCGAAGCGGCAGAGAACAACTTGAGCTTTCAGCCAGGATGCTCAGGGAACAAAATATAGAGATCGAAGAAAGACGCCGATACATGGAAATCGTCTTAAAAAATATATCAGCAGGAGTTATCTCGCTTGATTCTAAAGGATTTATAACAACAATCAACAAATCAGCAGAAAAGATGTTCAACCTTGATGCAGATCATATTATAGGCAAAAGCTATAAAGAGCTCCTAAAGGAGCAACATCTCAGTGTTGCCGAAGAGATAATGACAAGTCTCTCTGTATCACCTGATAATGCGGTTGAATTACCTTTAAGCCTTTCCATAGGAGAAAGCCGCCGAAGCTTTCTTATTAATGTTAACGCCTTAAAAGATGAGGTTGGGCGTCACATGGGAATTGTAATGGTCTTTGACGATTTGACAGAACTAGAAAAAGCCCAGAGGATGGCGGCATGGCGGGAAGTCGCCAGGAGAATAGCGCATGAAGTCAAGAATCCTTTAACACCGATAAAACTCTCTGCTCAGCGGTTGAAACGCAAATATTCGAACCGGCTTAATGAACCGGTATTTGAAGAATGCACCAAAATGATAATTGATCATGTGGATTTGATAAGAAACCTGGTAAATGAATTTTCAACATTTGCCAGATTCCCTGCAGCAAACCCAACCCCCTGCGACTTGTCCTCAATCATCAGAGAAACCATAGCACTGTATAAGGAAGGGCATGAAAAAATTTTTTTTAATGCAATAATTCAGGATGATATTCCTCTGCTTAACATTGACAGACAACAAATAAAACAGGCGATGATTAATCTGGTTGACAATGCAGTAGCTGCGATTAAAGATCACGGCACGATTGTTATAAAGGTTGAATATGATTTTACATTAAAAATTGCCAGGATAGAAGTTTCGGATGATGGGGCGGGAATATCGGAAGAAGACAAAGCGCGTCTTTTTGAACCGGACTTTTCAACAAAAAAAACCGGTTCGGGTCTTGGGCTTACAATAGTTAATACGATTATTTCAGATCACAAGGGTGTTATTCGCGTCCAGAATAATTATCCCAGAGGAGCAAAATTTATTATTGAACTGCCGGCAAAATAAAAAGGATTGAAAAGCAATGTTTCCATCTATCTTAATTGTTGACGATGAGCCCTCAATTCTCAAATCTTTAGGCGGACTTCTTGCCGATGAGGGTTTTGAAGTTATGACCGCTTCTACCGGATTTGAAGGATTGAAGATAATAGACAGAGAATTTCCTGATCTTGTTCTTCTTGATATATGGATGCCCGGCATTGACGGCATTGAAACTTTAAAGCAGATTAAAAAGAGCAACCCCTATTTGCAGGTTATAATAATTACAGGACATGGAAACATAGAAACAGCCGTAAAAGCTACAAAACTTGGGGCATATGATCTTATTGAAAAGCCGCTTTCAATAGACAAAATAATTGTCTCAATAAACAATGCCTTAAACTTCAGAAAACTGGAAGAAGAAAACAGATACCTTAGAAAGAAGACTATTGAAAAGCACGCCATAAATGGTATCAGTCCTGCAACAATTGAACTGAAAAAAAAGATAGCTTCAGTTGCGCCTATAGAAGCGACGATTTTGATTACCGGCGAAAACGGAACGGGGAAAGAGCTGGTTGCAAGAACAATATATTATCTAAGTACTCGCGTCGAAGAACCTTTTATTACTGTCGATTGCGCCTCTATTTCTGAAGAATTGATGGAAAGTGAGCTTTTTGGTCATGAAAAAGAGGCTTTCCCCGGGGCATCAACCAAAAAAAGGGGGAAATTTGAAATTGCCAATAATGGAACGGTTTTCTTGGATGATATAGGCGATATGAGCTTGAAAACCCAGGCTAAAATATTGCGTTTTTTACAGGAAAAGAATTTTCAGAGAGTAGGAGGAAGAAGAACCTTAAACGTTGATGTGAGGGTAATTGCAGCAAGCAATAAATCGCTTGAAAAAGAAATTGAAAAAGGAAATTTCAGAGAGGATCTTTATTATAGACTTAATGTAGTTCCGATTGAAGTTCCTCCTTTAAGAAACCGTAAAGATGATATTCCCATTCTCGCCGATATATTTCTTGCTGATTGCGCGAAACAAAACAAAAAAGAAAAGAAAATACTTTCACCGGAAGCCCTCCAGTTGTTGTGTGGTTACCCATGGCCTGGCAATGTCAGGGAATTGAAAAATCTTATTCAGCAACTTTACATTCTGGTTGAAAAAACTGAGATAGATGTCAAAGACATTCCAGAAAATTACAAACCTGGCTTTGAAGAAAAACAGATAGCCGGATTGAATGAAATTTTTCTTTTTGATCGTTTGAAAGATGCAAAAAGAGCATTCGAAAAAGAATTCATAAAAATCAAGCTCTCAGAAAATGAAAGTAATATTTCAAAAACGGCAAAGGCAATAGACGTCGGCAGAAGTTATCTTCACAAAAAATTAAAATATTTATAACAAAATGGGTTTGAGAATAATAAGCGGCGAATTAAAGGGGAAAAGGCTTTTTTCACCCAAAGGCGTCAAAATAAGGCCTACCGCTAACCGCACAAGAGAAAGTATCTTCAACATTATTGCCCCGGTTATCATTAATTCCGTAGTGTTGGATCTTTTTGCAGGAACCGGAGCTTTTGGAATTGAAGCTTTAAGCCGGGGAGCATCTTTTGCTATCTTTGTGGATACGGATAAAGAGGCGCTTTCTGTAATTGGAAAAAATATTTCAGATTGCATGCTGAAAGACAGAATCAGAATTATAAGAACCGACATTACAAAAAAAATTATAGCTTGCGATAAAGTGCATCCTCCGGTCAATCTTGTTTTCATGGACCCCCCGTATAATAAAAAGCTGATAAAGCCCGCTTTGAAAAACCTTTCCGGAAGCCGTTTACTTCAAAAAAATGCTCTGATAATAATCGAGCATTCCTTTGCGGAAACCCTTCCTGAATATGTCTTTGAGTATAAAATTACAGATCAAAGAAAATATGGAAAAACTCTTGTTTCCTTTTTAAATTATATGATATAAATTGTTCCAATAACATCCGGTTTTAATTTGTATTTGCTGTTATAGTGGTTATTATAATAATATTTCTATATGAGTAGTCTTGTTTGGGTATGGATTTTCTGTGATTAGCAGAAGATTTATCTAAAGGCTTCGGGGACGCCCCCGGATAGACTATAATGAAATTGTACAGGCGGATAGTATAAAAGGCTTCGTGACCTTCTGTCCATTGGGGCTGTAGGATCTAATGGATGCGGATATGCCGCCCCAAAGTATAAAAAGACGAACGGTATGGCATTGTTTCTGCGGATCACATAAAATTCATACCCAAACTTAAACATATTTTTGAGAACCGCTATAAACGGATACTTGGCACTTGCCTGCAGATTGAATACAAACCAATAAAAAGAGATGGCGGATTATATCAATGAAAAGAGTAGCAATTTATCCCGGTTCATTTGATCCTGTAACCAACGGTCATATCGACATTCTCGAAAGAGGTCTTAAGCTGTTTGACAGGATAATTGTCGCAATTCTGCTTAACCCTGGCAAAGAGCCTCTGTTTACAGTAGAGGAAAGAATTAATATGCTAAAAATAAGCCTGAAAAAAATTGATAATATAGAAATTGACACTTTCAGCGGACTTCTTGTCGACTATGCTGTAAAAAAGAAATGCCATGCCATACTCCGTGGAATGCGTGCGGTTTCCGATTTTGAATACGAATTTCAGCTCGCACTTATGAACAGGCGTCTTAACAGAGAAATTCAGACCGTTTTTCTTATGACAGGATTGAGATGGATTTTCACCAGTTCGTCGATTATTAAGGAAGCGGCGCGGTTCGGCGGAAACATTAACGGTATGGTTCCGCCTATAGTAAATCACAAGTTAAAAGAAAAATTCGGCTTCATCAATAATTCCAAATAATATGAAAATTCAACTCTCAAATAATGCAAAAGTGGTTCTTGAAAAACGCTATCTCAAAAAAGATAAGGACGGCCTTGTAATTGAAACGCCCGAACAGATGTTTGAAAGAGTGGCAAAACATGTGGCTTCCGCCGAATCTTTATTTAATTCTCCATTTGGCATTGAAAAAACTAAAAAAAAATTCCTAAAGCTCATGTCGAACCTTTGGTTTCTGCCTAACTCTCCAACTCTGATGAATGCAGGGAGACGCCTCGGCCAGCTTGCGGCCTGTTTTGTGCTTCCGATCGAAGATTCGATGGAAAGCATATTTGAAACCCTAAAAAATACTGCAATTATTCATAAAAGCGGGGGCGGGACAGGTTTCTCCTTCTCCAGGATCCGTCCTGAAAAAGATATAGTGCTTTCAACGGCTGGCGTATCAAGCGGACCTGTATCCTTTATGAATGTCTTTGATGTCGCGACCGAAACCGTTAAGCAGGGCGGAACCCGCAGAGGTGCAAACATGGGGATATTACGTGTTGATCACCCTGATATAGAATCTTTTATTGAGCTTAAAAATGATCAGAGCCGCCTTAATAATTTCAACATATCCGTCGCATTGACAAATGATTTTATGGCCGCACTGGAAAGCGATTCTGAATACGACCTGATGAATCCACGCACAGCTAATACTGTAAGACGTGTTTCCGCAACGAAAATATTCGACATGATTGTTCATTCAGCATGGCTTACAGGAGAGCCGGGGATTATATTCATTGACAAAATCAATAAAGACAACCCGATTCCTCATCTTGGAAAAATAGAGGCAACAAACCCCTGTGGCGAACAGCCTCTTCTTCCATACGAATCATGCACGCTCGGGTCTATTAATCTTGCAAGAATGGTTTCCGGAAAAACTGTCAATTATAACCGCCTTAAAAATACCGTTCATGATGCAGTCCATTTTCTTGACAATGTTGTTGAAATAAACAGATACCCTCTCTCTCGCATTGAAAAGATGAGCAAAGGCACAAGGAAGCTGGGCATTGGAGTGATGGGCTTTGCAGAGATGCTCATTAAATTGGGAATATCCTATAACTCCGAAGAGGCGGTATCAGAAGCTGAAAAAATAATGTCTTTTATCTCGCAGGAATCCAAAATCGCATCTTCAGTGCTTGGCGAAAAAAGAGGCAACTTCACATATTATAAAGAAAGCTTTTACGACTCGCAAAAGACTCCTCACATGCGCAATGCTACCACTACCACAATAGCTCCGACAGGGACAATCAGCATAATAGCAAGCACATCAAGCGGCATAGAGCCTTTATTTGCGGTAGCTCAGGTAAGGAAGGTTCTTGACGGGAATTCCCTTTCTGACATCAATCCGTTGTTTGTTGAAACGGCAAAAGTGGAAGGAATTTACAAAAAAAAGCTTATGGATGAAATAATGGGAGGAAAATCGATTCAGGATATCGAATCGGTTTCTGATCACTTAAAAGCTCTTTTTGTAACTTCTCACGATATATCACCAGAACAACACATAAAGATTCAGGCTGCCTTCCAGAAATATACCGATAATGCCGTTTCAAAAACTGTAAACTTTCATTCGGGGGCGACAAAAGATGATGTGGCCAAGGTATATATGCTTGCTCATACCTACGGCTGCAAGGGAGTGACCATCTACCGGGATGGGAGCCGTCAGCTGCAGGTTCTCAACATAGGCGGCACGGAAAAAAGTGAGCCGGCAAAAATTGCTCCGAGACCCAGACCGGAATGCACTGTCGGTATTACCGAACGCATAAAAACCGGCTGCGGGAAATTATATGTCACAATAAATTCGGATGAGGAAGGAATGTGTGAAGTTTTTGCCCAGATGGGAAAGACAGGAGGATGCGCCTCATCTCAGATTGAAGCGGCAGGCCGTCTGATATCTCTTGCTCTGCGTTCCGGTGTGAAGGCGGAAGCCATAATAAAACAGCTTGCCGGAATCAGATGTCCGTCTCCGTCATGGCAGAACGGAGTAATGGTTCTTTCATGTCCGGATGCAATTGCAAGGGTGCTTAAATACCGCACCGATTCATCATTTGCCGAAACCGGTTCAATAATGGGTGTCTGCCCTGATTGCAGCGGAGTGCTCAGGCATCAGGAAGGATGTCTTATCTGCCATTCCTGCGGCTATTCAAAATGCAGTTAAGACTTAAAATAAATATTTGATAGTAACAAAACCGGCAACCAGAAGAACGGTAAATACAACTGCAAGTATATCGAAGTATTTGTTGATAAATAATTGAATACCGGGACCGAAATAATAAATAAGTCCGGCTACCGCAAAAAAACGGGCGGAGCGCGAAATTGCTGAAGCAATAAAAAATACCGAAAAATTTATTTTGAATGCGCCCGCCGCGATTGTGAATATCTTATACGGAATCGGCGTAAAGCCTGCTATGCCTATTGCCCATGCATCGTATTTTATGAACAGATTCTGGATATAGCCGTATTTGTCCCCAAAACCATACAAATTTATTATCTTATCACCTATTTCCGCCATGAACTGCCATCCGATAAGATAGCCGAAACAACCGCCTAAAAGAGAACCGGCAGAGCACAATAGAGCATATCTGAAAGATTTTATCGGTATCGCAATACCGAGCGCTATAAGAAGGACATCCGGAGGTATGGGGAAAAAAGACGATTCACAAAAAGCGATAACGAACAACGCCCAGTCCCCATAAGGTGTTTCAGCCCATCTAACGACCCAGTCGTACATCCTCCTTAACATTTATTCTTCTCTCCATCCGTGCTCTCCCAAAAGTTTGACAAATCTGCAACCACCGAGATTTGTCTTATGAATAGACCTGTTATCCCTGTAAATCCTGATAAGATCCTGTGAATGCTGGTTCCCGACAGGAATAACCATTCTACCACCAACCGCGAGCTGGCTTACAAGAGTTTTGGGAATATCAGGTGAGCCGGCTGTGACTATTATCGCGTCAAATGGACTTTCTGACTCCCAGCCAAGAGAACCGTCAGAATATTTCATTACTATATTGTGATAGTGAAGCCTGTCAAAAAGAGCGCGGGTTTTGGAGTAAAGCGAATATATTCTTTCTATTGTATAAATGCGAAACGCGATTTCGGCGACAATCGCAGCCTGATAACCGGATCCCGTCCCTATCTCAAGAACCCGGTCTTCCTCACTAAGATTAAGGGCCTGGGTCATTTCCGCAACAATATAAGGCTGGGATATAGTCTGCTGCTCACCTATGGGAAGTGGGAAATCACCATAGGACTGGTCCATGAGAGCATCGCTTACAAAAAGGTGACGCGGCACCTTCAGCATGGCCGCTATAACTCTTGGATCGGTTATCCCGCGGTTTTCAATCTGTTTTCTTACCATCTCTTCGCGCATGCGCTCATATTTTAATGCTATTTCATTCATGTTTGGAGTTCCTACCAAATCGATCAATACTCGTCAACAATTCAAGCCTTGAAACTTATGTCTGTTTATCCTATAGAATACAAAAAGACAACTGTTGAACTGTATCCTGAAAACTGGCCTAATCTTAAACATCCGGAATACCAATGGACAGCGCAAAACATCTTGTATTGTCACTACTGCTGACTCTCTTAATAAGCATTGTCGGAACTGCAGGTTATATGATCATAGAAGGATGGAATTTTCTTGATTCGATATATATGACCGTAACAACAATTGCCACTGTCGGATATGGCGAAGTAAACAAACTCAGCAGTGCAGGCCGTATTTTTACGATCCTGCTTATCTTTTTTGGAGTTGGTTTTTGTTTATATGTTGCAGGAGCCATGGTTCAATTCATGGTAGAAGGTAAGATAAGGTCTATTCTGGGGAGGAGAAGATTGGATAAAAAAATCGGAATACTGAAAAATCATCACATCGTTTGCGGATATGGACGAATCGGAAGAATGCTCTGCATAAATTTACACGGTAAAAAAGATATGGACATCGTGGTTATCGAAAAAAATGAAGACCTGGTGCAGGTTATGGAAGAGGATGGTATTTTATATCTGCACGGAGATGCAATAAATGAAGAAAACCTTATTAAAGCAGGAATAAAAAGAGCAAAAGGTCTCGTTGCAGTGCTTGCCACAGATGCCGAAAATGTTTTCCTTGTTCTTACTGCAAGACAGCTGAATCCCAATCTTCATATAACCGCCAGAGCAAGCCGGAGCGAAACAAAATCCAAATTTTTAGCCGCAGGCGCAAATAACGTCGTGTCTCCGTATGATATTGGTGCAATAAGCATGGCCCAGCGAATTCTTAAGCCGACGATTACCAGCTTTCTGGATCTTGCTTTTGCGGAACAGAATAAAGAAATTAAAATGGAAGAGATTCCGGTAGGTTCATCTTCAAGCCTGATAAACATTATGCTTCAGGATTCGGGCATAAGGCAAAAATTCAATCTTATAATAATAGCGATAAAAAAACCTGATGGAAGTATGCTGTTTAATCCTTCCTTTGAGACAAAAATTGAATCGGGAGATACACTAATTGCTGTTGGAGAAGATTCAAATCTGCAAAAACTCGAAAAAATTCTGGGATCTTAAAAAAACCGGCTTTTCCACTCAAATCTTATAAATTGTTCTGTTTTCCGTAATTATTATATCGACATGTCTGTCATGGGATTCCATCGGAACATGCTGGATAATCTGGCTTTCATATGCAAGACCTACTTTTCTTGTAGTAACAGGAAGCATTGGAATCAGCCTGTCATACAAACCGTTTCCAGACCCTATTCTTCCCCCTTTTTCATCAAAAGCAAATCCAGGGATTATGGCTATATCGATAAATTCTATTGGAACAACCTTATACGTACTGGTATCAGGCTCCAAAACACCCTTTTCCCATCGTTTCAAAACTGCTTTGAGGTTATCGACCTTCAACAAAAATATTTTTTGCATTTCGTTATTAAATGAGGGGAGAATCACGGTTTTATTATAATCAAAACATCTTTTAAGAATATTCTTTGTAACCACCTCATATCCCGAATTAATATACATCAAAGAAGTCTTTGCTTCGATAAAATTAGCAAATTCAAACAGTCTTTTCTCGATGCTGTTCGTTTTTTCAGATATATTATTGGCAGATATTTTGCTAAATATTTTGGATATATTATTCCGAATTTCACCTTTTTTACCCCGAATCTCATCCATGTACGATCTCCTGAGAAAACAGAATTTGTAATCTTATTAACAAAATAGTTGACAAAAGTCAACTTATAAAAATCATTGACTAAAAAGATTGTACGTGGTTAAAAGCTAACAAGCATCATAAAAACAATGATACATATCTTTAACTTTTTTAAACCCTGAAGGTTTTTTAATGTGGCTTATAATTGAAACAATATAGGAATAATTATGCTGGATATCAAATTTGTAAGACAACATATTGATCTTGTTCAAAATTCAATCTCAAAACGGGGTAAAGTTGCTGATATTGAAGGATTTATGCATTACGATGCAAATATGCGATTAATTCTTGGTGAAATTGAAGAGTTGAGACACCGTCGAAATGTTGTTTCTGAAGAAATCGCAGATTTGAAAAGAAAAGGCGTGGATACCAACGCTCTGGTTTCAGAGATGCGTGATGTTTCAGCCACAATAAAGGATCGAGACATAAAACTTACTGGACTGGAAGAAAAAATAAACAACATACTTCTTGAAATTCCAAACATACCGCATTCTTCAGTCCCCGTAGGGAAGGACAGTTCGGAAAATTCGACAATAAAAATGGTGGGGGAAAAACCGGCTTTTAAATATGAGCCAAAAAGTCACTGGGAACTAGGCGAATATCTTAAAATATTCGATTTTGATAGAGCCGCTAAAATCACCGGCGCCAGATTCCCCTTATATTTTGGCGCA
>Ga0105102_10000459_pt1 | contig 12079 bp, 11 predicted proteins | sample PPLLaktember2015_FD_87032 | JGI IMG/M metagenome (GOLD analysis project Ga0105102, IMG submission 87032) | Freshwater sediment microbial communities from Prairie Pothole Lake near Jamestown, North Dakota, USA - PPLs Lake P7 Core (6) Depth... | ecosystem: Environmental > Aquatic > Freshwater >...
CCACGCGGCGTCGAGCCATCGTTCTGTGAACTCGCGGCACAGCGGGGCGGACCGGGTGCGCCGGACTCTTGGGGGTCCGCGCCCCCGCCACGCCCCGCCTTCGCGGACCACTTGGGGCTTGGTGGGGCACCGACGATTTTCTGGGGTTCACATGAACCAGGGGCCGGGTGTCCATGCCCCACCAGCATGGCCCCACCGCCTTGATCCAGAAGGGTGACTGGTGCGGATCGGAGTTATCCGTCACCGTTGCAGAGAGAACCGACGGCGCGTCCGGGGACGGATCAGGACGACGTGGCAGGACAAAAAGTGTGTTTGGGCACGAGAAAATTACCTGTTCCATTGATCGGGGTCAGCTAAATGGTGGCCCTTGGTCTTGCCGTGCTCGGAGACGAACCAGCCGCTCAAGTCTTTCCCAGACTCCCCCTGGGACTCGCTCCGGCGCCGGACGACGGCTTGGACCTCGTCCCACTGGAGATAGTCGATCGCGTTGGTCACGTCGAGCTCGACGTAGCGCGTTGCGGCACCGGTCTTGTGAGGGAAATAGGGGTCGGAACCCTTACACGTTATTTTGGCAACGGGGCTACGACTCTCCCGCCATGCGCAAAACAGCGTGTCGGGTCCCCTCGCTGAGCCGGAAGCCCAAGCGCTGGAGGTCGTCGACCAGGGGGGTCAGCGCCGGAACCAGTCCGCGGCGTTTGGCGTCCAGCAAGATCCCGAGCATCCCCGTCAGCGCGATCCCAAGAACCTCGCCGTGGTGCGCCTTGCCAGCGCATCATCCAGGATCACGACCGGATCGGTCCGTTCCATGGTCAGGAGCAGGACGCCGGTTTCTCCTGGACCAAGATCCGCAACCAGGCGGACGACCTTCTCGCTCGATGGGGCGCGCAGCTCGACCCACGCCAGCGCTTCGGGGATGGGAAGATCAGGGTCCCGGCGCCGGCCCTCGGCCAGCTCTTGGGCAACGGGGGTCGGGACAGTGATCCGCGAGACCAATTTCGGTAGCAGCTCCAGATGCCAGATTTGGTGAAGGTACTGGAGCGGCGAGGTATTACAGATAACCTCAGGCAAGGGATGTCTGGCGCTCCAGTTCGTGTTCGGTGAGGCGGTAGGTATCAACGCCGTAGTCGGCGAGCTTGCTCAGGAACAAGGTCCTCGGGATACCGGCGAGACGCGTCGCCGCCCCGGACGACAGGCGCCCGAGCTCGTAGAGCCTCATGGAGGCCGCGAGGCGGATCTCCGCCGCGGCGGCTTCATCGGACAAGTTGAGCGACAACAAGGAGTCGTCCGGCACGTCCAGGATCAATTGGCTCATTCATCGGCTCCATCTGCATGGAATCCTCTTTCTCGTCCTCCCGCGGCCCGGACTCGCGGCGGCGCCGGTTGGCGCTCGGCCTTTTCCTGTGCGGCCGGGCGCTCGATCTGGGGCAGCTTCCCCATGTTCGTAGGCAACCGCTCCTTCGTCATCTGGTGCTGACTCGCCCGGGGACCAAGCCTTTTAGGCGGTTTCTGTCCGTCGGTTCGCCCCTTTGCGCACGGGCTTCCTCCAGACAGCCACCGCGCGAGGCTGCCCTTGCCGTCGGCTAGTCGCTACATCAGCCCAAACGGGCATTACAGACACTCCTACAGGGGACTTTCACCCCATCAGCCCATCAGTTCATGCCCATGTCGGGCGTACACGGTTGATTCAAGCTGACGCCAAAAAGCGGCGCGGCTGAGCTCTGTCGTTAATTGTGAAAGCCCCCCCTTCGCTGGACAATGTCATCCCTTGGGCCATCGGATGCAAATTAATCAAGGGGGCGGCTATGGGCCCGGCCGCGACCCTTACTTACCACCGACCACTATCATTGGAACCTAGCAGGAGGGCGGATGAAGATTCGGGAGGCGTCAATTTCCGACTTGCGGGACGTGCTGTTCGTGGAACGAGCGGCCTTTGATCGGGAGGATGAAGCCGATCTGGTGCGGGATCTTCTTGCAGATGCGTCCGCGCGGCCCTTGTTGTCCTTGCTCGCCTATGAGGGTACACAACCCCTGGGCCACATCCTTTTCACCCGGGCGCGACTGGGGGATGCGCCCCGCGAGGTAGCCGTCTCGCTCCTCGCCCCCCTGGCCGTCGTCCCCGCCGCCCAGGGTGCCGGCATCGGCGGCGCCCTGATTGCTCGTGGGTTGCAACTCCTGGCGAAATCGGGGGTGGAATTGGTGTTCGTGCTCGGACACCCGGATTACTACCCGCGTCATGGCTTCGAGCCGGCCGGGCCTCTGGGGCTCGCCGCTCCTTACCCCATTCCCGCCGCCCATGAGGACGCCTGGATGGTTCTGGCGCTCCGCCCTGGCGTTATTGGCAAGCTCCGGGGTAGGGTCGTCTGCGCCGATGCCCTCGACAAGCCGGAGTATTGGCGGGAGTAGCAACCCCCTTGGCGGCGCGATGGATTGCCGAGAGCGGCGGCCTGATCTCCAAGATTCAGCGCCGGTAGGGGGCCGCTGGCGGGGCCTCGGCTAGTGGGGTTCGGCTTGGGGCCCGTCCCGCCTGAAAGCCAGGACATTCGAGGCCCCCACCGCCAAGGCAAGCCGCTTATGCTGACCCTGCCGCTCGCGTAGAATGGCGCCCAATTCGATTGGCGCGGGAGTACCCTCGATGGAGACATTTCACGGCACCACCATTTTGTCGGTGCGGCGGGGCGGCCAGGTGGTGATTGGCGGCGATGGCCAGGTAACCCTGGGCCAGACGGTGATGAAGGGCAATGCCCGCAAGGTGCGGCGCCTCTACAAGGAGCGGGTGCTGGCGGGTTTCGCCGGGGCCACGGCGGATGCCTTTACCCTTTTCGAGCGCTTCGAGGGCAAACTGGAAAAGCACCAGGGCCATCTGACTCGGTCCGCCGTTGAACTGGCCAAGGATTGGCGCATGGACCGCATGTTGCGCCGTCTGGAGGCCATGCTGCTGGTTGCCGATCAGACCGCCTCCCTCATCATCACCGGCACGGGCGATGTGCTGGAGCCGGAGCAGGGTCTCATGGCCATCGGCTCCGGCGGCTCCTTTGCCCAGGCGGCGGCGCTGGCCCTGCTGGAGGCGACCGAGTTGTCGGCGCGGGAGATTGTCGAGCGTTCGCTGCACATCGCCGCCGCTATCTGCGTCTATACCAATCACAATCTGACCATCGAAGAGCTAGGCCCGGTCTGACCCGCCGCCTTTTCCCGATCCCCAGCCTTGCGGAAGGCCACCCCGGCCCGCAAATTGCCCGAGTCGAATCGCCCGCGGCCACCACCCGATGGCGCCGCCCCGTCACCAGGAAGACTCCATGTCGGATATTACCCCCCAACGCATCGTCGCCGAGCTGAACAAGCATATTATCGGCCAGGAGGAGGCCAAGCGGGCCGTGGCCGTGGCCTTGCGCAACCGCTGGCGCCGCGCCCAGATCCCCGAGCCCATGCGCTCGGAGATCACGCCCAAGAACATCCTCATGATTGGCCCCACCGGCGTCGGCAAGACCGAGATCGCCCGGCGCCTGGCGCGGCTCGCCGACGCCCCCTTCATCAAGGTGGAGGCGACCAAGTTCACCGAGGTGGGTTATGTCGGGCGCGACGTGGAGTCCATCGTCCGCGACCTGGCGGACACCGCCGTGAAGATGGCGCGGGAACGGGCCATGGAGGGGCTGCGCGACCAGGCCGAGGCGGCGGCGGAGGAGCGGCTCCTGGACGCCCTGCTGCCACCGCCGTCCAACTTCGAGGAGGACAGCCGCGGCGCCGGCGCCTCCAGCGCCACTCGCGAGAAGTTTCGCGACAAGCTGCGCCAGGGTGACCTCGACGAGCGCGAGGTGGAAATCCAAGTCAGTGCCTCCCCCATCGGCGTCGAGATCATGGCCCCCCCGGGCATGGAGGAGATGACGAGCCAGCTCCAGAGCCTGTTCCAGAACCTGGGCCGGGACCGCGCCAAGCGCCGCAAGATCAAGGTGGGCGACGCCATGAAGCTGCTGCGCGACGAGGAGGCGGCCAAGCGGGTCAACGAGGAGGAACTCAAATTGCGGGCCCTGGAGGGCGTGGAGCAGCACGGCATCGTCTTCCTCGACGAGATCGACAAGGTCTGCCGCCGTTCCGACCATACCAGCGGCGCCGATGTCTCCCGCGAAGGCGTGCAACGGGACCTGCTGCCCCTGGTCGAGGGCTGCGCCGTCTCCACCAAGCATGGCATGGTGCGCACGGATCATATCCTTTTCATCGCCTCCGGGGCCTTCCACCTGTCCAAGCCCTCGGATCTGATCCCGGAACTCCAGGGTCGCCTGCCCATCCGGGTGGAACTCAAGGCCTTGAGCAGCGAGGACTTCGTCCGCATCTTGACCGAGCCCGACGACTCCCTCACCGAGCAGTACAAGGCCCTGCTGGCGACCGAGGGCGTGAACATTGAATTCGCCGAAGATGGCATCCGGCGTATCGCCGAGGTCGCCTGGCAGGTCAACGAGCGCACCGAGAACATCGGCGCCCGCCGCCTGCACACGGTGCTGGAGCGGCTGCTGGAGGATATCTCCTTCAACGCCGCGGAACTCGACCGGGTGACGGTCGCCATCGACGCCGGCTATGTGGACCGCAACCTGTCCGAACTCGCCGCCAACGAGGACCTGTCGCGCTACATCCTCTGATCATTCATCACGACGACACCCCGGCCAACCCAGGGCCGGCGCGGAGCCTCTTATGCCCACCCCCACCGAACTCAATTTTCATCGCCAGTCCAAGGTGCTCGAGCTGACCTTCGACGACGGTTCCCACTTCAACCTGCCCTGCGAATTCCTGCGCGTCTATTCGCCCTCCGCCGAGGTCCAGGGCCACGGGCCCGGCCAGCGGGTGCTCCAGCTCGGCAAGGAAGAGGTCAACATCGATCGCATCGAGCCCATCGGCAACTATGCCGTCTGCCTCCACTTCGACGATGAGCACAACACGGGCATCTATTCCTGGGACTATCTCTACCGCCTCGGCCAGAACCAGGAGGGGTTGTGGCAGGAATACCTGGCGGAACTGGAACAGGCCGGTCAGGCGCGCAAGAAACCCTCCTGACGGGACCAAGCCGCCGCAAGAGGATTCTGGCCACCCTCAATCAGAGACCTGCATCGATCTTCTGGTTTTCCAGGCGGGTTAGTCCGCTGGCAGCGGGGAAGCGGCAGGTAAAGGTGGAGCCTTTACCCGGCTCGCTAGCAATGATCAGCCGGGCTTCATGACGATTGAGGACGTGATTGACGATAGCCAATCCCAGGCCGGTCCCCCCTGAGGCTCGGGAGCGGCCTTTGTCGATACGATAAAAGCGCTCCGTCAGCCTCGGGATATGCTCGGCGGCAATACCCTCGCCATCGTCGGTGACAGTAAAGACGGGCTGGGCTTCCTCGCGGTGCCAGGCAATACGGACATGGCTCCCGGCCGGCGTGTGCTTGATCGCGTTGTAAATCAGGTTGGAGAGGGCACTGCGCAGCTCCACCAGGTTGCCCTGCACCAGCAAATTCTGATCGACATCCAGGGAGATTTTGTGCCGGCCCTCGCTCAGGGCCTCGGCCTCGTGAGTGATGGTGCGAATCTCTTCGGGAATGTCGACGGGTCCTATCTGTTCCGTCCTGTCATCCATTTCCAGGCGGGAAAGGGTGAGAAGATCCTCCACAATGGAGCGCATGCGGCTGGCTTGGCAGACCATGAGTTCATAGGGCCGCTGATGGCTGGCCGGGGTGTCGGGCGAGTAGCTCAGGTTCTCCAGAAAGCCGGTGATCACTGTCAGCGGCGTGCGTAACTCGTGGGAGGCATTGGCGACGAAATCGCGCCGGATCATGTTGAGATGGTAGATGGCCGTGATGTCCCGGGCGACCACCAGTCGCTGGCTCTTCCGCCCCCCGAAGGGAGAAATGCGGAACGACAACATCAGGGCGCGATTGTGAGGTGGGGATAAGTCGTGGGGCCGACCGTAATCCGCCCGGTCGATCAGGGCCCCCAACCCTGGATGGGCCAGGACTTCGGTAAACAACCGGCCTTCGTCCCGCGGCCAATAGATGTCCAGGAGGTAGGGTGCACTCGCATTGGCCCACTCGATACGATGCCCCTTATCGAGGATGACCAGAGCATCCGGAATGGAATTCGCCGCTTCGCGAAACCGGTGGGCGAACCGCAATTGGCGCCGGCGCCGGCGGCGGATCGCCTGTTGATAGTGGGCGATGGCCTGAAAAACGCGCCCCCAGCTTCCCCGTGGAAAGGGCGGGGTAAAGCGGTGATGGCGGCCAATCAGCGAACTCAGGCGGTACAGAAGATAGAGGTGGCGGCCGATAAAGGGGGCCAGCCCCACTATGAGAGCGATTTCAGGGGGGGCGCCGGCCAGATATACGAGCAGAGCGGCCCCGAGACAGACGGCGGCAAAGGCCAGGTCGAAGGTGGTGACGCCCTGAATCAGGGCCTGCATGGCTCTGCGAGAGGGTTGCGGATTGTCTGCGGGCATTCGGGTCATGGCATGTCCGAGAAGCGATAGCCAACCCCCCGCACGGTCTGGAGAAGATGTTCGTGTCCCGTCTCCGCAAGGGCCTTGCGCAGGTGGCGCACATGGACATCGACCGTGCGCTCCTCGACATAAATTTGCTCTCCCCACACCTTGTCAATAAGTTGGGAGCGACTGTAAGCACGCTCGGCGTGACTCATGAGGTAGTACAACAGCCGAAACTCGATCGGCGCCAATTCAAGACGCTGGCCACCGGCGCTGACTCGATGGCTGACGGTATCGATACGCAAGCCACCGATCTCCAGCTTATCCCCTGCCCCCTCCGGCCTGGAACGGCGCAGGACAACCTGGATGCGCGCCACCATCTCCCGCGGCGAGAATGGCTTGATGATGTAGTCGTCCGCCCCCCTCTCCAGACCCCGTATCCTGTCGTCCTCCTCTCCGCGGGCGCTGATCATGATGATCGGAATGGCCCGCGTCTGGGCATTTTGTTTGAGCTGTCTGGCCAATTCCAACCCAGAGCATCCGGGTAGCATCCAATCAAGGAGAATGAGGTCCGGGTTCTCGTCCTGCAACAGCTTGCGGGCATCCTCGGCATGGCCGGCTTCACGGACGCGGAAACCCGATGCTTCGAGGGTAAAACGGATCACCTCGCGGATATCGGGTTCATCATCGACGATGAGGATAGTCGTCGTCATGGTGGGTAGGTTCTGGACAGGCTATGCATTGGCGGATCTGCGACAAAGATTCGCATGGAGTCATGCCGGTTTCGTGAAGCACCCGTGACAACCTCATGACAGGGGACGCCTGGGCCAGTCAGCGGGAAGGCTCGGGAAAGGCTGGAAAATTTTATCCGCCCCATCAGCCGTTACTTTCCTTATATATAAGGAAATAAAAAATTAATGGATTGTTCACCGAGACTCAACGCTCGGCCAGGAGAATGAGCCTTACCAAAGATCAACATTTCCCAGCATGAGGCTGATTATGAAGAAGACCCTGATCGCCGCGGTGACGACAGCCCTTACCGCGTCCTGCGCCACCCAGGCCTTCGCCCGCGACAACATCACCGTCGTCGGCTCTTCAACCGTATTTCCGTTCTCCACCGCCGTTGCCGAGACTTTCGGCCGCGGCACCTCCTTCAAGACCCCGAAAATCGAGTCCACCGGCACCGGCGGCGGCATGAAGCTGTTCTGCGCCGGCGTCGGCGTCGACCATCCCGACATCACCAACGCCTCTCGCCGCATGAAGACCTCCGAGTTCGAGAACTGCCAGGCGAACGGCGTCCAGGACATCGTCGAGGTCAAGATCGGCTTTGATGGCATTGCCATCGCCAACAGCAAGTTGGCCCAGGTGTATGACCTGACCTTGAAGGACATCTGGCTAGCCATGGCGAAGGATGTGCCGGACCCCAAGGGCGGCGATACCCTGGTTGCGAACCCCTACAAAACCTGGCAGGAGGTCAACCCGGCCCTGCCCGACATCCGCATCGAGGTCATGGGCCCGCCGCCCACCTCCGGCACCCGTGACGCCTTCGTCGAGTTGGCGATGGAAAGCGGCTGCGACCAGATCCCATCGATCAAGGCCATGAAGAAGGAGGATAGCAAGAAGCACAAGGCGGTGTGCCACGGCATCCGCGAGGATGGCGCCTTCATCGAGGCCGGTGAAAACGACAACCTGATCGTGCAGAAGCTGGTGGCCAACCCCAATGCCCTGGGCGTCTTCGGCTACAGCTTCCTCGACCAGAACGCCGACAAGATCCAGGGCGCGAAGATCAACGGCGTGGAGCCCAGCTACGACACCATCGCCTCCGGCGAATACCCGGTCTCCCGCTCCATGTTCTTCTACGTGAAGAAGGCCCACGTTGGCGCCATCCCGGGTATCGCCGAGTATCTGGCCGAGTTCACCAACGACGCAGCCTGGGGTCCCGAGGGCTACCTGGCCGACAAGGGTCTAATCGCCCTGCCCGAGGACATGCGCGCGCAGGTCGCCGAGCGGGCCAACAAGATGGAGTTGCTAACCCCGGACGAGTTGAAGTAAGCGGGTTGCACCCGGCCTTGGGCCGCGAACGCGCGTGCGCGTCGCCGGCCTTCGGGCCGCCGACCCTTTCACCCGAGACGGGATTTCTTCCATGCAATCGACACTCCTGATCGTCCTCCTGGGGGTCTTCGCCCTGGCTTACCACTTCGGCTGCAAGCGCGCCGTATCCGTGGCCGGGGGGGCGAAGCAGATCCGAACTCTGCACTCCCGGCCCAGCTACTACGGCCTTTATGCCGCCCTCTGGACTGGCCTGCCCGCGCTCCTGCTGCTGGGGGTCTGGGCCGGGTTCCAGGACACGATCGTCACCGCCCTGATGAAGGCGGAGCTATCTGGTGCCATGACCGAGGGCATGTCCCCCGGGCGGGTCGAACTGCTGCTAAATGACATCAAGAATCTCGCCACCGGAAACATTACCTCCGGCGAGGTGACCCCCAAGATCCAGGTGGCCGCCGACCACTACGCGCGGCTTCAGGGCATCGCCAACCTGACCCTGTGGGCGCTTGCGCTCGCGATTGCGGGCGGCGGTCTGGCCATCGCCATGCGTCAGACCATTCCCCAGATGCGCGCGCGCAACCGGGTAGAATCCGCGACGATGGTGATCCTGATCCTGTTCTCCTCGATTGCCATCCTGACCACGCTGGGCATCGTCCTGTCGGTCATGGTCGAGTCGTTCCTTTTTTTTCGCGGCGTCGCGCCAACCGAATTCCTCTTCGGCACTGAGTGGAGCCCACAAACGGCCCTGCGCAAGGATCAGGTGGGGGCCAGCGGCGCGTTCGGTGCCGTGCCGCTCTTCGCCGGCACCCTGCTGGTGTCCTTCATCGCCATGCTTATCGCGGTGCCAATCGGTCTGATGGCGGCGATTTATCTCTCTGAATACGCCCCGCGTAAAATCCGCGCCTTGGCCAAGCCGGTGCTGGAGGTGCTGGCGGGCATCCCAACGGTCGTCTACGGGTTTTTCGCCGCCCTCACCGTGGCCCCCTTCGTGCGCGAGCTGGGGGAGTCCATAGGCCTGGCCGTCTCCTCGGAAAGCGCCCTGGCTGCGGGCTTCGTCATGGGCATCATGATCATCCCCTTTGTCTCATCGCTTTCGGACGACGTGATCAACGCCGTGCCCCAGTCGATGCGGGACGGCTCCTATGCCCTGGGCGCCACCAAGGCGGAGACGGTGCGCCGGGTGATCATCCCGGCGGCCCTGCCGGGCATCGTCGGGGGGGTGCTGCTCGCCGTGTCCCGGGCCATTGGCGAGACCATGATTGTGGTGATGGCCGCGGGCCTGACCGCGAACCTGACCTGGAACCCACTGGAAACGGTGACCACCGTCACCGTGCAAATCGTGACCCTGCTCACTGGCGACCAGGAGTTCGACAGCCCCAAGACGCTGGCGGCCTTCGCCCTGGGGCTTACGCTCTTCATCGTCACCCTGATCCTGAACATCATCGCGCTGCATATCGTGCGCAAGTACCGGGAACAGTATGAGTAACCAAGCCACGACCTCCGGCGCGGGCGCGCCGCGCAAGCGCGCCATCGACAAAGTCAATGCGAGCCTCAAGCGGCGTTACGCTGCGGAGAGGCGCTTTCACCTCATCGGCATGGGCGCGGTGATCCTGGGCCTGTCCTTCGTCGCAATTCTGTTCCTCGATATCATCAGCAAGGGCTATCCAGCGTTTCAGCAGACCTACATCCAGCTACAGGTCCACTTCGCCGCGGGCATGATCGACCCGGACGGTAGCCGTGAGCGGGACACCCTGGTCCGGGCCAACTACCTCAAGCTGGTGCGGGATGCCCTGAAGGAACAGTTCCCAGAGGTGACCGATCGGCGCGAGCAGCGGGCACTGAACGCTATCCTGAGCCCGGCGGCGCCGCTGCAGCTTCAGGACCTGGTGCTCTCCAACCCGTCCGTCATCGGGACCACCAGAGACGTATGGGTCCTGGCCGACGACGACATCGACCAATTCGTCAAGGGCCATATCAAGCGCGACCTGCCCCAGTCGGATCGCCGGGTGAAGGATCAGACCATCGCCTGGCTGGACGTGCTCGACGAGCGGGGTCGGCTGGAGAAAAAGCTCAACACCCCCTTCTTTACCAACGGCACCTCCCGCGAGCCTGAGCTTGCGGGCATCGCCGGGGCCCTGATGGGGTCCTTCTATACCCTGTTGCTGACCCTGCTGTTCTCCTTCCCGATCGGTGTCGGGGCCGCGCTCTATCTCGAGGAGTTTGCGCCGAAGAATCGCTGGACCGACATCATTGAGGTGAACATCAACAACCTGGCCGCGGTGCCTTCGATCGTGTTCGGCCTGCTTGGGCTTGCGGTCTTCATCGGTTTCTTCGGCGTGCCGCGCTCCACGCCCCTGGTGGGCGCCCTTGTGCTGACTCTCATGACCCTGCCGACCATCATCATCGCCAGCCGTGCGGCGCTTAAGTCCGTCCCGCCGTCGATTCGCGAGGGCGCCCTTGGAGTGGGGGCCTCGCCGCTGCAGGCCCAGTTCCACCACGTGCTGCCGCTGGCGATGCCGGGGATGCTAACCGGCACCATCATTGGCATGGCGCAGGCCTTGGGTGAGACCGCGCCGCTGCTGATGATCGGCATGATCGCCTTCATCGTGGACATCCCCGGCGGCTTCACCGATCCGTCAACGGTCCTGCCGGTGCAGATTTTCCTGTGGGCCGATAGCCCGGAGCGCGGCTTCGTCGAGAAGACATCCGCCGCGATCATGGTGCTGCTCGGGTTCCTGATGCTCATGAACCTGGCGGCGGTGCTCCTGCGCAGAAAGTTCGAGCGGCGCTGGTAGGCCGCCCGGCCCCGGCATACTGACTTTATGATTCACCGAGGATGATCGAATGAACACGACGACAGTCGAACAGGTTGGACGCGCGACCGGCGCCATCGCGTCGGCCGAACTGGCGAAAGGCCGGGCCTTCGCCGGCACGGTGGGTGATATCACCTCGCCGAACCCGCGCATGGTGTGCCGCGGTGTGGATGTCTACTACGGCACCAAGCAGGCCATCAATGGCGTGAGCCTTGACATCGGCAGGAACGAGGTGGTGTCCATGATCGGGCCCTCGGGCTGCGGCAAGTCAACCTTCCTGCGCTGCCTGAACCGCATGAACGACACCATTGCGGGCTGCCGGGTGACCGGTCAGATCGCCCTGGACGGCGTCGACATCTACGACAAGAAGCTTGATGTGGTGCCCCTGCGGGCCCAGGTCGGCATGGTGTTCCAGAAGCCGAACCCCTTTCCCAAGTCGATCTACGAGAACGTCGCCTACGGCCCTCGCATCCACGGGCTGACCAACGACAAGACCGAGCTTGACGAACTGGTCGAGACCAGCCTGCGCAAGGCCGGCCTGTGGGACGAGGTCAAGGACCGCCTCGACCAGCCCGGCACCAGCCTGTCCGGTGGCCAGCAGCAGCGCCTGTGCATCGCGCGCACCATCGCGGTGTCCCCCGAGGTCATCCTGATGGACGAGCCTTGCTCGGCGCTGGACCCCATCGCCACCGCGAAGATCGAGGAGCTGATCGACGAGCTGCGCGAGAACTACACAATCGCCATCGTCACCCACTCCATGCAGCAGGCGGCCCGCGTCTCCCAG
>Ga0105102_10000462_pt1 | contig 12066 bp, 18 predicted proteins | sample PPLLaktember2015_FD_87032 | JGI IMG/M metagenome (GOLD analysis project Ga0105102, IMG submission 87032) | Freshwater sediment microbial communities from Prairie Pothole Lake near Jamestown, North Dakota, USA - PPLs Lake P7 Core (6) Depth... | ecosystem: Environmental > Aquatic > Freshwater >...
ATGCCATCGCCTAGGCCTGAAAAAAGAACGCGTTAAAGCGAAAGGAAAGGCGTGTTTTTTGGGGCACAAAAAAGCCCACTCATTTAGAGTGGGCTTGGGTCGCGAGAGGTACGGAAATCAACCCGGATCCGCAAGGATTTCACGCAATCGCATTTCTTTAGAGTATTGGTAAGCGGCAGAGTGTGGAAATTGAAATTCCGGACCCATTAACCACATGGCCTTGATGTGCTCAATTTCTTTCCGGATCTCTTCTTTAGATTTTCCAGAGGCCCAACAGTCGGCATCATATACGGCAACGGCTATTTTCATGATCATCCTATGAGTGAAAAGACAGCCGCGAAAACTAGGCCACCAATTGCGATGGCGAGAAAAAGTGCGGACGTGAGGAGATCGCTTTTTTTCATGACTGGACTTTGAACTTTTGTTTGAACTCTGCAATAGCGCAATCGGCTTGCGATTGGGTTAGAAGGAGGAGAGATCCACCTCCGCCTGACGGCCAAACCTCAACCGTGCAAATCGTTTTTACGAACCAGTCGCGAGCTCCGCGAACTAAACTCGCGCGCGTTATGATTCGGCGATATTTGTAACTCGATGGCACCTTCTTGCCGGACTCGAAAACGAATCCGGCCCCAATGCGTTTGCGTTTGGGTAGTCTGAGCTCATGCAATTCCGCTTCCGCCCGCAACGCGGCTTCGCGGAAATCGGACAGGTGCGCTACGTGCGCAGTGCATTTGCCGTTCGCGATCGCGAGCGCGTGCGCTAATTTAGGTGAACTGATTTTTATTTTCATTGTATTGTTTATTTAGTTTGATGCAATTGCAGACGCTTTGCGCTTGGAGGTTCCGTGCGCCGGAAATCCGACGATGGCGGACCGTTGACGTTGGCATAGGCCACAACTCGCACAGGTGACATCATCGCGAACCGTGGCCGGACAAATGACGACTTTCCGACCGCCCGGCGTTGTCGTGTTGTTTATCTGCTCAGAGGGTAAAACCACTACAACGGGGCCGCAATTGGTTTCGGCCAGCTCGTCAGCGTGCGTCAAGGTGTTTGCGGAGAGATTGATCGTAAAACCGTTGGCGTTTGCCGAGCGAATCGCCTCACGATTGGTCTCTGTGCTGTGCTTGTGCGTATAAGTCCATCCGCGCTTTCCTTTGTTGGCGCCAACTAATTGCGAAAGTGCAACGGTGTCGATTTGCTCCCCTACTCCGGGCAAATCCCCCGCCTGATTATGCCGCCAAAGGGAACCGCGAGGAAGCGCGCCAATAGCAGAGCAAAAATCATCCCAATCTAGGCCACGATTTCCCGCCGTAATTTTCAACCAATGAAGCGCCAAGGGTCCTGATTTGGCGTAGCAACCCTGAGATCTGAAAGGGCAGGATTCCGGACAGGTGTCGGCTGAGCTCGTCGACACCGGAATTGGTCCGGTTTTTGCATTTCCGCTACTAAGCGTTAGATGTGTTTTCATTTTCATTTATTTCCGGTGGCTTTGGAGATGGCCGCTTTAGCGTTCTTGTGAATCTCGCGCATCCAGAGCTTCTGATACTCGTCCAACCCGTCGCAGCGGCCATCTTCGACATCGTCAGGGTTGGGGATGATCGACATCGCGGAGATTAACGCGGCCATGAGATCCGGCGCGGCAGGCTCAAAGATTTCGTCCAAATCCGAAAAGTCCTGAGGCAAGCTCTTGGCGATTGGTTTAGCTAGGTGCGTGCGCAGGTGTGATTTAAACTTGGCGTTTGCGATTTCGGTCTTTGATGCCGTCGGCTCTCCGGAAGAAGTTTCAGACTTCCTCATATGCATAGGGCAAAGCCAATCCACCTGCGGGATCGCTGCGCCCGTAGCGCGAGAGAACCTCTGCACGTTTCCGTGCTCATTTCGGATAATCACCTGAGTAGGTGTGAGTCGAGTAACGACCCCAGTGTTCACGCGATGGACATTTCCCCCAATTGCGCGCCCGTCCCTCATGGTTTCAATGCTGTCGCCAACTTTTACGTTATTCATTTTATTGATCTCCTATTGTTATGCCAAGGCGGTGCCCTGACTGAATGGTAGTAAAACCTAGTTAGCTATTGTTTTCAAGCTCTATCGCGTCTCAATCAATGGGTGGTAATACGTAGCAGTTATTTGCATCCTAGTTGCAATCCGGTAGGAGAGGCATCAAACCGCACCATCCAAAGCCACAAGGGGAGCAAATACCAACAAAGCAAAGATGAAAGAAGAGAGAGAGAGGGAAGGGAAGAGAGGAGCCGATGGAATGAGGAGCGCTAGGGGAATGTATTCCCTCCTTATTAAGCTCACGTCACGCGCCCTAACTACCCAAGTACATCCACTCTACTTAACCATAATAAGGATTACCTAAGTAGAACTACGGGGGGGGAGGGGGTACGCGAGGTGGGGGGGAGGAAGATTGGGATTCATCAACTAACCCCTTTAAAAAAAATACAAAATAGCCACCCTCCTCCCTCTATGGGTAGCGTAAGTTTGCCTATGAGTAACGTAGCTAAGGGCTTAGCTTTGGTTGGTTGAGTAGTATAATTGTAAAAAGAAGAGGCTTGCTTTGTTTGAAGATGTTTTGCATAACGTGGGGATGGGACGTAAGTCTAGCAATCCACTGGTGAAGTCTATCGCGGAGCATACGAACAAGGAGGGCAACTATTTGGAGCGGCGTGATCCTCAGTTGGCGGCGGCTGTTTTGGAGATGCTGTGTGAGGGCGAGAGCTTTAGGGAGATCCAGAAGAAGACTGGGGTTAATTGGGATACGGTGGCGCGGATGAAGGCGCGGCACAACATGGTGGTGGAAGAGCGTCGTAAGCTTTTGGCGCAGGATGCTCTGGACATTGCAGAAGGTCTTAGACTGCTTCAGAAGGAAAAGATGCGGATGTTGGCTGAGGATCCTGAGCAGTTGGCTAGGACAAACATTCGGGACTTGACGCTTCCTTGGGGCATAGCGAATGACAAGTATCTGTCGGCTATGGGAGAGAACAAGGTGACCATTGAGCATCGGGCCGCAGCTCCTAGTTTGGAAGATGCGATGAAGGCCATTGAGGAAGCTAGGGCCAAGTTTAAGGCTAGTTCCTTGGAGGTTTTGACAAAGGACGTAACTCCGTGAGTTTAATCTGGGAGAAGCATGAGGTGTTGAAGCCTCCGTCGGACGAAGAGCTTTCGTCCATGAGTCCGGCAGAACTCTTAAGTTTGCATGAGGTTTTTCATGCGGCAATTGCGAATAGCAAACGTGATCCCTATCGGTATGGATGGAAGCTTCCTCATTGGACAGATGCGGAAGAGTTTTTGCAAAGTCATGCTGAACTGCTAGTTAGCGGTGGAAATCGGTCAGGAAAAACAAGATGGGCTGCTCATGCAGTGGTTAAAGCAGCCATTGAGAATCCTCAATCGACAATCATGTGCTTTGCGCAGAATGCCGATGTTTCGATTAGACAGCAGCAGAGCGCGGTGTACGACGCCCTTCCTGAGGAGTACAGGGTGAAGGTGCTGGGGACTGAAGAGAATGTCTCCTACACCCGAAAGAACGGCTTTAGCAAGGCTTCCCTAATCCTGCCCGGCAGCAAGTCGGCAATCATCTTCAAGACTTATGCGCAGTTCCTAAACAATGACACCATCTTGGAGGGTGCGGAACTTGGATGCCGCGATCCCAACTGGATAAACATTGGCTCTTGGTGCGATGAGTACTTGGTTGGTCCTGAGCTTTTAACCACTCTTCGCTTCCGTCTTGCCACCCGCAACAGCAAGCTCATAGTCACCTTTACGCCAATTGATGGCTATACGGAGGTGGTGCGGGACTACGTTCAAGGAGCAGAAACCATCAGGTCAAAGCAGGCGGAGCTTTTGAAGGGAAGAAATGTTCCCTACTTGCAAAAGTCCAAGAACCGCGATGCAGGCATCATTTACTTCCACAGCAAGGACAATCCCTTTGGAGGGTATGATCGCATTGCCAAGGACTTGGCGGGAAGACCTGAGCCTGAAATTCTAACCAGAGCTTACGGCATAGCGACTAAGTCCATCAGCACAAAGTTCCCCAACTTCTCAAGGGAGATAAATGTTGTTCCTCACGAAACAATTGATCTAAAGGGAAAGACCAAGTACTTCATTCTAGACCCTGCTGGGCGCAAGAACTGGTTCATGACGTGGATTGCGGTGGATGCTTCTGACACTTGGTTTGTCTATCGGGAATGGCCTGACGTCAATGTGGGCGATTGGGCCAAGTGGTCTGGTGGCAAATGGTCAAGCGGAGAAGGAGCCAAGGGTCTTGGTTATGGCATTAGAGACTACGTGGATTTGATTACCAGATCAGAGTCCGACACTGGAGATTCCATTTTTGAAAGGCTCATTGACCCTCGTCTTGGAGCGGCCAAATACCAGACGCAAACTGGAGCTTCCTCAATCATTGAGGATTTGAGCGATGCTGGACTTTCGTTTATCCCCGCTCCCGGCATTGACATTGAGGATGGGTTGCAGGCGCTTCAAACGAAGATGGCTTACAACAAAAAGCTGCCGGTTGATTCGATGAACAGACCGCACTTTTACATTTCAGACAGGTGCCAGAACACCATCCAAGCCTTGCAGGAGTACACGGCAGATGGAGGCAGTGATGAAGCGTGGAAAGATCCCGTTGACTGCCTGAGGTATGCAGCCGTGTCTGGAATAAGATTTATTGACGTTAATTCCCTCCGCACCATAAAGCCTGCTGGCAAAGCCTATTAGTATGCCTGTTTCCTTCCAAAGCCTTTGTGATGAACTCAACATCACCAAATTCAAACTAGCCAAGCTTCGTAATGAAAAGCTTTCTGCTGACCAGCATTACACGGAAGAGGGGCGTAAGTTTTTTACAGATGAGGGAGCAGAGCGAATCAGGCTTGCGGTTGAGGTGCCTATGGCCGTTCCAAAGCGGGTGAAGATGATGGTGATTCGGAAAGCACCAAACCCTCATTGGGTGTATGCTGTTTTGGAAACAGGAGGAAAACTTATTCCGGTCGTGGTGCGGCCTCGCGATTCTGTTAGGTTGGTTGGCAAGCCTATCTTTGCCGATGTAATTGCAGATGCTAACGGAACCACTTATCGCCATGAAATTCTCGGACGTCACTCTTGATCCCGAATGGAGAGCAGAACAAATGGACAGGCTTTTGGGCTTTGAGGTTTTGACTCGAACCCTCACCGCTCAGTACCAGCCAATCAACCCTGAACTTCTTGCTGATAAGATAGGGGCTCACAAGGGAATAGCTTTCATCATCATTCAGAATCTCCAGCGCAAATTAAATGCAGACCAATGACAACAACGCTGCCCTGACTTATGTTCAGGACGTACCTAATGTCCCCGCGCTAAAAACCGCCTACGACACAACCATCGGGGATCTGGACTGGTACTTGCAATCAACGCGAGATTCCTACGACTATCGCAGAAACATCTGGCCCGGTAAGTCGAAGGACTTGCGCAAGCATGGTGCTGACGCCTTCCCTTTTGAGGGAGCGGCAGATTCTGAAGTGCAGATTATCGACGAGCGTATTAACACGTACGTGGCGTTGTTTATGTCTGCTCTCACTCGGGCAAACATTCGCGCCTATCCCGTAGAAACGGAAGATATGGGTCGGGCTCGGGTTGTTAGCTCATTCCTCAAGTGGATGGTAGCTTCCTACATCCCAGACTTTAAGCGGCAGATGGAGCTTGGAGCAAACTACTTGCTGGAACGCGGGATGATGATCACCTACGTTGGTTGGCAAAAGGAAAACCGCACCTTCCTCCAGCGTCTTGATCTCAATCAAATTGCTCAAGTTAGTCCGGATTTGGCGCGCATCATTATCGATGGAAAATCTGACGATCAAATTGTCGAATTGCTGAAAGGTCAGTTTGAAGGACTTACGACAAAGCGAGCAAGGACCGCTTTGAAGGAATTGCGCAAGAGTGGTGCGGCTGAACTCCCCATCATCCGGCAAAGCGTTAATGCCCCCAAGGTGGCCTCATTAGGGCCTGATTGCGACGTTTTCTTTCCTGCCTTTACCACTGACCCTCAGAAGGCTCCGTATTGCTTCTGGCGCGTCCTAATGACCGCGCAAGAGCTAAAGAACAAGGTGGGCACAGAAGGTTGGGACGAAGAGTGGGTGGAGAAAATCTTGGAGATGCGGGTTACGTCCGTGGACATGAATGATCCTCGCACGAACACGCAGTACACCCGTATTGCGCAGGAGCAGACCACGGAGCTTTACGAAGTCATCTACTGCTATCAGCGGCTTATTTCAGAAGACAATTCAGAAGGCATCTACTGCACTGTTTTTCACAACCAGTATTACGGCACTCCGCAAGAGCCTAAGTACGCTAAGTACGAGTTGTTAAACGGTTATGACGACTATCCTTTCATTGTCACTAAGCTGAGCGAGGACAACAAGCGTCTTTACGAGCTTGCAACGATTCCTGAGCAGCTTCGTGGCATTCAGTGGCAGGTGAAGGTGGAGCGCGACAGTCGCATTGATCGTAACTCCTACGCCACTCTGCCAACGATTCTCTACCCTGTTGGCACTCCTCCGCCAGAGTGGGGGCCGGGAGTAAAGGTGGCCTATCGCCGTATGGGCGAAATTCAGTTTGGGCCTACGCCTCCGTACAATCCCGGCTCCGTGGAAATGGAGCGCACCCAGATTGATCAAGCTGATCGCATTATGGGGCTGGATCATAACAATCCAATGTCCCGCATTCGTCAGCAATACTTCGTGGACAAGTTCTTAGTTCACGTACGCGACGTTCTTCGGCTCACCTACAAGTGTTACCAGCGGTTTGGTCCAGAACAACTGTTCTTCCGCGTAACGGGTAATCCCGATCCAGTGCGCTTTGGCCGTGGAGATCCAAATGAAAACTTCGACATCAACATCAACTTTGATGTCTTGAGCACGGATCCCGAAACGCTGGAGTCCCAGCTCAACCAGTTTGTCAGCCTGCTTCAGTTTGACCGCAATGGGCGAATCAACGTCGACCGCATGCTTGAAATGATGGCTACGGCAGTTAATCCGCTTCTAGCTGACTCTGTTCTTCAACCCGCCCAAGAGGCCCAGCAACAGATCTTCCGTCAAGTTACGGACGATCTGTCTAAGATTTACGCTGGCATTGAGGTGGGTGCTCGTCCTAACGGTGCTCAGGTTGCAATGCAGGTCATACAGCAGTATGTGCAGCAGCCCGACGTTTCCCAGCGGATGCAGTCTGATGAGTCTTTTTCTGCTCGTCTTCAGAAATACGTTCAACAGTACCAGTTTCAGATGCAGCAGGCGCAGAATGCCCAGATTGGCCGGATTGGGACTCAACCCGCTCAGATGGGAGACGTTCAGACTCAGGGTTTGAACGCATAAAACGGTCCCAATTGTCCTTCATCTTCTCGTATTGAGCGGAGAAAAGCACTTCGTCAATCGAGAGGATGCGTCCGCTCACCTGCTGGAGACTATCCGTGCTCAGGTCGTGAAGCTGTTTAATCCAATATTCCCGCACCGAATGGAGTTCGTTTAAGAACTTCAGAAAGTCCTGATTGTTGTGAAGACGCTCAACTACTTTGGGATCAAGCATGGTGCTTAATTGCGCAATCCAAAGGGATTATCGTCAAGCACCAAGTTGATTATGCTAGCATTGAACAAATCGCAATCGCCGGGGCGTAAAATACGGCGGAACCTAAAATCTATGTCAGAAGACGCTGCGTCCAACTCGGGAGACGTTAAAGCACCCGTGGAAAATAAGCCAATGTCGGAAAAGGATTTCCTGTCCTCCCGCATTGCCAAACTAAATGCCAAAGCCCAACCGGCTGAAGCAAAGTCTGAGTCGGATCCAGAGGAAGGACAACAAAAGCCAGAAGCTACCTCGCAAGAGGCAGAGCCCAAAGCCAAGGAGTCTAGTCCTAAGGATGTTCTTTCAAAGGATGTAGATGAGCTAACGGATGAGGATATTGCCGAGCTTGCCCAACGCGGTAAGAGCGGGCTTCTTAAACGTATTGCAGAACTTACGGCTAAACGAAAGTTGGCCGAAGAGAAGACGGCGGCTTTAGAAGCTGCCATCAATACGGCTAAGCAGCGACTTCCAGAGCCAAAGGTAGATAATAACCCTTATGCCAACATTTCCAATCTCAAAGAACTTCAAGCTAAACGCAAAGAAGTTGATGAGGTGGTTGAGTGGGCTGAGGATATTATGTTCAATTCCGAAGACCTTTCTGCCACAGACGTGGCGGTTACGGTGGACGGAAAGGAATACACCAAGGCTGACATTCGCGAGTCTCTTAAAAAAGCCCGTAAAGCCCGTGACAAATTCATTCCTGCGCAATTCTCGGAATTGCAAGCGAAAGATCAACGAGGCCAGCTTGAAACAGCTTTCAAGCAACAGGCTAGGCAAGAGCTCAGTTGGCTTGAAAATGAGGATAATGACACGCGTAAGCGGTTTCAGGCGATGGTTAATGACCCTCGTCTCAAAGCGGTAAAAGATGCCGTTCCCGACATTGCTCCTCAGATTGACTACCTCATTGCCCATGCAGCCAACTCCATGTATGGCCGCAAGCTCATTGAGGATAAGCCTAAGTCTCCGTCAATCAATCCTCCATCTAATCCATCCACTTCTGCATCGTCATCCGAAAGGACCGACTCACGAATGGACAAATCCCTTAAGGAAATTGAAAGCCGATTTAAACAATCAGGAAGTTCCAGCGACTTCATTGCCTTGCGTGCAGCTCAAATCTCAAAACGTAAAAACTAATCATGTCATTCAGTAACACCTACGATACTACCTCTCCCGGTAGCGCGGCCCTCAATCGTGAGGACCTTCAGGACGCCATGTCGATGCTGGCTCCTTCTGAGACCCCAGTTCTCAGCTCCGCCGACAAGTTTAAATGTAACGGCACCTTCGTTGAGTGGGGCGTAGACAAGCTGTCTACCCCGAGCTCAGCGGCTGTTAGCGAAGGCGCGGATGTCACTGACTTTGACGACAAGTTCGAGTCCGTGGCGCGTTTGGGCAATTATGTCCAGAAGCTCCGTCGTTCCTATCGCGTGTCTGATTTGCAGCAGGCTGTTTCCTCGGTTGGACCGCAGGACATTGCCCGTGCTGAAATGAAGGCCGTTAAGGAACTCAAGCGTGACGTCGAGAAGACTCTTCTCGGCACGCAGGACCGTGCGGCTGAAAATGGTGGTGGCACTGCCTACACCCTTCGCGGCCTTGGGGATTGGCTTGATTCGGCTGGTCCATCGGACGTTCCGGCTGACTATCGCACGCCATCGGGCTCGATTCATTCGAGCGGTGCGTTCACGGAAACCATCCTCAACAACCTGATTACGTCGATCTATCGCGTGAGCGGCGTCACCAACAGCCTTACGCTTGTTGCTGACACGGCTCTTCGTCGGGTTATTAGCGAGTTTGCTCGCGCTGACCCATCGACGGGTCCAGTCCGTACCTTCAACAGCGATTCTGCTTCTGGCATGATTAAGCTGTCTGTTGGTCAGTATCAGTCGGATCATGGCATTGTTACGATTGTTGACATGAATCCTGATTGTGCTCCTAACACCACGGACAAGGACACCGGCTATCTGGTCAATCCAGAGTTTTATGCGGTCGGAGAACTGATTCCGCTCGGTAGCACCCGTCTGCCAAATCTTGGTGGCGGCGAACGCGGCTACGTCGATTGGACTGGCACCTTGAAGGTCGGACATCCCGGCGCTCACGGCAAGATCACGGACGTTACCGCCTAACCTCAACTAAGGAGACTACTAAAATGGCTAAAGTTTCTATTAACGAACTCGGTGCATTCACCGATGTTGTCCGCTTGGACTACAATGACCTGATTGCTATCGGTAACGGTGGCACGCGGATCATTGCTAAGCTCCCAGCTAATTCGGCGGTTGAGCTTGTTGGTGTTGCCGAGACGGTGGCTGTAACGGGGTCTACCTCGTTGGTCATCGATGTTGGCACCACGGTTGGCGATCCCGATGAGTTCATCAATGCCTTGGATGTGGACGCTATGACCGTTCCCGTGTTTAACACGGGCGATCAGTTCACTTCGGGGTACAGCGCAGCGGTTAAGGCTGTTGCTTCTGAAACCGACGTTTACATCAAAGTGACGGACGCGGCTGTTGCGTCGATCACTGCTGGTGAAATCGTAATCGGCATCCGTGTGCTTGATCTGAACAAGTTCTCGTAAGACCAAGACACGCTGGTAGAATGGGGGCGCATCCTTGAGAGGGTGCGCCTCCTTTTTTATGCACATACTTACGAGCATCCCCGGTGAGGGGGCTGTCAAGGACGCCCTAATCCGCGAGATTAAGACTGGCTTCCAACTAATTAAGGCCAACGAGAAGAAAGAAGAGATTGCTGCTGCGCATGAAGCTGAGAAGTGGAAGGGTCATAAGACCATTCCCGGCTTGGGTAAAGCAGTGGCGTTCTATCCTGCTGACGAGTATTTTCGCCTTATTCGCAAGTTTGGGCGGCATGAGGTGAACAGCAAGGAATTCATCCGCTACCATCAGAAGAAATTCCCGCATCTTTCCCCTAACAAGATCTAATGCAAACAGACACCTACAGCAACATGGTTGCCCTTGTGAAGGGGTTGAGCGGAAACACGGCTTTTACCCCTGCTGAAGAGGTGTTGGTGGGCAGTTTCATCAACAGGCGCATTTACAATGCCTATCGGCGGTATGCCTATTGGCCGCGCTACTTGGTTCTTGGCGAAGCTAGGGCAGCTTCTAGTTCTACGATTCCGTTTGATCAGCCTACGCTCAACTCAATCGATACGTTCTTTCGGATCTACGATCAAGCGCCATACGTTACGAATAGCGTTGATGAGTTTGAGTTTGTGATTACGTCTTCTGGTGCTCAGGTTATCAGCAACGTAGACACCTTGACGACTTTTTACGTCGATTACAAAAAGCGTTGGGATGGGGATTACAACAACACCACCAACCAAAATGTTCCATTGGAGTTCTTCCATTATGGGGCTCATGCGGCTTTCGCGGACTTCCTTCGGTATGACGAGCAGAATGAAAAGGCTGCGGCTGAAGAAGCTTATGCGGAAAGCCTTCTTGTGTTAGAATTGGAAAACTCAATGAATCAGCGCAACGCCAACCGGACTACGCGCTTCCGCAGTCACGCAACTTCTCAATCCCGATTTTAAGTTATGGCTAACTCACGCATCGTAAACACTCCGTCCCAAGCCATCCCGCAGGGTGGCACCACGCACACTCAAGTGACAATCGGGGGAACGGCTGCTGCTGTTTGTTCCTCGTTGAGTGCTGACACCACCCATGTGTTTGTTCAATTCACCGGAGCTAATGCGCGGGTTACGTTTGATGGATCTACCAATCCGACAACGTCTCTTGGTTTTCAATATCCTGATGGATCTACGGCTTATTGGGCGCGGACCATGGCTTTGAAGGCAAAGGCCATTCGTGACGATGCTACGGACGTTGTGGTGGAAGTTCAGCAGTTGAACTACCTGTAATGGCCAACGTTTTCGAAACGTCTTTGCTTTGCCGTCAAGCTTCGGTGAATAACCGGGTTAGACCGCAGTTTGCCGATCCTATCTTTTGGTCTGGTGTTTTGATTAGCACTCCGGACAACCCAACTCCTCCGCTTTTGCAGTATACGTTGATTACTGACACGGGTGATGAGCTTGTGGATGAGTTTAATAACCAGCTTGTAGCCGCTTTTTAAAATGCCTAACATTCGCATCAAAGACATTCCGACGACAGCTTCAGCTACGTCGTCCACAGACTTCATTGCAATTGATGGTGCGACAAATGGCACGCGAAAGCTAAGTGCGGATAGTCCTGTTTTTAGCGGAAACGTAACGGTGAACGGCGGCACAGTCGGAACCGCAGCCTCAACGAACCTCACCCTCGCAGGCGGCAGCAGCGGTGCGTCGTTGGTGCTGGGGCAGGGGGCGAATGGTGCTGTCACGATTACGCCAGCAGGGAGTGGAGTCACTCGCGCAACAACAGGATTGGCGATTACAGGGCAGAGTGCTCCAGCATCCGGCCAGCACGTTGAGATTCAAGCGAGCGCATCCAATGGCTTCGTATACGCATTCAATCGCACGAGTTCGGCTG
>Ga0105102_10000463_pt1 | contig 12050 bp, 14 predicted proteins | sample PPLLaktember2015_FD_87032 | JGI IMG/M metagenome (GOLD analysis project Ga0105102, IMG submission 87032) | Freshwater sediment microbial communities from Prairie Pothole Lake near Jamestown, North Dakota, USA - PPLs Lake P7 Core (6) Depth... | ecosystem: Environmental > Aquatic > Freshwater >...
GTGAATGTTTCAGGTTTGAATTTCAGGGCAAAAATAAGGTAGCCTACAGTAAGCAGGAGCAAGAGTACCCCGGTCCCGATTTTCCCGGCAAAGGAATTGAACCATTCAGTAATTTTATATCCCTGTGCTCCTCCCGGTCCGCTTCCCAGGTATCCGCCTGATTCTCCGAAGATAAATCCCAGGATAAGAGAGCTCAGTATCGCCGCGAACGCAAACTGTGTAATAAGCTTCCAGACCTTGACCCTTGGAAGGCTGAGCAGATAGAGGCCAATGGCGCCTATAATAAGAGGAATAAAGAAAGCACCATAACCGAATCCATAGCCGATTATCATTTTTGCCAGAAAATGACCGCTCTTACCCGACCAGTTTTTTACAGTGATATCTGCATTTGATACCACCTGTGAATCAAGAAGGCTAAGGTCAGTTTTCCACCAGAACAGGTAAGATACGCAAGCCAGGAGGAGATAAAGGGCAAAGCCAAATAACAGAAATCCTGTGATAAACTTTATTCTTTCATCAGTAAAGAAAGATCCGGATCCCTTTGTCCTTGTTTTCTTTTTATCGTTGTTTTCTTTCTCTTTGCTCATTATCAATACAATTAAGCCTTCTGGCCCCTGCCGGAAAAGCATTCCAAAGGTAATAATTTTACTAAAGACGTAAACAGAATGATTTTGAAAGTTATCAGGCAGAATGCCTGTGTATGGGTTCAGGATAACATGAAGCTACGGTTTTTCAGAGACTGACCATTTTACTTATGAACTTGTTGATGTCTTTTCTGGAAACCTCCTTGTACTTCTCTTTCCTTTCGAAGGTTCTGTCGGGTATCTCTTTTTTGTAAATATTCTGTGCTTCAAAGCGGAATTCCGACCTGCCAATGAAAAAGAAAAAGCTCATAAGGACCCCGTCTATTTCAAAGAAAGGAGTAGATGCGTTTGGGTTCTTAACAGGTATTTCCTGGGTATACCAGACTTCATATACTTTTGAACGGTCGGAAGGAAAGGTTACTTCGGCGCTTTTACAGTTCAATCCGCAGATAACCGCGGATTTTGTTGTTTTCTTTATCTCTATTCCGCGCATTGCTTCAAAACCGGGATAAATCTCACCCGGTTTTGACGGGTAGTAATATCTGATTGTGAAAAGGCTGAGATATGTGTCAAATATCTCCTTCGACGGATTTGAAAGGTTTGTGATCCCGGAATTGCCTACAGGGGAGATAAGCTCATACACAATATTGTCATTCTTGAATGAAACAATAAGGTTTTTTGGCATTAGTTCCTCCGGCATTTTCTGAACTTGCCCTTCGTACTGTACGCTGTAATGTATTTCCCCCTGCTCCAGATGCCTTCCTCCAGTCCTGCTGCATGAAAAGTTAAGAAGGGCTGAGGCTGTAATTAAAAAAAGGAGTGCTTTCCCTTGTCTCACCAACTCGTGTTTTATTGAAGAATGTAAATGTATATATTTTTTTTAACTTGAATAAAGCCCTCTGCTATTTATAACTAACTGCATTCATAAAGCTTTTTAGTATAATTTTGCAGAAGCATCGCGTGTCGGTCTTCCGGATGCGGCTATGCATAAATTGATAGCTTTGTGCTTTATTCAATTATTCAAGCAGTAAAATAACGGAATTTATCTGCAAACATTACACGAATATAAAAGTTTGTTATGAAAAAGAAACTTGCAGTTGTTGCCCTGGGCGGCAACGCTTTGCTAAGAGGGGATCAGCTTGGAACGATCGACGAACAGGAAGAGAATACGACCCTTACTCTGGAAAACCTTGTTTTTCTTATCAATGAAGGATATGAACTTGTTATCACACACGGAAACGGCCCGCAGGTAGGTAACATTCTTATGCGCAACGACGCGGGAGAACAAATGTACAAAATTGCACAGATGCCTGTCGACATTTGTGTTGCTGATTCCCAGGGAGGGATAGGATACATGATTGAGCGCATGTTCCGGAATGTCCTTAACAGGCATGGAATAAAGAAGAATGTCATATGCATTGTCACCCAGGTCGTTGTTGACAAGAACGACCCGGCCTTCAACGATCCCCAGAAACGAATAGGAAAAATTTACACAAGAGAAAAGGCGGATAAGCTGGCTGAAAGCAAAGGCTGGATTTTCAGGGAGGAGGTAAAGGTCGACGGAGGATACCGAAGGGTTGTTCCCTCACCTGTGCCCACGGATGTGATGAACCATTCCATAATACGTGAGCTTGCGGAATCAGGGAACATTGTCATTGCAGCCGGCGGCGGCGGGGTTCCTGTCTATATTGATGAAAAGAACGATGTGAGGCCTGCTGAAGTGGTAATTGACAAGGACATGGCTTCCTCGCTTCTGGCTACCCTTGTTGGAGCAGACGAATTCTATATCCTGACTGATGTACCATATATATACATTAACTACAAAAAGCCTGATCAGGAAATAAAGGAGTTTCTGAATTATGAAGATACAGTCAGGTACCTGAATGAAGGTCATTTTGCCAAGGGGTCGATGGCTCCAAAAATACAGGCATGTCTTAATTTCATAAGGAATGGCGGAAGAATGAGTGTCATTACTGAGGCTTTTAAACTTGCAGACAAGAAATACGGTTCCAAAATAACAATGGAATACGAAGACTGACGGGATCCTGAATTTATTCATGATACCGGTTAATATCCCTCATCAATATAAAAAATCATTACTTTTGGCCTTAGTATTTAATCTGAAATATTATCCGGATGTTCCTGATCAGATCAGCAGATAAATCTTTAAAATCATATAATAATCACAAACCGCAGCATTATGCCAGTTAATTTACGCAACCGGAGTTTCCTGAAGCTTCTCGATTTCAGACCTGAGGAGATTAAATTTCTTCTTGACCTTGCTGCCGAGCTTAAAAGAGCAAAGTATGCAGGCAGTGAAAAGCAAGTATTAATGGGTAAAAATATCGCCCTGATTTTTGAGAAGGCCTCGACCCGGACCAGGTGTGCCTTTGAAGTTGCAGCTTTTGATCAGGGAGCAAATGTGACGTATATAGGACCGACCGGATCACAGATGGGTCAGAAGGAGTCGATGAAGGATACTGCCCGTGTTCTCGGCAGGATGTATGACGGAATAGAATACCGCGGCTATGGACAGTCGATTGTCGAGGAACTGGCCTGGTATGCCGGAGTTCCTGTATGGAACGGGCTGACAAATGAATTTCACCCCACCCAGGTCCTTGCTGATCTTATGACTATTATCGAGCATGCAGATAAGCCTCTGGATAAAATATCATTCTGTTATCTGGGTGATGCCCGCTACAATATGGGTAATTCCCTTCTTGTCGGTGCGGTAAAGATGGGAATGGATTTCAGGACTGCCGCTCCGGCTGATTTCCAGCAGGGGAAGGAACTTGTGTCAGCCTGCATGGAGATTGCAAAGGAAACCGGTGCGAAAATAAATATTACAGATAATGTGGAAGAGGCGGTTAAAGGTGCTGACTTTCTTTACACCGATGTCTGGGTTTCCATGGGTGAGCCTGATTCAGTCTGGGAGGAAAGAATAAGTAAACTGAGGCCTTTCCAGGTTAATGCCGGTACCATGGCCCTTACAGGTAATCCTTATGTTAAGTTTCTTCACTGCCTGCCTGCATTTCACAACAGGGAAACAAAGATAGGGGAGGAGATATTCAGGAAATATGGTCTCGACGGGATGGAAGTGACTGAAAATGTTTTCGAATCAAGGCATTCAGTGGTATTTGATGAAGCCGAAAACCGTCTTCATACCATTAAAGCTGTGATGGTGGCTACACTTGGTTAAAGTTATTTGATCCACTCTTTCACAAAGTAAAAGGTAATTACAAAGGAGGTCGCAAGTTTCAGACCCACTCCGGTAAGGAAACCAAGGAGGCTGCCAAAACCTGCCTTTAAGGCATATTTTATGTCATCCTTGAAGATAAGTTCTCCTACAAAGGCTCCGATGAAAGGACCTATTATTATTCCGGGAGGGCCAAGGAAAAGGCCTATAATAAGCCCGACGGTGGCTCCTCTTGTACCATATTTTGATCCGCCGAATTTCCTTGTTCCCCATACAGGGACAATATAATCCAAAATTGTAACAATTGTTACAATTGCTGCAAGTGTAATAAGAAGGGTTGAGCTAAAGTGGGCAAATTTCGTGAAATGCATCAGAATAAGCCCCAGGTAACTTAACGGAGGTCCTGGCAGTACGGGCGCCAGACAACCTATTATTCCCAGGATAATGAGAATAACGGCCAGTATAAGAATAATATAGTCTACCATCCAGACAGATGCACTTTATTTTTTTCCCAGGTCGTCGAAATCGACATTGGTAAATTCCCCGGCTGAGAGTTCAGCTGGTTCCCGGGTCAGTTCTTCTTCTGAATGATTTATTTCCGGTTTAATTACATTCCTGCCATTACCTATGAATGTAACAGCATCCTTCAGACCATCGGCAAATTTGTCAAAGTCTTCCTTGTACAGGAAGATCTTGTGTTTTTCATAGAATAGTTTTCCGTCTTTGCCCAGGCGTTTTTTGCTTTCCGTTATTGTCAGGTAGTAATCATCTTTCCGGGTCGCCTTTACATCAAAAAAATAGGTCCTTTTACCGGCTCTAACAACCTTGGTATAAATCTCCTCCCTTGGATTTTTTTCATCATTACCATTTGAGGCCTCAATAATTCCGTCTTCTTCTTCCATTTCAAGTCAGTTTAGGTTCAGGTCAGGTAAGTGTTATGATTTTCAAATGTACAAAATTTTTTATATCAAAAACAAGCCTGGTATATGTATCTAAATTTGCAAGGAAGTTTTGAAGGTCATGGAAAAAGGTTATTTTTGATGCCAAAATCTGAGGTTCTTTATTGATGATAAGCAGAAGATTATTGAGAATAAAAGCCCTGATGGCGCTTTATGCTTTCAACCGGAGGGAGGATAGCAGTATTGCACAGGCGGAGAAGGAATTGGTATTCAGTATAGAAAAAACATACGATCTGTATCATTATCTCCTTTTACTTGTTCTTGAAGTGGCGGCTGTTGCCGAAGAAAAAATCGACCAGGCACTTCAGAAACGGATGCCCACACCTGAGGATCTTAATCCGAAAAGAAGGTTCGTCGATAATCTGGTAATTGCACAGTTAAGAAACAACATGTCTTTTAACAGGTATATATCATCCAGAAAACTGTCATGGGTTAATTTTCCGCATATCCCGCGCCTGATGTACAATAAGATGACCTCATGGGACAGATATGAGGAATATATGTCCTCGGAATCACACAACTACTTGTCTGACAGGAAATTAGTAATTGATCTGGTGACGAAGCTTTTTGCAGCAAATGAAGATCTGGAGTCGAATTTCGAGGAACAGAGCATATACTGGAACGACGATACCGAATACGTTTCGGTAATGATCGAGAAGACGCTTAAGAAGTTCAAGTCAGGTAACGGGGAGGAAGCTGAAATGATGCCCCTTTTTAAAAACAAGGAAGACGAAGATTTTGTAAAGCTTCTATTCAGGAAAGCGGTAATGAATTCAAAAAGCTATTCTGAGCTTATCGATCGCAATACAACAAACTGGGAAGTCGAAAGAATAGCCCTTATGGATATTCTTGTTATGCAGCTTGCAATAGCGGAAATCATTGAGTTTCCCGAAATACCCGTAAAAGTAACTCTGAATGAGTATATCGAGATTGCCAAATATTATTGTACCCCAAAAAGCAGTACATTTGTCAACGGTATTCTTGATAATATTGTTAAGGAGATAAGGGAAAAAGGACTTTTCAGGAAAAGTGGAAAGGGACTGATTGGAGAAGAACTCATTCAGGAATGAAACCAAATATGAAATATACGGCTCTGACTGCAGTGCTCTTTATAGCATTGTTTCTGGCATCCTGCAATTCAACTGATAGCAGTGGAAAGGGAAATATTCCGTCTGCAGAAGGAGAAAAAGGAGCAGGAGATATAGTTTTCAGGGAGTATGAACATGATTTCGGAAAACTTACTGAAGGAGAGAAGGTAGCACATATTTTTTCGTTTGTAAACAAAGGGGTGGGGGACCTGGTTATCTCATCAGCATCTGCAAGTTGCGGGTGCACCGTCCCGAAGTACGACCGTAAACCCATTCCTCCGGGCGAGGGAGGAACTCTGGAAGTGTTATTTGATTCTTCAGGCAGAAGTGGTATCCAGACCAAGACCATTTCAGTCAGGTCAAATTCGCCTGCAGAAGTAGTAATATTAAAGATATCGGCTGAAATTTTAAAGAGGAAATAAACAGTATTGATCCAGGGATGTGTTATTTTACGGGTGTCACAATGTGGGATCATAAAATATGGAAAAGAATAAACAATTGTAAAATCTTCATTCCCGGTCACTCACTCAATCCATAGCATCTGACAGCAAAAAAAGAATAATAATTAACCAATAAAAATCAACTATGAACAACTTAGCATTTTTACTCCTTTTGCCACAGCCCGCGGGAGCTGCCGGACAGAGCAACGCACTTGTGACATTCCTTCCCCTCCTTCTGGTTTTCGTTGTTTTCTATTTTTTCATGATCAGGCCTCAGATGAAGAAACAGAAAGAAATGTCAAATTACAGGTCCTCACTTAAGAAAGGTGACAAGGTAATCACTACGGGAGGAATCTATGGCAGGGTGCACGAAGTAAAGGACAACCATGTTATGCTGGAGGTTGGAGGAGACATCAGGCTCAAGGTAGACAAAAGTGCTCTCCTGAAGGATCCCACTGCCGATACCCAGAACTGACAAGTGCAAAAGCCTTGTGAGGTTTCATGATGGCATATGGTTGAAGAAAATTCTTGATAAGGGAGGAAAAGGGCTGAATACGGAGGTCATAACCTTTTCCTTTTTCCTTGTTCTCTCTTTCATATTCTGGTATCTCAATTCCCTGGAGAAGGACATTGAATATGAGATGAAGTATCCCGTAAGATATGTAAATCTGCCTGAAGACAGAGTGCTTGCTGATGATTTACCGGCAAAACTCGATCTTTACCTGAAAGGCCCGGGATATTCAATCCTCAAGATCAAACTGGCAGGCAACAAGACTCCTGTCGATCTTGATATGTCGTCCATAAGCTACCGAAGAGTTCCAGGAAGCAGGACTTTAAGCTATTATGTCGTAACCTCGGGTCTTATCCCAAAGCTGAAAAACCAGCTCAGGGCTCAGTGCGACATAACGTCAATAAAACCCGATACTCTTTTTTTCTCATTCGACAGGATCGTCTCAAAAGAAGTAGTAGTTGTTCCTGATGTGGAAGTTGTTACTGAGCGACAATATCTGGTAAAGGGAAAGATCACGGCCGAACCTGATACTGTAATAGTAACAGGTCCCAGGCGAATGATAGACACATTGAAGACCATTAGAACCAGATTCAGGAGGTTCAGGGGGGTCAGCGAGACAATCTCGAAGTCAGTTCCGGTCGATGTGCCGGACGATTTCTCGATTCCGCTTAAGAAGGTTATGGTGACAATACCTGTAGAGCAGTTTACAGAAGCAGAGTTCCAGACCAGTGTTAAGATCATCAATTCCCCTGATACTATAAATGTCAGGATCTTTCCTGATAATGTGACGGTTAAATGTATGGTCGCCGTCAGCGATTACAAGAAGATAAAAGAGGTTCCTTTTGAGGTGGTTCTTGACCTTGCCGAAGCTGATCTCACCTCAAACGAAAAGATTCCCCTTTCTTTCAGGAATATTCCTCCCTTTATAAGTTCCCTGAGGGTATCACCTGAAAGGGTGGATTTTTTGATAGAAAAGAAACAAAAATGAGAGGAGACACAAATTATCATCTTAAACTCGGGGTGACCGGGGGGATTGGAAGTGGAAAGACAACGGTCTGCAAGGTTTTCTCTGTTCTGGGTGTTCCCGTATTCTCGGCAGATGATGAGGCCAGAAAACTCCAGGACAATGATATTGATCTCCGTCGCAAAATTAACGCTCTGGCAGGAAAGGATCTCTTTACTTCCGGTAAACTTGACAGGGCATCTCTGGCAGAACTTATTTTCCGGAACAGGGAGTTGCTTGAAAAAGTCAATTCAGTCGTCCATCCTGCGGTATTCAGTTATTTCAGGGAGTGGGTGAAAAAACAGGACACTCCTTATTCGATAATGGAAGCCGCAATCCTTTTTGAAAGCGGAGCTTCCGAAATGATGGACAGGGTTTTAACTGTTGTAACACCAATCGAAGAGAGGATTGAAAGGGTTGTGAATGGAAAGAGGCTCACCAGGGAACAGGTAACGGAGCGAATAATGAACCAGATAGATGATGAAACGAGGATCAGTAAGTCGGATTATGTCATCTTCAATTCGGAGAACGACATGATAATCCCGGCTGTACTCGGTGTTCACAAGGAGATGTTGCGTCAGTATCAAAGCCGTTTGGGATAATGGGAAGATTTGGTAAATGGATAGGTGGCGGACTGGGATTTGTTCTGGGCGGACCCATAGGAGCCGTACTGGGTTTTCTTATGGGCTCGATGGTCGACCAGACCACGATACAGACAACCACCTACTCTTCACCTGGAAGGAAGGTTACACCCGGCGATTTCGGTATGAGCCTGCTGGTCCTTATTGCAGCGATGATGAAGGCTGACGGAAAAGTTCTGAAGTCGGAACTCGATTATGTAAAAGGATTTTTCGCACGGCAGTTCGACGAATCATCATCCAGGGAGGCTCTTCATATGCTTAAGAATATCCTTGAACAGGAAATCCCAGTCAGGGATGTCTGTGTCCAGATCAGCAGGAATATGGATTATTCTTCAAGACTTCAGCTTCTTCACCTTCTTTTTAATATTGCTGTAGCTGACGGGACAATCATTACGGCTGAACTTGAAGCAATAAAGAGGATGTCGGGCTATCTTAACATAGCCGCATCTGATTTTAAATCAATTAAGAATATGTTCGTTCCCGAAACCGATTCGGCTTACAAAATACTCGAACTGGAACCGACAGCAACTGATGAGGAGGTTAAAAAAGCATACCGGAGAATGGCGATGAAATATCATCCCGACAAGGTGAGCCATCTGGGCGATGAATTCAGGAAGAATGCCGATGAAAAGTTCAGGAAAGTAAATGAAGCATATGAAAAGATTAAAAAGGAGAGGAATATTGTTTAGGACAGAACATCAAAAAATATTTTTTAAAAACCACGAAATAACCGGGTAAGAATTAAATTTGCATACAAAATTCGATAAAATGGTACTTAAGGATATTATTGCGATCTCAGGGGAACAGGGGCTTTTCAAATTCATTGCCCAGGGTAAGAACTCCATGGTGGTTGAACATCTTGAAACAGGTAAACGAAAAAGCGCCTTCACCACAGCCAAGGTAAGCTCGCTGGAGGATATTTCGGTTTTTACCGAAGATGAAGACATGCCACTCTCAATGGTTCTCGACAGGATTTATGACAGGGAATCCGGAGGCCAGTCAATTGATCCGAAAGCAGCCCCGGACCTGTTAAAAAATTACTTCGGGGAGATAGTCCCGGAATATTCAAGGGAAAGAGTCTATGTCAGCGACATTAAAAAGATCATTCAGTGGTACAATCTCCTTCAGAGCCTAAATATGCTGATAAGGGAGGATCCGGAGAAGGCTGGTGAAGAACCGGATACGGAAACGGAAGAGCCGAAGAAGGCAGAAGCCCCGGTCCGGAAAAAGAAAGAGAAAAAGAAAGATAGTACTGACGGCTCCCGGGAATAGATCCTGATCCAATAAACTGATTGCATAATGAATTTTGGCGGCGGAGAGGTAATATACGATTATTCGGCTTCAAAAATCATTGTTGTACCCGTCCCCTATGACGAGACAAGCACATGGATCAAAGGTGCAGACAAAGGCCCCGATGCTGTTATGGAAGCATCTGTAAACCTTGAATTCTATGATGTCGAAACCGGGACCGAAGCGCATCTGCATGGCATTTACACTACTGATCCTGTAACCGGGAAGTCAACTCCTGAAGCACTGGTGAATGCAGTTTACGACAGGGTACTGGCGCTTTTCAGGGAAGATAAATTTCCTGTTGTTGTCGGAGGGAACCATACCGTAAGCATAGGGGCAGCAAGGGCAGCAGCTCATTCCTTTGAGAAACTTTCTGTACTTCAGCTTGATGCTCATTCAGATCTCAGGCAGGAATATGAGGGATCCCGCTACAATCATGCATGTGCCATGGCAAGGATAAGGGAACATGCACCTGTGGTTCAGGCCGGTATACGAAGCATGTCGGTCGGTGAGCTTGAATATGCCGATAGCGAAAGGATTTTCTACGCGCATCAGCTTTATTATGATAAGTCGTTATACGACAAGGCTCTCGGTCTCCTGACTGAAAATGTCTACATAACCATCGATCTTGATGTTTTTGATCCCTCACTTATGCCTTCGACCGGTACTCCTGAACCGGGTGGTCCGGGGTATTATGAAATAATGCATTTTCTGAAGGATGTTGCCGGGAGCAGGAAGGTTGTCGGCTTCGATGTGGTTGAGTTATGTCCTTCACCTAGTGTCAGGTATCCCGATTTTGTTGCAGCAAAAGTAATTTACCAGCTGCTTAGCTACATATTCTCCTGATCATCCTTCTTTGCTTCTTCCCATATCTCGTTCATCTCTGCAAGACTCATATCGTGAAGCGATATACCCCTGGAGATTGTCTTGCTCTCCAGATAATTGAAGCGTCTGATAAACTTTCTGTTGGTTTTTTCAAGGGCTGCTTCGGGATCGATACCATAGAGCCTTGAGGCATTTATCAGGGAAAACATCACATCTCCGAGCTCCGATTCTATCTTATCCAAATCATTGTCGTCAATCTCTTCCTTAAGCTCACTGATTTCTTCAATAACCTTATCCCATACCTCTTCCTTTCTCTCCCAGTCAAATCCCACGCCTTTAACCTTTTCCTGTATCCTGTTGGCTTTGATTATTGCCGGCATGGATGAGGGAACTCCCGACAGCACCGGCTTGTAACCGTTTTTCTCTTTGATCTTCAGATGTTCCCAGTTGCTTTCAACCTCGGTTGCTCCTGATACTTTCACTTCCCCGAATACATGCGGGTGACGGTAAATAAGCTTTTCGTTTATTCCTTTAAGGACATCGGCCATGGAAAAAAGTCCTTTTTCCGATCCTATTTTTGCATAGAATACTATATGGAGCATCAGATCTCCGAGTTCCCCTTTTATTCCGTCATCATTCCCTGAGGAAATGGCATCTGCTAGCTCAAAGGTCTCTTCTATGGTGAGTTTCCGGAGGCTCTCATTTGTCTGTTTCCTGTCCCATGGACATTTTTCTCTGAGCTCACCAATAATATCGAGGAGCCTTTCAAACTCCCTGCAGCTTCTTTCCCTGTCGGTCATTATGAATATAGTTTAAAACAATTTGTCGGCCGGGGCTTTGTCATTTACAGCCTCAATCCTTACGGAGGAGCCAACCTCGAGGCTCAGGAGTTCTGAAATGTCGGCGCCGTTTATAGAAATTTCAAGAAGATCGATTGAATTAAATCTTGCCAGCAGGTCTCCAACCGGAACATCACTGTATGAAACCGAGATCTCCTCCGTATAGTTTTTGGTGCTCTGAACTGCTATCCTGTACTTCCTTTTCTCAAAAATCCTGAGGAATATTTCTCTTGTGATATTTGAAATGGCATTGCCGTAGGAGTCAATGAAGATTATGCTTCCGATTATCACTTCCTTGTCAATTGTGGCTCTTAAAGGCATTACTTCGCTGACGCTGTCAGGAGGCCTTCCGAGCTGATTCAGTTTACGGCCCTCATGCAGGCCTGCAGCTGCCTTCGCAAATATTTCGAGCTCATCAGGTGAGTCTTTAGTGTCGATGGCAACCACTTCTTCCGGGTCTGAATTAAGTATCAGACTGAAAATGCCATTGTCGGTGCCGATGAAGTAATGATCCCTTGCTTTGACAATAAGATGTTTAAATGGCTTATCTGCTTCTGAATGAACACAGATGATATGGATCGAACCCTTCGGGTAATTCATGAAAGTATTACGTACAACGAAGGCAGCATGCGAAATATCAAAGGGGGTTATGCCTGATGCATTGTCAATTATTA
>Ga0105102_10000464_pt1 | contig 12030 bp, 9 predicted proteins | sample PPLLaktember2015_FD_87032 | JGI IMG/M metagenome (GOLD analysis project Ga0105102, IMG submission 87032) | Freshwater sediment microbial communities from Prairie Pothole Lake near Jamestown, North Dakota, USA - PPLs Lake P7 Core (6) Depth... | ecosystem: Environmental > Aquatic > Freshwater >...
GCGCAGTGGCCGGGCAACGTGCGCCAGCTGCGCGCAGTGGTGCGACAGGTGGCCGCGATCTGCAGCGGCCCGGTGATCCCGCCTGAGCTCGTGGACGACGCGCTCGGACGCATCGCCCAGGTGCCGTCCTTCGACCAGGCGCGCGACGAGTTCACACGCAACTACCTCGTGCAGCTGCTGCAGCTTGCCGAGGGCAACGTGAGCCAGGCGGCGCGCCTCGCGCAGCGCAACCGCACCGATTTCTACAAGCTCCTGGCGCGGCACGGCATCGAGCCGGAGTCGTTCAAGGGAACGAATCCTTGAGCATCGCGCGGCGTGACCGCACCCGCCTGCTCGCCACTGCGCTGCTGGCCACGGCGGGGGTCTGCTGGACGCCGTGGATCGGCGCGACCACCTGCGAGGAGGCTGCGAGCGCCGCGCCGGTGCAATGGACGCCGGCACCGTATCCGCCCGGCCGTCGCGTCCTGCACGTCGGGCCAGGACGCGAGATCAAGGCGCCGTCCGATGCAGCCCGCGTCGCCCGTGACGGCGACGTGGTCGAGATCGATGCGGGTGAGTACACCGACACCGCCGTGTGGCGCCAGAACGACCTGTGGATCCGCGGCGTGAACGGCCGACCCCACGTCACGGCGCCGGCCCAAGTCGCGGAAGGCAAGGCGATCTGGGTTATCAAGGGCCGCGACGTGACGGTGGAGAACGTCGAGCTGTCCGGCGCGCGAGTGCCGTCGCGCAACGGAGCGGGCATCCGCGCCGAGGGCCGAAACCTCACGGTCCGTGCCTCCTACTTCCACCTCAACGAGATGGGCCTGCTCACCAACCACGATCCCGAGAGCACCATAACGGTCGAATTCAGTGAGTTCGCGGCCAACGGCTTCGACGACGAGCGCTACCACCACAACATCTACGTCGGCCGCGTGGGCCACTTCGTGCTGCGCCATTCGTATTCGCGCGGTGCGATCCGCGGGCACCTCGTGAAATCGCGCGCACGTCGCAGCGAGATCCTCTACAACCGCCTCGAGGACGACGCGGAGGGCAGGTCCAGCTACGAGCTCGACCTGCCGCAAGGCGGCGATGCGCTGGTGCTCGGCAACCTCATCGTCCAGGCGGCCACGAGCCCGAACCGAACCATCGTCAGCTACGCGGCCGAGGACGCGAAGCAGTGGAAGAACCGTCTCACCGTGGCGTTCAACACGTTCTACAGCTGGGGCACGGGATCGCTGTTCATCTCGAATCGTTCCACGAGCGGCGCGCTGGTCATGAACAACGTGTTCGGCGGCGCGGTGGGCCTGACGGTGAAAGGTCCAGCGGCCGTGCGGGGCAATCGGCTGGCGGGCCCCTCGGACTTCGTCGACCCGAAGTCCGGCAATTACGGGCTCGCGGCGGGCGTGCGCGGAATTGACGCAGCGCAGGACCCGCCCGAGGGCAGCGTCGGACCGCCTGCAGTCACGTTCGAACCGGTCGCGCCGATGCAATCCCGCCTCCGCCCGACGCACGGCCACCCGGACATCGGTGCCTTCGAGTGGTGTCCTTAGCCGTTCGAACGGCTCTCGCGCTAGACCCAGTGTGAAGCCGCTCGCAGATCGCGTGCACGCGCATTCCCCCGTGCGCGCGGATCTGCGAAGGTGCGCTTGCGTTTGAAAAGCGGCATACCCGTCGAGAGGCGGGGACGCAAAGCCACCGGTCCTCGGGCAGACGATGCCACGGACAGCGGGGTTGCCAGCGCGGGATTGCAGGTCGCTGCAAGCCTTCCGTCTGTGCCTCCCCGCGGACCGCTGACGACGCGTCGTTGGTGGAGGCATGTTGATGAGCAAGAGCATTCGCAGCACGTCGAGACTTTCGTTGGTACTGGCACTGAGCGGCTTCGTGCTGCTTACAGGCTGCTTCGATGATCGCAAGCAAGGCAATATGGCGCCCTCCGGTGGGACTGGCGGCGCGGCATCTCCTCCTCCCACGCCGACACCGACGCCGAATCCGTCCGCGACCAACCAGCCGCCTTCGATCAGCGGCGCGGCCCCGACCGAGGCCACCGTCGGGGAGGATTACAGTTTTAAGCCGGTGGCCACAGACCCTGACGGCGACCCGATTTCGTTCTCCGCAACCGGCGTGCCGACATGGCTCACGTTCGATTCGGCCAGCGGGAGAATCTCCGGCAGGCCCGCGGCCGCCGACGTCGCCAGCTACACCGGCATCCGGATTACGGTGACCGATGGCAAAGCCGAGGCATCGCTGAGGATTGCCAAACTTAACGTCGTACAGGCGTCCGCTAGCGGTTCCGCGGGCTCAGCTACGCTGGAGTGGGAGGCACCGATGGTGAATGCCGACGGCTCGCCGCTCACGGACCTCGTTGGTTACAACATCCGCTTTGGCAAGAGCCCCGGCGTGCTGGATCAGCTAGTGGAGGTCCGCAACCCCGGTATCACGACCTACGTCGTCGATGACCTGGCACCGGCCACCTGGTATTTCGCAATCAGCTCGGTCAACTCTGAGGGGATTGAGAGCCAGACGACGGGCCTCGTCTGGACGACGATCGGCTGAGCCGTTCGCCGCAGCCTCTGACCCTCGACGCGCATCAATTCACATAACGGCTCCGCCAAGCGCACCGGACACTTGCATCGGCGGCGGAGTCCGCTAGGCTTCCGTATGTCGCCCCGGCTCAGTCCGGGCCCCGATAATTGCCCCCCCCTTCGCGGAGCGCTCAGGAAGCTGCAGATGGCGGAAACGAATACGGCCCGCGACAAGGCACTCGAGATCAACCGGGAACAGAAGCAGTTCTACGAGAAGAAGGTCGAACAGAAACGACGCCTGAACGCCGTCATGAAGCTGTGGGAGGCGTGGCGTGACCGGGTCTACCGCATCTGGGAAGGCATCGGAGTCTTCGACGACGTATTGAATCTGCACCGCGAGTGGGTTGGAGACCTCAACGGAAAACGTGTGCTCGACCTCGGTTGCTACACCGGCAATCGCCTCAGCCTGGAACTTGCCTCCAAGAGCAGGTTCTACCTGGGCGTGGATCTGAGCGAAAACGCACTTTCAAAGTTGCGCGAGCGCCTCGACAAAGCCGGAATCCGTAATGCCGAGGTTCGCGCGATCGACTTCCTGTCGAAGGACTTCGACTACGAGCCGTTCGACATCATCTACTGCAACGCGGTGCTACATCACTTCAAGGACTTTGACCTCGTGATGTCGCTGCTGTCGCAGCGACTGGCACCGGGAGGACGCATAGTCTCATTCGATCCGCTCGAGACAGCGTGGATTGTGCGCTTGGTGCGCTGGCTCTACCGGCCCTTCCAGACGAACGCCGCCTGGGAATGGCCGTTCAAGAAGCACAATTTCGACACGATCCAGAAGTACTTCCGGATCGAGGAGATTCAGGGAGTCGTGGGCCTCTCCAAGTGGGTCCTGCCGCTGGCGGCGGTGCCGCTGTTCGGCAACGCTACGATCCGGCTGGGCCGACGCCTCCACGAGGCGGACCTTCGCGAATCGCGTCAGCTCGATTCCAGGCTCTGGCGCTGCATGTCGGTCAACCTGAGCCTCGTTCGGAGAGGCCCGGCAGCGACGCCGAACCGAGGTGCCTGATTGCCATCGGGCACGCTGCACGAAGCTTGGAACTCGGCGACTCGCCGTATACTGAGCGGCTACAGCCCGCAGCAGGCGCTGCAGCGCGTGTCACGCCGCACCCTCAGCCCGCTTCTGCTGCAGGCCACCGCATCACGGTCCTACGATCTCAGGAACACTCTGGCGATCGCGGGATCCCCACGCAGCGGCACCACGTGGCTGGCTGAGCTGCTCAACCGGATTCCACGGTCGGCGATTCTGTTCGAACCTGAGCACGTTCAGCAAGTTCCCGAGGCCCGCGAAGCAGGACTGTCGTGGCACACCATAAAGGATCCTGAGGATGACTGGCCACTGGGCCGCCAGTTCTTCGAGAAAGTATTCCGCGGGCAGTTGATCTCGAGCTGGACCGCCGCACATGTGCCGCTGACGAGCGCGGTGGCACCGCGTACCTGGATCGTGAAATTCGTCGACGCGAACTTCATGCTCGGCTGGCTCGCGAAGAATTTTCCTATCAAGTCACCGGCGTTGCTGGTGCGTCACCCTTGCGCGGTGATTGCATCTCAGTTGCGGCGCGGCTGGTCCAATCCACACCCCCCACGGCTCAAGGGATTCCTCGCCAAGCACCCGCAGTTCAGCGACTACCTCGAGACCCTTAGTGACCCGGCCGAATTCGCGGCCGCATTATGGAGCATGCAGACCTACGCTCCGCTGATGCTGCCGAGGCCGTGGCCTTTCGTCCTGATCCCGTATGAGGACCTCGCCGCCGATCCGCGACGGGAACTGTCGCGACTTTTCGACGCCTGGCAGATGACGATGCCGGAGGGCGTGCTGGAGAGCGCAATGCGACCGAGCGGCACGACCGACACTGGATCCGCCTTGCGCGCGGGCGCCGACCCGAGAAGCGCGTGGCTCGGGTCCCTGAGCACGCGGCAAATCGACGGAATTTTCGCTGTGATAAGGACTTTCGGGCTCGACTTCTACGACGCCAGGGGCCGCCCGGACCGCGAGCGCTTGGATGCGCTTTTTCCCGCCGGGACCTCGCCAACGTCGCCGAGCCGTACCGAATAGAACCCGACGGTATGAATCTGTCGGATGCACCACGGACACGTCAAGTGGCTATGCCGGAACTCGGTGGAACTGGTAAGTTATCGCGACCCGTTTGGTCGACGGGCGTGTTCCCGCCATTGCGGCAAATATCCTGGCGGATTCGGTTCCACGATTGCTGTGGCAGTGCACTTTTCCCGTGGTCGCCGTGTTCGATTCGGCACGTCCCGTTTGCATCATGGAGTACGTGAGAAAGGTGATACGTCACAGTTTTCCGGCCCTGCTGTGCCCCGAACGCCCATCACGCGTTGCCGGCACGCTACATTCGCTCTTTCGGAGCACGGGTATGACAGTGAGTCCAGACTCGATCGGAGCAGTGAAAGCATGATTGACGCACGTCACCTCGCTACCGTCGTCGTTTCAGCGCTCCTTTGCGTGCTTCGACCGGAATCATCGGTCGCTGCTGCGCCCGAGCCGCTCGCAATGGAAGACATGGTCGTGACCTGCGGCCCGCCGCCCCCGGGGCACAGGATCAAGGGCAAGCGGGACTACCGCCAGCGCAACGCAGACATCCAGAATCAACGCGATTTCCTCGCTCACGAATGGGCTCATATCTGGCCAGCGAGAGCGCGGGTCAACTCCGGGAAGAACATCGACTTCGAAGTGATGAACAACCTGGATTTCGTCCTTAGCAAGGTGCCGAACAACGAGCAGGCGTTGAGAATTCTCATCGATTGGGACCTCATGGGCGGGCGGCACCACGATGGGGGATACAGGGCCCCAGCCTGCTACCTGATTTGGGCGGCACAGTTCGCGCCGGACGACCCCGTGGTCTGGAACTACGGCGGTTACTACTTCAATCGCAAGGGAGACACGCGCCGCGCCATGCAGTGGTGGCAGCAGGCGCTGGTCGTCGATCCGAACAATGCAGAGGTTCACAACACGCTTGGGCTGATCGCTTTCGAGAGCGGGGATTACGCGGAGGCGCGGAATCACGCGTGGGCGGCGTACGCGGCCGGCTATCCCCTGCCGACCCTCCGCGACAAGCTTACGGCTGCGGGCCAGTGGCGCGATGCGCCGGCCGAGACGGGAACGGATGAGCAGTAATCCGTGCCTAGTCTTTCGGCCATGAGCCTCGCGCCGCGCGACTGAGCACACGACGGCACCCAAAGATGCTGACAGCCGCGGCCTTCGTCATCGCTTACCTGGTGGGTTGCCTCATGGCGCTCGCCCGGCACCCGATCTACGGACTCATGACTTACGTGCTGGTCTTCTACATCAGCCCGTCGGACCGCTGGTGGGGAAAGGCCGCACTCACGGGCTCGCGCTGGGCACTGGTCGCGGCCGTGGTCACGATGATCGCGCTCGTGATCCACCGCACGAAGCCACCGCCGATCCCGTTCCTGCGGCAACCACTGGTGATCGGGATGATCATCTTTGCCACATGGCTAGGCATCCAGAGCTTCTGGGCGCTCGATCCCGTGATGCATCAGTCGCTGATGACCTACTACCCGAAGTTCATCGTCGCGATGTACCTGATCTACCGCTGCGTCGACTCGACGGAGAACGTCAAGCGGTTCCTCTGGGCCCACGTGCTCGGGTGCACCTATCTCGGGTGGGTCGTGTACACGACGCACACAGGCGGCCGCTTCGACGACTTCGGCGGCGCCGGCATTGGCGACGGCAACGCCGGTGCGCTGGCCTGCGTGACGGGTGCCTTGTCCGCCGGTGCGCTGTTCCTCGCCAGCGGCTACCGCGCCAAGTTCCTGCTCGTGGCGGCAACAGCGCTGATAGTGAACGCGGTCGTCGCAACGATGAGCCGCAGCGCCTTCCTGGCACTCGTGTGCGGCGGAATGGCGTTCAACTATTTCGCGCCGCGTCGCTTCCGCCGCTGGGTGCTCGGCTTGTCCGTTATCGGTCTCGCCGGATTCCTGGCCCTGACGAATCCCGACTACTGGGGTCGGATCGAGTCTCTGCAGTACCGCGGCGAGGCGATCCAGGGCGTCGACACGGGCAGCAAGCGCCTCATACTGGCCCAGGCGCAGCTGCAGATGTCGCGCGCGTACCCGCTGGGCTGCGGATCGCGGTGCACGGACGTGCTGAGCCCCCGGTTCCTTCCGGAAACTCAGCTCGACTCGCAGGGAAGGCGATCCTCTCACAACACGTTCCTCACGATGCTGGTCGAGCACGGGATCCCGGGGGCGGTTCTCTACGTCGCAATGGTGCTCTGGATTTTGGCCACGCTGCGTTCCATGGCGAAGTCGCGACCGGGATCTTCCGATTCCTCCGTCACCTTGCTTATTCCAGCCGTGGCGGGCAGCCTCGTCGCGATCATCGTCGCGGACCTTTTCGTGCAGTACCCGAAGTTCGAAGTACGTTTCTGGTTCCTGACACTTGGAATGGTGTTGATGGGCATGGTGACGGCGCGCAGTGCGGTCCCTGAATCGGCGCCACCCGTACTCGCGCATCCGTCGGACGCCGCACCCAGTAGAGTCGGAGCCGAGCAGACGTAATGCGTGGGTCAGCTTCTGCGGGCAACTTCGACCTGCCCGCCCTTCGTCCACCATCCGCAGCAATCAACAGACGATGATCACCAGGCGCGAAGGGCTCGAGAAAGCCTGTGATGTACTGCGAAACCTTGCGGTAGCCCACCGGGGCAACGCGGTGCCCGTCCTTGTCGCCGCCGAACAGCGGTTGGACACGAACTCGCCGCCCGACTGCTTTCGGCTTCCACCGCCAACAACGTGGAGAGCCATGAAGATCCACCTGGCCGCATGAATAACGCACTTCGCCTCGAGAGTGTCGAGGACGCGTGCGGATTTGTCCGGCTCCGGCCGCAGTGGTCGCAGCTCATTGGACGCGCAGCGCATGCAAGCACGTTCCTTACGCCCGAATGGTTGCTGTCGTGGTGGGAGGCCTACCAGCCCCCTGCACGACTGCAGATTCTCGCGGCGTTCCGCGACGACGAGCTTGTCGGCGTGGCTCCGCTGATGGTCATGCGCGAGAAGCGCCTCGGCATGCCGCTTCATTGCTTGCGTTTCATCGGCGACGGCAGTAGCGAAACCGACCACATGGACTTCGTCCTTCGGGCCGACCTGGCGAATCCTGTTCGCTCGGCACTGCTCGAGGCCATGGAGGCATTGCATTGGGACCTCGCGGTGTTCAGCAACGTGCCCGAACAGTCAGACTCCCTGCGACATTTAAGGGACTGGGCCCGGCAGCGGGACTATCGGACCGAGGAAGTCGCGGCAGCCTGCCCGGTGCGGAGTCTGCCGGAATCCTACGATGCCCTGCTCGCCAGCATGCCGGCACGCTTCCGCACGTCGGTACGCTCGACGCGACGCAAGCTCGCAGCGGAGCACCGGCTCGAGTTCGGGCTGCACGAAGATCCAGCCGGGTTCCCGCAAGCCCTCGACGCGCTGTTCGTGAACCACGAGTCGCGCTGGCGCGCCTCTGGAAAATCCGGCGTGTTCGTCGACGAAAGGCGCCGGGACTTCTACAAGCGGCTCACCCCGCGGCTGCACGCACTCGGCGCACTGCGTTTCTTCTTCCTTCGCCTCGACGATCGTATCGTGGCTCAGGAGTACTGTTTTGCACATGACGGAGTCGTATACCTGCTGCAAGAGGGATTCGATTTCGATCTCGCGAGGAAGAACATCGGCAACGCGCTGCGGGCCCAGGTGTTCGAGTACCTGATCTCGCATCGCTATCGCGCCTACGATTTCCTCGCCGGCGTAAGTCGCCACAAGCTCAACTGGGCCGACTCGACGCCGAACGACGTGACTTTGACGATCGCTCGACGGTCCTTGCGGGGATGGTTTGGCTTCCAGGGACCGAGAGCCGTCGAGTCGCTCAAGGACAAGCTGCGTCCGATGCGCGATCGCATGCGACGCATCGCGACGCCCTCGTCGCCTGGCGTTTCCGCAGAGAAGACCGAGTCATGAAGCGAGTGCCGGTCGTAGTGCTCAACATGCATTACTCGGGGCTCGGGATCGCCCGCGGGCTCGCGCCACATGGCGTGCCCGTGTTCGGGTTGAGCGCACATCCGGAGTTTCCCGGCAGCGCCTCGAGATACTGCAGTTTCCGGGAGGCTCCGGACTCGTTACTGGATCCGGGCGGCCTCCAAGAGTTCCTACTGGAATTCGGGCGCGGCTTCGACACGCGTCCGATACTCTTTCCGACGCGTGACCACGACATCGAGTTCCTGCTGGCACGGCGCGCGGAACTCGAACGCTACTTCGTCATTCCCATGGCCCCGCGCGAGGTCATGGAGCGAGCCATGAACAAGGACCGCTGCTTCGAAGCCGCCCGTGCCTGCGGCATCGCCCTGCCGCGCAGCTACACCGTGCGGAGCCGTGCCGAGGTCCTGCTGCTGCGTCGCGAGATCGCGATGCCGGTCATCGTGAAGCCCCTGTATGCGCAGCAGTGGCGCAAGCCGGGCATCTGGGACGCCGTTGGACGGGAAAAGGCCGTCCAGGTCGATGACTGGGGCTACCTCGAGGCGTTCTACGACCGGATCGAGCCGCTGGACCCGGTGATGACCGTCCAGGAGTACGTGCCGGGACCGGAGTCCAACCTGGTCATCTTCGGATCGTACTGTCGTCCCTCGGGCGAGCTGCGCGCCCACTTCACGGCACGGAAGCTCCTGCAGGTTCCTGCTCTGCGTGGAACAGGAGTTGTGGTCGAGGGCTTGCCTATCGAGGGCATCGTCGAACCGAGCCGCCGACTTCTGCGTCAGATCGATTTCAGCGGGTTGTCCGAGATCGAGTACAAGGTGCATGAGAAGACGGGAACCGCCTACCTCATCGAGATCAACCCACGACACTGGGACCAGCATTTTCTCGGTACCGCTTGCGGGGTGAACTTGACACTGGAGTGGTACCGGGACCTCACGGAACCCGAAAGACTCGTACCCGCGCGTACGCCGGAAGAGCCCCCCCGGCAATCTCCGACTTCCGTGCGGTGGATCGCGGACCAGGAATTCGCCCTCTACGCAGCCACGGCTTTCGCGGAGCGTAGAAGCGAGACAGCCAGACCACGCGCACTCCTGCGGGGACGCAAGACGTTTGCGGTAATGGACTGGCGGGACCCCCGGCCCGGACTGCGCCAGATCCGAAACGTCTCGCGACTGCTCGGTCGCGCCGCCCTCGCGCGCCTGCGGCGATTCGCCGCGCCCTCAGGGCGGCAGACCGGTCCCTGAAAGCAACACGGTCAGCGGCGTCGTGGTCGCGCTCGTGGCGACGCTGAGCTTCGCCGACCGGCTGCTGGTGCTGAGCGGGCTGAAAGTCACCCCGATGGTGCAGGATGCGCCTGGCGCAAGCGAAGCCGGGCAGTCGTTGGTCTGTGCGAACCAGGACGCACCGGTCCCTGACACACTGATGTCGTTCACGGTGAAGGCGCTCGGCCCCCTGTTATAGAGCGTGGCATTGCGCGCCTCGCTCCTCGTGCCCACTACGACGCCAGCGAACTTCAGGCTCGTCGGGGGATCTACAAACGCCCATGGCAGCACGGTGAGTGCCCTGGACGCCGTGATCCCGCTGGCGGTCGCCGAAACCGCTACCGACGTCTTGCCAAAGACCTGCTCAGTCATCAAGTCAAACTTCACCGACTGGAGGCCGACGGGAACCACGACGCTCGGGGCTACCGGATAAGCCGCTTCCGGCCGGGCGGAGGCCAGATCGACCGTGATCGGATCAGGACCGGCGCGGCACTGGAGCTTCAGCGTGCCAGTCACCGCGGGCAACACCCCGCCGACCGCCGACGTTGGCTGGAATACCAGCGACTGAGGGCCCATCGGTACCAGCGTTAGTGGTTGACTCGCCGTCGCGCCGCCGAGCGACGCACTCACCGTGCCCTGCTGTCTGGACGATACTGCCGAGGTGGTAACGCGAAAACTCGTGTAACGCGACCCAACCGGAATGGATACTGTGGCCGGCGTTGTCGCCGAAGAAAGCGTGTCGCGAAGCGTCACGACCAGTTCGCTCGTGGACGGCTCCGGCAGTTCGACTGTGCCGAAAAGGCTCTTGCAACCGACGACCTCGGACACGCCCAGCCTCAGGCGCAGGCTATTGAACGGCGCCTCGACACGGAGGGGCGGCTTGTAGACGAACACGTCCCCGGAATAGGAATCGATGACACCAAGGTAGGCACGCTCCTGCGGCAAGTACATCCACTTGCCATAGACCCCGGTGTATTTGGCCGGGATCGTCGGGCCAGGACCCGCCGGGTTCAACGGGCTGAGCGTCCAGCCTAAAGCTTCGCTCTGCACGCCGTCATTGTCCGGATCGAGGTCGACTGGCGGCTCCAGGAACCAGACGTTTTGACCGCCATCCCAGAGCACGAAGCCTTCGAGCGCAGGGTCGTACTGCATTCCGAAATTGGTGTAGTCGGACGGCGGCGTGCCGGAGGTCACCGTCGGATAAACCTCGATTTCGCGATTCCGGAGCCAATCCACGTCCTGGTTGACATCCCAGAAGCCGAAGGACTGTGGCGACAACGTCTGAACGAGTACTCCGCGCATGGGATCGATGTCGCCCGAGCCACGCCCATCCCCCCCGTTTGCGGTTCTCGTGCCGATCCTCTCCCACGTGTCGTTCGCCGGATCCAGGTCCCGGACCGTGTAGCGCCAGAGATGGTCGAAGCGGCCCACGAAATAGACGACGTCTTTGCCGTCGGCGCGCACGTGCGCAGTGACGCCCGTCGCAGCCATGTTGGCGTCCGCCGCGAAGTTATCGCGGTTCTGCCACATCTGACCGCCGAGGACAGCGGGGTACGACCACGGCTTGACGTGCGAGCCCGTCGTGCCAGAGACCCTCGCAGGACTTGCTCTCGAGGGGTCCCAGAAATAGGGACCAGTGGGACCGCCGTCGAGGTCCTGGAACGTGATTCCCTCGCGCGACACGCCAATGACCGCCATTCGGTCCACACCGGGTAGGTAGACCACGTTGTCCCAGCTCTCCCCGGACAGAGGAGCGTTGTATATGCCGTCGACTGCGTGAGAGATCAGGCCCGTCCGTGTGATCGCGCTGGGTAGCGCACCGCGCTCCCAGAGGCCGGTGGTCGCGTGAAAGATGTAGACCTCGTTACCCTGCTCGTCGCCGATGTCGCCGCCCCAGACCAGGATGTCCTTGCGAGTACCGTCCCAGGCCGCCCCGCTCCAGGAACTGATGTTGCTCTCCGGGCTCTCGAGCGTCGGGCGCTGGTCGACCGGTGTCCAGACGTCCCGGAACTCGTTGACGTTGATCCTTCGCCAGCTGTTGGGCGCCATGACATTAAGGGCGTCGGTAAGTGCGTCGGCGATCACCACCCCTGGTGACTGGCCAGCTAGGAGCGTCGCCGCCATAACGATCGCACGCGCATACATACTTTTTATTTTCATTCAGCTTCCTGCCTAATCGCGCCAATGAGTCGATTCTTCGGCGCCTCCCGCCC
>Ga0105102_10000465_pt1 | contig 12016 bp, 13 predicted proteins | sample PPLLaktember2015_FD_87032 | JGI IMG/M metagenome (GOLD analysis project Ga0105102, IMG submission 87032) | Freshwater sediment microbial communities from Prairie Pothole Lake near Jamestown, North Dakota, USA - PPLs Lake P7 Core (6) Depth... | ecosystem: Environmental > Aquatic > Freshwater >...
AATGGCTTCTGAAAATTATCCCTTATCCGAATTTTATGTGGCGGATGAACTGATCACCAAAATGGGAATCGGCGAAGCGATGGTTACTGCCCTCAACGAAAAGGGAATGCCCACCGAACTGGTCCATACGATGATGCGTCCGCCTTTTTCCAGAATGGACATCCTGACCGACCGGGAAATGGATGATCTGGTACGCAGTTCTGAACTGGTGGATAAATACAACCGCGAGATCGACCGGGAAAGCGCCTTTGAAATCCTTTCAGAAAGAATAGCAGAGCAGGATGAAAAGGAAGAGCGGGAAAGAAGGGAGAAGGAATGGCAGCAGCAAAACCGCTATGCCCCGCGTTCAGGGCGCACCACGACCCGCCGGCAGGCTTCTGCTTTCGAACAGATCATGAAAAGCCCGGTGACCCGTACGGTAGCCAGGGAAGTGGCAAGAGGATTGCTGGGCGTGCTGGGGTTGAAAAGAAGATGAACCTGCCCGATAATTAATAAGCCATGTGGGGAAATGGTCGTATTCCATACCTTAATCTTTTCCTCCCGGATGGCAATAAAGGTTATTTCCCGGTATTTACAAGAAGTTTTACCGTTTTCGAGGTATTGTCAGCAGCTTTAATGTTCAGCAGGTAAATTCCCGCTGGCAATTCATTGGTCATTACCTCCAGACGCGTGACAGCAGGATTTAGTTTTTTATGAAATACCGGTTTACCGGCAATGTTGGAAATCCTGATTTCAGTTAAGAGTTTATTTGCCGATTCGATGGTGAATTTCTGACTGGTTACGGGATTGGGATAAACCCTGAATTCTTCACTCAACAATTCGGTTTTTCCCTGAGATTTGGTCTCCGGATCAATTGAACCCATAAATGTATTCGCCGTAAGGTGAAAGATGAATCCAAACAAGAAACCTGTCAGAAAAATCTTTTTCATTGATATTGCCTGTTACAAAAACAGTGCCTGTTTCATAAAGAGACGTTAAACTCGTAAAAATGTTTCAAAACAAACTCCAAATCTTCCGGAGTGTCTATCCCATAGGAGGAGAAACCGGTGACTGCGGTCTTAATCCGGTATCCGTTTTCGATCCAACGGAGCTGCTCCAGCGACTCGGCAGCTTCCAGTTTTCCGGTGGGCAGACGGGTAATTTCCTGCAACACCTCTTTCCGGTAACCATACATCCCGACATGCGCCCAGTAATCATAATGGTTTAACCACTCTGTTCTTTCTTTTCCCCGGAAAAAGGGGATTACGGAACGACTGAAATATAAAGCCATATTATCCTTATCGATAACTACTTTGGGTTTATTGGGATTTTCCAGTTCAGTAAGTTCGGTGATGGGCTTAATCAGGGTGGCAATCTGAATACCGGGAGTAAAACAGCTTTTCAGTTCCCTGATCTGTTCCCCCTGAATAAAGGGTTCATCGCCCTGTATATTGATGATGACATCGAAATCAATTTGGCCGGAAAGAATTCTTGCTGCTTCGGCACACCGGTCGGTGCCGCTGGGATGATTGGTGGAGGTCATCACACATTCTCCGCCGAAAGATTTTACCACCCGGACGATTTCCGCATGGTCGGTGGCCACAAAGACCTGTTCCAGCTCTTTCTGCGCCTGTTCCACCACCCGTTGGATCATTGGTTTGCCCTGGATCATAGCCAGCGGTTTACCGGGGAAGCGGGTGGATTGGTATCGGGCAGGTATAATAGCAATGAATTTCATATTTAACTGATTTTCTGATGCACAAATATAGATTTTTGCCTTCATTTTAAGTTTAATTCACAGCCGCATCATGCAGTTCCGCCTGAAAAAATGTAAATTTGCACCCATTTACTGATCATCATGGATGTCCAGGGTATAAAGCAGCGTTTCGGAATTATCGGGAATTCTCCCGATCTGAACAGGGCCATTGAGGTAGCCGTGCAGGTGGCGCCCACTGATTTATCGGTATTGATATCAGGAGAAAGTGGTTCCGGAAAGGAGATTTTCCCGCAAATTGTCCACCAGCATTCTGCCAGAAAGCACGGGAAGTATATTGCTGTCAACTGCGGAGCCATTCCCGAAGGCACCATCGATTCCGAGTTGTTTGGTCATGAAAAGGGCTCTTTTACCGGAGCGCTGGCCGACCGGAAAGGTTATTTTGAAGAAGCCGACGGAGGCACCATTTTTCTGGATGAGATCGGGGAATTGCCGCTCTCAACTCAGGTGCGGCTGCTGAGGGTTCTCGAAACCGGTGAATTCATCAAGGTAGGATCGTCTAAAGTGCTCAAAACCAATGTGAGGGTCATTGCGGCCACCAATGTGCACCTTCCCGCTGCCATTGAAGCCGGCAAATTCAGGGAAGATCTTTATTACCGTTTGAATACGGTGCCCATCTTCATCCAGCCGCTGAGGAACAGACCCGACGATGTTTACTTGTTGTTCAGAAAGTTTGCTTCCGATTTTGCAGAGAAATACCGGATGCCCCCCATTAAACTGGACGAAGATGCCCGCCTGCTGTTGACCGGTTTCCGCTGGCCCGGGAATGTCAGGCAGCTGAAAAACATTACAGAACAGATCTCCATCATTGAACGTAACCGGGATATTAATGCGCAGGTGCTCAGTACTTATCTTCCGGAGGAGAGAAAAACCAATCTTCCGGCCTTAATTCATGATCCGCAGGAGAAGAGTTTTTCCAGTGAAAGGGAAATCCTTTACCAGGTGTTGTTCGACATGAAAAAGGATACCTACGATATCCGCAAGGATATGAACGACCTGAAGAAACTGGTGGTGGACCTGCTCCACGAGCGGGGAAATGACGACCTGGAGGAACATGCCCCCATCATCCGGAAACTTTACCAGAACGAAGACGGGTTGATTACCGGGAAGAAAGTTCCCTCTTCCATTCAGATTGAGACCATCGGCAAAGACAACATCCAGGATACGGAGGAGTTTGTAGAGGAATCGCTCTCCCTGGAAGATAAAGAAATCGAGATGATCCGGAAAGCGCTGGAAAAACATGGTGGGAAACGAAAATTTGCCGCCCGGGAATTGGGCATTTCGGAACGTACCCTTTACAGGAAAATCAAGGAGTATGACATCGATGAATGATATGAATACCGGGCGAACGCTTTTTCTGGTGATTCTCCTTGTTATTCTGACACCCTTCGTTGGGTGCAAGATAAACTACAGTTTTACCGGGGCCAATATTTCGGCCGACGTAAAAACCTTTACCGTTTTCTATTTTCCAAACAGGGCAAAACTGGTCAATCCCACCCTGAGCAGCGATTTTACGGAAAAGCTGAAGGAGAAACTGATCAGGCAAACCTCCCTCCGGGAAGAAAGCGAAACCGGAGACCTGGTATTCGAAGGGCAGATCACCGGTTATGAAGTACGGCCAATGGCTGTTCAGAAAGATGATATGGCAGCACAAAACCGGCTGACCATCACCTTGAGGGTGAAATATACCAACAACAAGAACCACGAGGAAGATTTTGACAAGACCTTCTCCTCTTTTGAAGACTTTTCCAGCTCATTGAGCCTGAATGATGTCGAAAGCAGCATAGTTCCGGAAATTCTGGATAAACTGCTGGAGGATATTTTTAATGCCACCATTGCCAATTGGTAAATGAAACCACAGGAAATTCTGAAATTGTTAAAGAACGGTGCGCTGCTGTCGGATACCACCCTGCCTCAGACGGAACAACTGGTCATGGATTATCCCTGGTATGCTGCCGCCTGGGCATTGTATGCGAAAAACCTGAAAATAACAGGGCGAAGCGGATTCGAGGAGGCACTTAAAAAAGCGGCACTATTATCTCCCGACCGCAAATGGCTGAAAAACCTGATGACCGGAGCCGGCTTATCGGAAAAGCATACCCGAACGGCTGAGGAATATACCATTCCTGAATTGCCGGCTGAAGAACCCTTAAATGCTTCGGAGAGCAGATTGGATAAATCGCGGTTGATTGAAGATTTTCTGGAGAAAGGCGGCCGTTTTAACACTTTTTCTGAGGATGAATCCGGAAAGCAGACGGTAGACTTATCGGAGAGAGCAGTTTCCTTTAACGATGAGATTGTGACGGAGAGTTTTGCAAATATTCTGGTGCAGCAGAAAAAAATCGGTGAAGCCATTGAAGTGTTTAAAAAATTAAGTTTGAAATTTCCGGAAAAAAGTATTTACTTTGCAGCCCGCATAGAAGAAGTAAAAAAAATAAAGAACATAAACAATTGAATAAATGTATACTTTAGTCATAGTACTCATTTTCATCGTCTGTATTCTGCTGGTACTTATTGTTTTGGTACAGAACTCCAAAGGAGGTGGCCTGGCAAGTAATTTTCAGGCATCTACCCAGATCATGGGCGTCAGGAAAACAGCCGATTTCCTCGAAAAGACCACCTGGATCCTCGCCGGTGCGCTTTTATTCCTGGCCATTATGGGTTCAGCCTTCATTCCCCGCGACCAGGCCGGTGTAGACCGTTCTATGGTGCAGGACCAGATTCAGAACGTTGCTGATCCCAACCAGGTTCCCAACTTCCCAACTTCAGCTGATACGACAAAATAACAAGTCGATTAGAAACGTCTGTCTTCCTGTCTTTTGTCCGGCTGAACAGCCGGACAAACCCCGATAGCTGCGGGGCCATGTGTTTCCAGTAATATGCCATAATGAACGTAATAATTTAAACACATGAAAATGGTTGTTTTTTAGGAACCGGAATTTCTTCATTCCGGCAAAAACTATCTTTTTCGAATGTTTCCTTGACTTATTCCAATTTCTTTGTAATCTTATAGTGCAGATATTCAGTTAGATAATTTGGAATCAGACATTATTTTAATAAAAATATAAAAAGACCTTAAAGTATTTAAATTAATGTTTTATCTTTGAGGGAAATAATTAAAAATTTTCTAACATGAAAACAAGAGTTCTGGTTTTAAGTGTCCTTTTAGTCACCGGATATCTGCTGAATGCCCAGGGAAAGAATGGGAAAGGCATTCCGATGATTGGTTCTGTTGCACCTTCCTTTACAGCACAAACTACAAATGGTTTGCTGAATTTTCCACAAGATATTCCAGGGCAATATTGGAAGATTCTTTTCAGTCACCCTCAGGATTTCACCCCTGTGTGTACCTCAGAGATTATGGAACTTGCAAAAATGCAGGATGAATTTGAATCCTATGCCGTCAAAATTGCCATAATATCTACCGATACCAAAGAGCGTCACCTTATGTGGAAAAATGCCATTGAAGAGTCCCTGAACAATGATATTCAGCCCATTAAAGTTAATTTTCCCCTGATTGAGGATGACAAGCTTGAAATATCGAAAATGTACGGAATGATCCATGATAAGGCCAGCTCTACAAAAACGGTAAGGGGAGTTTTCATTATTAATCCTGATAATGAGATTGAGGCCATCTTTTATTATCCGATGAAAGTTGGACGTAACCTGGATGAAATTATTAGGACGGTTCAGGCTTTGCAGACGGTCAGGGTGAGTCACCTGAGTACACCTGCGAACTGGAAACCCGGTCAGGATTTGATTATACCCCATTATCCCGTCACTGCAGAACAAATGGCAAAAGATCCTTCTATTATGAATGATTATTACAGTCCGGGTTCGTTTCTGTGGTTCAAGAAAAGGTTGTTGCCCTGAAGCAGAAGGGATTATAAAAAGGAATAGAATCAGGAGTGTATAAGAGCAGAGAGGAGTAATCCCGGATACTGTAATAGCCATGTGATGACGGGATATGTTTTAAAAGAAATGCTTAAAAGAATTTTTGTTGAAAAGGCCGTCCGGGAAGACGGCCTTTTGTCTTTTCTATATCAGCCTTGTTATTACAGGTGTAAATTGAGCAGCTGTGATGTATTTGACAATATTACGAAGAATATGCCACTCTGTCATATGGCTTGTCATATCAGTTAATCGATTGACATACAATAACTAAGCACTTCTATTGGAGTTAAACACCAGGTGAGAGAATGAAAAAGTGTCAATTCATGAGTAAATTAATGGTGATTCCCTGATTGGCATAATAAATGCTAAACCCGAAATGTCCAATTAAAAATGAATGTCTAACTATAAAATTTTAAAAAAATGACAGAATTAAAAGGTAAAGTCCTTGCAGGCAAAATCCTGGTACAACCTCAGGAAGCCGAAACCAAAACGGCCAGTGGTATTTTTATTCCCGAATCAGCAAAAGAAAAGCCTCAAACCGGCAAAGTGGTGCTGGTAGGTGAAGGTAAAAAGAAAGAACCCATGGAACTAAAAACAGGAGACACTGTTTTTTACGGTAAATATTCTGGTACGACATTAACCATTGAAGGCGTCGATTATTTACTGATGTCGCAAACCGATGTTTTATACATCCTGTAAAACATTTATCATTTAGAAGAGATTATTGGGATCTGTACCCACTCATTCCTTCCCCTCTCTTCACGAAGAGGGGGATGGTCCCGGCTGAGTCTGGAATGGGGAGGGTAAACCAGATCAAACAAACAGAATTTTAAAAACAAAAATAAATCATAATAAAATGGCAAAAGAGATTAAAAACAATATCGAAGCAAGGGATTTACTGAAAAAAGGTGTTGATAAACTTGCTGATGCAGTCAAAGTTACATTAGGTCCCAAAGGGCGCAATGTGGTCATTGAAAAGAAATTCGGAGCCCCGCAGATTACAAAGGATGGTGTTACAGTTGCAAAAGAGATCGAATTACCCGATGCCTATGAAAACCTGGGCGCTCAGATGGTTAAAGAAGTTGCCTCCAAGACGGGCGACGATGCAGGAGATGGAACTACCACCGCCACGGTGCTTGCTCAGTCCATCATTTCCGTCGGACTGAAAAACGTGGCTGCCGGTGCCAACCCGATGGATTTGAAACGTGGAATCGACAAGGCAGTTCTGAGAGTGGTGGAAAGTTTGAAGAATCAGGCTCAGAATGTAGGCGATGACTATGCCAAGATCGAATCGGTAGCCAAAGTTTCTGCCAATAATGATGAAACGATTGGTAAACTGATCGCCGAAGCCATGGAGAAAGTCCATAAAGAAGGTGTCATAACCATTGAGGAGTCAAAGAGTACCGATACTTATGTGGATGTTGTTGAAGGAATGCAGTTTGACCGCGGATATATTTCAGCCTATTTTGTGACCGACACTGAAAAAATGGCAGCGGAACTGGATAATCCTTATATTCTTATCCACGATAAGAAGATCAGCTCCATGAAAGACCTTCTACCCATTCTTGAACAATCGGCTCAAAGTGGAAGACCGTTGTTGATTATTGCTGAAGATGTGGATGGCGAAGCGCTTGCAACCCTGGTTGTCAACCGTTTACGCGGAGCGCTGAAAGTGGCTGCTGTCAAGGCCCCGGGATTTGGTGACCGTCGCAAGGAAATGCTGGAAGACATTGCCGTCCTCACCGGCGGAAGTGTCATCACCGAAGAGAAAGGTATGAAACTGGAACAGGCCACCCTCGATATGCTGGGCCGTGCCGATAAAATCACCATCGACAAGGAAAATACAACCATTGTCAGCGGACAGGGTGATTCCAAAATGATCAGCGCCCGCGTAGGGATGATCAAAAAACAAATTGAACTGACCACTTCAGATTATGACCGTGAAAAATTGCAGGAACGCCTCGCCAAGCTGGCAGGTGGTGTGGCCGTGATTTACGTGGGAGCTGCTTCTGAAATGGAAATGAAAGAAAAGAGAGACCGCGTGAAGGACGCATTAAGTGCAACCCGCGCTGCCGTGGAAGAAGGTATTGTTCCCGGTGGCGGAGTAGCGTTTATCCGTGCCATTGAATCGCTGGAGGGAATCGCTGTTGAAAATGAAGACGAACAAACAGGGGTGGAGATCATCAAGCGTGCCATTGAAGAGCCATTGCGTCAGATCGTTATCAATGCCGGTAAAGAAGGCGCAGTGATAGCGCAGAAAGTGCGTGAAGGTAAAGGCGATTTCGGGTACAATGCCAGACTGGATGTATTCCAGAATCTTTATGAAGGTGGTGTGATTGATCCTGCCAAAGTTACCCGTATTGCCCTCGAAAATGCGGCTTCCATAGCAGGCATGTTGCTGACTACCGAAGCCGTTATTGTGGAGATTAAGGAAGATAAACCCGCTATGCCGAACCCGGGAATGGGTGGCGGAATGGGCGGAATGATGTAATTCCAGTCATTCGTGAAACTCAAAACCTTCTTCTGATACCGGAAGAAGGTTTTTTTATGCGCCTGTTTTCCTGACATTTGTCAGAGTCTGCTCTTTAACATCTTTTTATATTTATTAAATATCAGATAATCAGAAATATAAAATTTTCCGGTTGACGGTTCCTACATTATAAATCAATCCCAACTTGGTTAAATTTGCACCATTGAAACCATAAAATTGTGTTATGAAAACTGAAATGTATGAATTCATGGAGAGCCTGAAAATGAGGACTCCCGGCGAAAGGGAGTTTCATCAGGCCGTTCAGGAAGTGGCTGAATCGGTTTGGGACTTTTACATGGGCAATCCGATATACCGGAAGAACAAAATATTTGAACGGATGTGTGAACCGGAGAGGGTGATCCTGTTCAGGGTTCCCTGGGTCGACGACCGTGGAGAAGTGCAGATCAACCGGGGTTACCGGGTGGAATTCAATTCCGCCATCGGCCCCTACAAGGGTGGTCTTCGCTTTCACTCCACCGTCACGCTGAGCATTCTCAAGTTTTTGGGGTTTGAACAAACCTTCAAAAACAGTCTGACCACACTGCCCATGGGCGGCGGCAAAGGTGGTTCCGATTTCAGCACAAAAGGCAAATCAGACTCGGAAATCATGCGTTTCTGCCAGTCGTTCATGACGGAACTTTACCGCCACATCGGACCCAATACCGATGTGCCGGCCGGGGATATTGGTGTGGGTGGCCGTGAGATCGGATATATGTTCGGTCAGTATAAGCGGTTGAAGAATGAGTTTACCGGCGTTCTGACCGGCAAAGGCATTGGTTGGGGTGGCAGTCTGATCCGCCCGGAAGCCACGGGTTTCGGTGCCGTCTATTTCGTCAGGCACATGCTGAAAAGGTTGGGCAAGGATCTGGCAGGCCAGACTTTTTCTGTTTCCGGGTTTGGGAATGTCGCCTGGGGCGCCATACTTAAAATCAACGAACTGGGAGGAAAGGTCATTACCCTCTCCGGCCCTGACGGCTATGTCCTGGATCCCGACGGCATCCCCGGTGAAAAAGTGGATTATCTGCTGGAACTCAGGGCCAGCAACCAGGACATTGTGGAACCCTATGCCAAAGAGTTCGGAGCTGCCTTCGTTCCGGGGAAGAGACCCTGGGAGGTGAAAGTGGACATTGCCCTGCCAAGTGCAACCCAGAATGAACTCAACCTGGAAGATGCCAAAGCCCTTGTGGCCAATGGCTGTTTTCTGGTAGCCGAAGCTTCCAACATGGGTTGTACCGCAGAGGCTGCCGAATTTCTGAACCAGCACATCGCCTTTGCGCCCGGGAAAGCGGTTAATGCCGGCGGAGTGGCCGTGTCGGGTCTGGAAATGACCCAGAACAGCATGCGCCTGAACTGGTCACGGGAAGAAGTGGATCAGCGACTAATGATCATTATGCACGATATTCATGAGGCCTGTGTGAAATATGGTAATTCGGGCGGCAAGGTGGACTACATTAAGGGCGCCAACATCGGCGGATTTGTGAAAGTGGCAGAAGCCATGCTCGCCCAGGGGGTGGTTTAATCCTGACAACAGCGTTTCATGCTGATCGATACACACGCTCATATTTATACCCCCGCATTCCATGACGACCGGGAGGAAGTCATCCGGAACGCCGTGGAGGCCGGGGTCGGGAAAATCCTGATGCCCAACATTGATGTGGAATCATTGCGGGATGTGCTGCGTGTGGCGGAACAATTCCCCGGCATCTGCTTTCCCATGACCGGATTGCATCCGGGGTCGGTGGATGCCGGGTATAAAGCCCAACTGGATAAATTGGGGCAGTCTTTCCATGATCACCCGTTTATTGGGATCGGGGAGATCGGCATTGATCTCTATTGGGACAAAACCTACATTGCAGAGCAGAAAGAGGCCTTCCGGGAACAACTCCGTCAGGCAAGGTTTCATCGCCTTCCGGTGGTCATCCATGTCAGAAATTCATTTGACGAAGTTTTTTCGATTCTGGAAGAAGAACAGGATGGATCGCTCCGGGGAATCTTCCATTGTTTTTCCGGAGAAGAAAGGGAAGCCGGAATGGTTACCAGTCTTGGTTTTTATCTTGGCATCGGAGGGGTGGTGACTTACAAAAACAGCCGGCTGCCGGAGGTGCTGCAGTCAGTTGACCCCCGCCGCCTGGTACTCGAAACCGATGCCCCCTGGCTGGCCCCTGTCTCCTTCAGGGGAAGGAGGAACGAATGCGGTTATCTGCCCTTTATTGCTGCCAGGGTGGCTGAAATTTATGCCATGTCCACGGAAGAGATCGCTGCGACTACCACCCGGAATGTTACTGATATTTTTGGAGAGCTTTAGTTCAGTCAGAATAGTTATACAGAATTGCCACGAAGGCTCTAAGGCACCAAGGTTCACAAAGTGAATTTGTTTTGTGTTATCTTTGAGTCTTAGTGCCTTCGTGGCTAAGAAGACGTGATTTGGCAAACCAATGCGCTGTCTGTCTGAAATCTTTTAGTCTGAAATCTCTTGGTCTTATAAAATGATAAATTCCGGAAATCAACCTGCCGTACTGATCATTTATACCGGCGGCACCATCGGCATGGCGCAGAATCCGCTGACCGGCACCCTGGCGCCCGTCCGGTTTGATCAGATCATGGAAGAGGTTCCGGAGCTGAATAAGCTGGGTTACCGGATTAAGTCAGTCACGTTTAATCCGCCGATCGATTCCTCCAACGTTACCCCGGAAATCTGGACAAAACTGGCGACCACCATTTACAGAAACTATAATTCCTTTGATGGGTTTGTCATCCTGCATGGGACGGATACCATGGCCTATACCGCTTCGGCTCTGAGTTACCTGTTTGAGAACCTGGACAAACCGATAATACTGACTGGCTCACAATTGCCCATAGGCATCCTGCGGACCGACGGTAAGGAGAACCTGATCACTTCCGTGGAAATTGCAGCTGCAAAGAAGAATGGTCAGCCTTGCGTTCCGGAGGTATGCATCTATTTTGATTTTAAACTCTTCCGTGGAAACCGGGCTGTTAAGCAGGATGCAGAGAATTTCAGCGCCTTTGTTTCTGAAAACTACCCTGAACTGGCCACTGCCGGAGTAGACATCAAGTACAACCACGATTATATCCTTTATCCTGAGACCAAAGGAATTTTAAAGGTCAGGAGCGGATTCGATGAGAATGTTGTCATTATAAAGATGTTCCCGGGGATGGGGAGGAAGGTTTTTGAATCTGTTCTCTCTATTCCGGGTTTGAGAGGGGTGGTGCTGGAATCGTATGGCTCGGGGAATGTACCCACCTCCCGCTGGTTGCTGAGCAGCATCAGAAGAGCCATCCGGGAGAACATCGTGATCCTGAATGTTTCACAATGCCAGGGAGGCAGTGTGAACATGGGACAGTATGAAACAAGCATTGAACTGCTGAATGCCGGGGTGGTGAGCGGAAGGGACATGACATCGGAAGCGGCAGTCACCAAGCTGATGTTTTTATTGGGGCAGGGTTTACGGCGGGAAGAAGTAAAAATATACCTGAACAAAAGTTTGAGCGGCGAAATCAGCGAATAGCTGTTGAACGTTCGTTTTTTTTTGTATTTTTGGCCGCTCTTAACAGAAGCCATAAAGGAGAGGTGCAGGAGTGGCTTAACTGGCACGCCTGGAAAGCGTGTGTTCCGCGAAACGGAACCGGGGGTTCGAATCCCCCCCTCTCCGCCAGCACCCCAGCACTCACCCTTACTGTCTTTGATCATTGAATGTTGGATATTGGATATTGGTCATTGGTCATTGGTCATTTCTTATTGCTTATTCCTTATTATTTATTCCTTATTATACCCTCCGGAAATAGAAAACAACAAAATCAATGTTTCAAAGTTATTGAAC
>Ga0105102_10000467_pt1 | contig 11985 bp, 17 predicted proteins | sample PPLLaktember2015_FD_87032 | JGI IMG/M metagenome (GOLD analysis project Ga0105102, IMG submission 87032) | Freshwater sediment microbial communities from Prairie Pothole Lake near Jamestown, North Dakota, USA - PPLs Lake P7 Core (6) Depth... | ecosystem: Environmental > Aquatic > Freshwater >...
AGAACATCGCGCGGATCAAAACCGATATCAGCATCAATGAATAGCATATGAGTGCAATCGGACCGCATAAACTCATCACAGATGTAGTTACGAGCCCGAGGGATCAGACTTTCATTGAACAGAAAGTATGTCCGCATCTGAATGCCATGATTCGTGCACATTGCTGTCAAGTCAGCAACGGACTTGGTAAACATACCAGCGCACATTCCGCCATACATTGGAACACCAAGGAATAGCTTGCGCTTACGTAGTTCGTCAATAGAGATAGAGATTTCCATACTTAAACCTTTTCATGATTTTCATAGTGATTATTTACTGCTAGAATGGCATAATGTAGGACCTTCATCAGATCGTCCTTGTTGTAGCCATTCTTTTTACCGTATCGTGAGGCATACTTGATAATATTACCGATGTAGAAACCTTCAGCATGACCTGATGAAATAATCAAATCTTGGGCTTGTACATCCTTACCATAATGACCACTGTATGTTTTGTCAATATAGTTTTTAAGTTCCTCAAGAATCAAACCTTCGTTGTATCTATACATCTAAAATACTCAACACCTGCTTCATCAAACATTTCCTTTGTGGCAATCTCAGATACTTTCCATTTTTCACCTATGGTTTCAGGATAACAGGAAAATACCCTTTTCACACCAATCTGTATAATGCCCTTTGCACATTCGGAACATGTAGGTAAACCATACACATACATATCTGAGTTATTTAGATTTATTCCTATGTGGGCTGCATTATAGATACAGTTCATTTCACCATGAACTACATACTTATATTTCTGTTCCTTATCCTGATATCGGTCCTCTGAATCATCAATACCCCTAGGAAATCCATTATAACCAGTGGAAAGGATCACACGATCCTTTACTGCAATGGCTCCGATTTTTGATGATGGATCCTTAGACCATGTTGCAACTTCTTTTGCAATATTTAGAAATCTAGTATCCCACTTATCCATTATAACACCTATACGGTATTACTGAAAAAGATTTTTTGTTCCTTTTCTCTGGAATCCTTTTCATAGTTTGCCCTATAGTTATTATTTGATCTAATGACTTCTTTTAGGACAGTCATATCAATATTAACTGAATCTGCAAACTTTACAAATGCATTTGTATCTTTTGGAAAACAAGCGCCACCAAAGCCTCTCTTTCCATCAAAGCCAGGAACTGTTGTATGTGATCTACCTACTCTGGAATCTGCTGTGATGGCTCCGATAATCTTACCGAAGTTTGAATCACATGTGGTTACCAAATCATAAAACTGATTGAACCATAGAACCTTTGATGCAAGGTAACTATTAACACCATACTTGACAAAACTTGCATCAATGTGTGACATGTGAAATACTGGACAAGGCTTGCAAATACTATAGTACTTATACAGTTCCTCAACCTTGGATGTCACCTCAGGTACACCACCAAATACATGAATGAAAGGATTTACAAAATCCTCATTTGCACTCTTTTCAGTTAGAAACTCTGGGTTGTAAACAAATCTATCATACAGATTATGATTGTCTGGATTATTTAAAAATGATACTAGAATGTCAGGTGTAACAGTGGACTTAACAATAATAACACCTTCAATTGTATTACTTAGCTCTGTTACAACCTGTGTAATAATGGTGGCATCAATATCACCATTTGGTGCCATAGGTGTTGGAACACAAACAAAGGCATAATCAATATTAACACCTTTCAGGTCTTTAATATGTGTATTATGCTTTGGATCAATAATATACTTTTCGCATTGTGTTGAAGGGAAACCGTAATCCACGGCATTTCCTACAAAACCATGACCAATGATTGCAATTTTCACTATTAGTTAACTCCATAATAAAGTTTATACCATTCGGCAAATCTGGCAACACCTTCAGGAATGGATACGGAAGGTTTCCAACCAAGTGCTTGTAGCTTATCCGTATTAGACCATGTCTCAAGTGTATCAGCTGGGTGTCTAGGTAAAAGGTTCTTTTCCAAAACTCTACCAAAGTTCTTTTCAATTTCGGAAATAAAATCCATAAGATTTACCTGTTCACCACGACCGATATTGAATATTTCATGGTGGTTGTTGTCAGATTCAACAACTCTATTTAGAATGATCTTTATACCAGCAACAATATCATCAATGTATGTAAAATCACGTTTCATGTTGCCATGGTTAAAAACATCGATAGGTTGCTGTTTTACAGCGGCTTTTGCAAACTGGAACAAAGCCATATCTGGTCGACCATATGGACCATATACAGTGAAAAACCTTAATCCAATTGTTCTGTTAATCCGTGATGTCATAAACTGACATTCGTTTGTGCGCTTTGTATATCCATATGGATTTAACTGATGTGATGTTGGTACATCCTCAACCCATGGTAATGGATTACCAGCCATGACACACGATGTTGAAGCATAAACAACATTGTTTACATTATACAACTCACATGTATCTATTAGATTTTGTGTTCCTATGATATTATTTAGAATATACTCTTTTGCATTATCATAGGAATGTCTAACACCAACTGATGCAGCAAGATGTACAACACAATCATAGTTGTGTTGCTTCATTATCCATTGGGTATCAACTATATTCTGCAGATTTATTCTGTATATCTTTACACCGATCCTCTTTAATAGTTCGGCTCTGGTGTTCTTCAATGTTACATCATAATAGTCATTGAAGTTATCTAGACCAATAACCTCATGACCATCATTGGTTAGTGTTTTTGCTAGATGATAGCCAATGAAACCTGCAATACCTGTGATTAGTATCTTCATCAGTAAATATTCTTTCGTCCGGAAGGATAAACGTCCATGGAATATTCTAGATCCTCATATGCAGCATCTGTGCCCCACTCACGAATCAGCTTCATACCATAGTTGTTTACCTTATTTAGAATCTTAACATCCTTCTTAAGGATGAGCGGATTATTTCTGGCAGGTTGACCATGTTTGTTTACAATTGCATCCAGGTCAACATGATGATGAACACGACCATAGCGTTCCTTCAGTGTAACAACATCTGGGTGCATTTCAACAAGCATTTGTGACTTCTTTAGAGAAGCATCTTCTTGATAGTTATTATAGATTTCAGATGTATTACCACCTTTCACAGTGCCAGTTCTAGCCTTACCACAGAGGAAGGAATAGATCAGCATAGTACAGAGACCTTCCTTAAGAACTCTAATGGATAGATCCACGTCCTCATTATAACGACCACGCCACTTATGTGGGCAGTTATTATCAATGAGGAAACACGACATGATCCGTGTATTTAGAATATAAGGAGGATAAGGATAATCATCAACACAGAAAAACTTGTATTGTAGACCAGCAAGCGCAACGTTTTCAAAGCGATCAACAAAGTCTTCCGTTGCTCTAAAAATACCAGAGCCCTTTTCAACTCGATAGCGCTTATTTTGATGGAACCGCCAAAACTCCATGATATTATCATCAAGCAACCAATGGCGATCATAACCTAGTGCTTGAGAATGTTCCCAGCACCAGTTACGAGCAGGACCAGAGCCCTTACCATGATTGCTAAAAGGTAGAGTCAGAACCTTTTTAGGTTCAATAACAGAACAATATTGATCATATTCTTGTGGTTCAACTACAATATAATAGTCAACACCCATACCCTCAAGTGCTTTACTAGTATATCTGGATTCCCACCTACCCTTTGAAATAATATAGATAGGATAACGTTGAGTTTGCTGTGTATACATCAATCACCTACAATTCTATTCATCATATTCTTTTCACGTTTCTTCTCTGGATACCATATCACATTAGTTTTATCTGTCAATGGTTGATTAATCAGTTCTGCAAATGCCTGTCTGTCCTCTTTGGTCTTAAACTTAATGATAATCTGCTTGTATGGTGAAAGATCCTTTGTAACAAACGATGGCATACCTGCAGCATACCATTGCTTATATGGATCCATCCACCAACGTTGTAGTTCCTCTACAGTTTTTGCATTCTTATCTTCAAGCATCTTCAAAAAATCCTAAAATACCATCATTCTTCTCTTTAGAGAAAACCAATACCTTTGTTCGTGGTGAAGGTGGTTCTCCAATAAGAGACATAAACTTTAGAAACATTTCATGTTCAAAAAAGTTTACATATAGATTTTGCCAATCTTCAGGAAAGTTTGGATCAACTTTCCGAGGTGCAACAGTGGTTTGATTTTCAGACTCAATATCAAGAAAATCTGCAAGATCAACCTTGATATTTTCCTTGGCCTTGTATCCAACTAGATCATCATAGTCCAATGATGTATCACGAACTTGTGTCACTTAATATCTCCAAGTTGAAAGTGTGTATCTATTGAATTGTTCAACAATTATTTGATCATTAATCGTTGTAAGTAATGTAGCATATTTCTTATCAAACAAATGCATTGTTCTGCCATCATATGTAGAACATTCTCTTGTTGATCTTCTATGTTTTGGAACCTCGTAGAGCTTAACTACATTACCATTATATTTAGATGGGGTTTCAACAAAGATCAAAATATCAACAGACATGCACTTTTTTATTTGATTAGCTTTAACTGTAAATGCTTGCTCTTTATGCCAAGGTTGTTGTGTCTTTACTTCACATGACAATAAGCCATCAATCAACATATCTTTTTTATCATCAAAAAGATCCATGGTTTCATAAACCGATCGACCCATATCACGATAATATCGTGCTACAAGTTTTTCACCCAAATCACCAGTCTTTTGCCGCTTTTGATTACTGTCAAGCATCACAAAAATCCTAATATTTAGCCAAATACAGCACGTTTAGTATCGGGTGGTGTCCAGCCTTCAGGCTTTAGTACCTTACCATCATCACGACGAATAGGTTTACCATCAACAAGTTTTGCCATATTTGAACGATGAACCTCATCAAATACCTTATCAAGTGGAATACCGTATGAAACAGCGGTACCACATGCTATATAGATAATATCTGCAAGTGCATCTGCAATTTCTACAATATCATCTTCATTTTCAGCCTTGATATATTCATCAAACTCTTCACGAAGCAAACGAACACGAAGCAGTCGTTCCGGTGCAAATGGAAGTTCAGGCTTTGAACCTACATTCAAACCAAATGCAACCTGAAACTGCTTTACATCATTAAACATATCTGTCATTGGCTAATAATCCATTCTGGTGGGTTACGATTTTTCCATGCGTGCATACGAGCCTTACCTACCTTATAGTAGTTACGGTAGTTAATAAGAGGATCATCACTGATCTTATACTCATCAGCCATTGCTGATGGCATTGGTGTCATGTCGTATTCACGCAGATTATGTGGGGGTGATTGTAGCATATAACTCATATCACCATCAAAGCACTTATGCTTTTTATTATAGCGATATGTATACTCTTGACCCAGAGCATAAAAATGCTCATAGAGCCAATTGTAGTTTTCAACTGATTGTCGAGCCCATACGGCTGATGGATGATTCACATGTGTTGCAACATACAACACACTATCACGTTGATCATCAAGTACAAAACGTTTTACATTACGGCCAGTTTTGGATTTACCAGCAATCATCCTACCATCAAGGATACGATGAGCTGTGCACAAAAGTTGTGCGGATTCCAAAATCATTTTAACTACATGCTTATCGACCATCCATTGAGCGGCCTGGACCGGGTCAGATGAGATATAGAAAATATTAATAATAGCCTCCTGACATTATTGTAGCATATCATTATAATACTACAATAATGCTTATTTGTCAACCACAATATCGGTAAAAGTTATGGCCAGGAAACGTAAATGAGTTCTTTTGAGCCCGCTTTAGAGCAAACTGCATCTCAAGTCTAGATACCCCAGACCAGAAAGGCAAGCCATCCAGATATTGGCAAGACTGCTGAAAGGCTCGTGCAGTCATGCCAGTAAAGGTCTCAGTTCTTACCTGACCGTTTGGTGTAGCAAACCTAACCTTTATATGCTGAGGTCTAGTCACCTTTACTATCAGACCTGGTGTGGTGATGCTTGTCTCTTCTAGCTTGACTGTTTCCGCCGAAGGCATCACAATCCTAGGGTTAAAACACACAAAGTTTTCAGGTGCACCACGCATTGCAAATACACGATATCTTACACCAACCTGAGGTGCCGCAATACTGATAGCATTTTGCTCATACATGAGCTTGACTAAGTCTTGCGCAAACTCAAATGGATCAAATGGTGTATCCTGAAAGTTAAACTGCTCACATTTATTGTATAGGTTATTATCAGAATAATGAAGCAGATTCATATCAGTTCATCGAGTTCTTATGATTGATAAAGTGCTCATCAAGCTCAGACTTCAGGCTATCAATGGTCCACCCGGATGACAGTAGGACATGATACGTATTGATGAATAGACTGAAGCATGTTGCAACAGGATCAAAGTTTTCAAGCTCTTTTTCCTCTTCAAGAGAAAATAGGTTGTCAATGATGCTGTCAGCAACTCCATTGCATACATCCAAATCAATGACAACCTTAGTGCCATCTTCTAGGATTTCTACAATAAGGTTGTCATTTTGCTCGGTCATGTTTTATTCCTCTATTTTGCTGAAGTTTTTGTGTTTCACAAACTTAATGATATTCTCAAACTTATCATGCAGATTTTCTCTATGTGATATTACAAAGATGCTAGAGTCGCTGCTTATATTTTGTAGTATCTTTAGTAGATCATCTGCTGAATTGCCGTCAAGACTTGAGTCCATAACCTCGTCAAGGATCAAGAGATTTGTGCTCATTGAGTTCCGAAGTTTGGCTACTGCACGCCACGTAAAAAGAAACGCCAAGTCAATCTTTTGTTTTTCACCCTCACTGAAGGATGAGTAACTGAACTCATCTCGATGCCTAGATTTAATCACTTCATTAAACTGTTCATCAAGATAAAACTCTACAAAAAGATCAAACTCACCAAGATACTTGTTAATCAACTTATTGATGATAGGAATATACTGGTTTATTATCTTTGTTTTGATACCACCATCCTTTAAGAGGGCGGCAGCGGATGATAGAACATTTTTATCATCCATCAGTCTGTTATAGTCATTTGCTAGGTTTGTAAGTTCAGTCTCAAGATCAACTATCCTTACATCGGAACTTGTCTTTATATTCTGATTTACCTCGGTTATTTCTTTTTGAACTGTTTTTATTTGATCTTTAAGCATCTTAATCTTTAGCATCTCATGTGATGCTGAGATCTGAATCTCGTCTAGTTCTTTTTGTAAGGTAAAAAGTTCGTTAAGTTGATCGTTTGTTTCCTGGTATTTTTTACTTAGTTGAATAAGACCAGACTCAAGATTGCTTATCTCGTCTTGCCTAGTACTTATTATCTCACAACTAAACTCGTTGTCAATCTTTTGTTTGCACGTCGGACAGTTTTCATGATTGGTAAAAAACTCGATTTCCTTTTTTATAGTTTCGCTCTTGGTCTCCATCTGAATGCGGAGAGACTTAAGTTTTTCTACCTTTGATTGCACCGTTCCATAGTTATTGATACTATCAGTTTTTTCTATGATTGAGCTTTGTAGAGTGCTTAATAACTCTTTACACTCAGATATTTTACTGTTTAGATCATTTATTGTTATTTTCTTTTCATTGATATACTGATCATTTTTTGCCTGTAGTTCTTTCAAATGATCCTTTGCCATCTTTATTTTTTCGGAGACCAGTCTCTGATTGTCCTGGTTCTGTCTTATATGTTCCACATTCTCAGATATCTTATCCTTAAGTAGAACATTCATAGTAGTAAAGATCTGTAGATCAAGTAGATCTTCAATAATCTCTCTACGCTTACCTAGAGGCAGCTGCATAAAAGGAACAAACGATGCAGAACCTAGAACAACAACTTGACAGAACGTTTTATAGTTAAACCTTAATATTTGCTTTTCCAATATTTCCTGGTAATCTCTCATTTCAGCTGATTGATTCATCAACTGACCGTTGGAATAAACCTCAAATATTGTTGGTTTAATACCTCTTACTATTTTATAGTTTGTTTTACCTACAACAAACTCAATCTCAACAACAGTATCCTTTTTGTTTATACTGTTTACTAGTTGTGGTTTATTAATGTTTCTGAATGTCTTACCAAATAAGGCAAATGTTAGCGCATCAAGTAACTGTGACTTACCTGCGCCATTTTTACCAACAATGAGAGTTGATCCTGTAGGACCTAGATCAAGTTCAATAAACTCATTTCCGGTGGAAATAAAGTTTTTCCACCTGATTTTCTTAAATAATATTGCCATTATATCACTCGATTGTTAGAGCTTGATTGTATAGGTCCACAACAAGTTGTTCCAACTTATTCTTATCAATATTGGTTTGTGGTAGTTTACTTATATGCTTTTTGAAAATATCTATTGTGGATTCCGCTTCATTGATAATATCTGTGTCATCCTCCAGATTTAAGTTGAGATGATCATCAACAATTTGCATGTCAATGACACCAGTTTTTTCTATTGACTCACAGAACTTATCAAACCAATAAGGATTTGTTTTATTATGGACAATGACCTTCACATAAGTGTTTTTACACGAGTCAAAATCATACTCTAGAATATCACTTATGGTTTTATCCAGATCGTCGTAATGGACCTTTGAAAACATTTTATACGGATTTTCAAAGAAAGTCAACTCTCTAGTATTCAAATCGAGCACATGAAACCCACGTGGATCACCATAGTCAGACCATGTAAACTGACCATGTGAACCTAGATAATGCACTGAACCATCAGTAGACTTATGGTGATAGTGTCCCGATAGAGTTAGATCAAACTTATCAAAAAGATCACGTGAATCACCATGAGTGCTTATGCTACCCTTGTACATCTCAAAGCCAACAAGTTCAAGATGACCTAGACAAAAGTTTGCTTTTGTCTCCTTAATCCTTGCATATGACTCATCCTTATTATCAGAACATATCCAAGGTACCAATAATAATGGAATATCATCAATAACTATTTCAGTCGCTGTATCATACCACGGTATGAGTTGTCCATACATTTCCTGTATGGAGTTAACCTTATTTGTGCTCTTATAGTAAACGTCGTGATTTCCTAGTATCTGATGATATTCAAGATTACGACCAATGATGGGGAAGATAAAATCTTCCCTCAGTCGTTTGGCAGTCTGAATGTTTATCTGCTTTCTGCGATCAACAAGATCACCCAGGTGTATGATATGCTTTATTTCTTGACTATCAATCTCCTTGAAAAAAACGTCATCCATGAACCTCTTGGACATATCCATAAAGGCAACATTATCGTTACGGACACCGAAGTGAGTGTCCGTTATCAAGGCTATTTTTGTCAAGTCAGGACTCCACAAACTTTTCCAGACCAGTTGCAACTTTCTTCTTTTGTGTTTTAACTAGTCTATCTTCAAAACTAGAAATAATATCGTTTGACATATCATTTGATTTAGCGTGGATTAATGATCCTGTATCACCATATGCAAGTTCTTCATTATGTGTTGAAAACGTATTTTGCATATTCTTATGCTTAATATATTGTTGCTTCTTTTCCTTGGAGATTCGCCTAATAAATGCATTCCAGGAAACTTGTGTGAAGTATGCAAATGGGTTTACAGACTTACTTGGGTCAAAACCATTAATAGCAACAATACAGTTTTCAATACCATCAGCAATAAGTTCATCCTTAAATGAGTAACCGCTGAAGTTTGGCTTTGTTGCCAATCGGGTACAAATGGCTAGAATACACTTACCAATATAATCTGGTATTCTAGTGTTAGGGTTTGTCTTTAGATTTTCATTATACTTTACTAAGGCTTCATAGAAGTCCTTATTATTCACATAATGCTTTTTTGATGGCGGCATGTCTCTCCTATCAGTTTCAGTACTTTAGCTCCACGTTATAAAGCTTGTAAGGAAACTTTTCCTCGTTATAAATCCTTACTCTTTCAACAAAGTGATTCAGAGTATGATTTCTGTTTGATTTCCAAGATAGATCATCGGCAATGTCATAGAGTACTGCACCTGTTTTGGTTTCCGATCTACGAAGACCTCTACCTATTGACTGTAGATTTCTGATCCTTGACTTTGATGGACTAGCAAATATAACATTGTGTAGATTCTTTATGTTAATACCAGTACTTGATGTGCCATATGAGGCAACAACAACACAGTTTGTCTCAAGTTCTATTTGCTTTCTTATATCTTCTCTGATTTCACCATCAACAGAGCCAGAAATAAAGAATACCTTTCTATCTGTTAACTCTTTAGAAAGAATATCATATAACACTTTACCGTGTTTGTCAACATATTGGAATAATAAAAGTGTGTTACCAGTTAATGACATAACAAGGTTCTTTATGAACTTATTTCTATGCTCATTTGAGACCAGAAAATCCATCTCTTTTTTGTAATCCGCCTTAACCATGGATTTTCTTATCTCCTCTGGATACTTTAACACCAGAGCCTTAATACTGAAATCTGCAAGGTGCTTCTGCTCAATCAATGTTGAGGTTGTTGTTACTCTTTTTACTGGACCAAACACTCCTTCTAAGATCAGTTTATGTGTTTGCGTTCCATCAAGAGTTCCAGTAAGACCAAATCTATACTGACAACTTTTAAGATTATTCATGATTGTTGTAAGTGATTTAGCCTTGAATAGATGAGCCTCATCGCCTATGACAACGTCAAACTGATCAAACCACTTCTTTGGCATCTTGAATATCGACTGCCAAGTAGACACTGTGATAAATCTGTCAGTTTCTTTCTCTTGCCCTGACATGATCTTGTGTACCATGGTTTCAGGCAACCCGTATTCCACAAAGTCGGAAGTCATTTGGTGCACAAGTGATGTTGTAGGCACAACAATGAGTGTTTTCTTCATATAGTAACAGGCAAGCATGTAGATTATAAGTGACTTACCTGAACCTGTAGGGGATAGCAATAGCGATCTTTTCTTCCTGACACAATGCACAAATGCTTCAAGCTGATAATCCCTAGGCGTATGCTTAGGTTGCAGCTTGGTTAAAAACTCTTTTGCTTCATGTAGGGAAAACTCGGCATCAGATTCAATACCATCATATTCAACCGTATAGTTTCTGGAACCACAAAATTGTTCCAAATGATAAGATAGACCACAGTACAATAGACCTACCAATGGGTTGAATATACGAATCTTTCCGTCCCAAACCCTAGCCTTATAGGCAGGAGAGAACTTTGCTCCCGGGACATCAAACGTAAAATAGTCTGCAATCTCCATGGCAATGCCGGGATCACAGACTATCCTATGATGTACTTCATCGTACTTAACTATTCTTACTATATCAGTCATTCATATACACACTCACCAAAGTATCCTGATGAGTGTATATATGCTAGATGTTTTAAGAGCCGTTAGTAAACTTAATAAAATCTACAGCCGTCTTGATATTAAAGCCTCTGTTCTGAAATGACTTGATTACAGACTCAAGGAACTCTACTTTTTCCTGAGCAATACCTATCTTGAGTGATAGATCAATAATATCTGGATCAGACCTCATATACATAGGGATATCGACCTTAAGAATCATACCTTTGGGTGGAAGTTTCCATCCCTTTTCTCTTGTTTCATCTGTATGACCCATTGTATAGAACTCGTGCTTGTCTAGTTCAAGCACCTTCATCTCAGATTCAAGTTTCCTGAGTATTGCTTTTTCGGTAATAAGCATTGTGTAATACTTGTGATGAAGTTTTGGTATTTTGATTGCCTCATCATCAAGTGCCGTTTTGTCAATGTGACTATCCTGTTTCCATTCGGATAGGATATCTTCAAACCTCATGTTATAATCCTAACATTATTTTACCTTGTCACTAACTATTATATACACATTGGACAGGGTTGTCAACCACTAAATACGGTCTGTGATCCAGAAATAATGGTATTATCACTTGTGTATTGGTCTCCGATTCTACCGATACCTTTTCCATTAGCAAAAACTGTAGAACTTGA
>Ga0105102_10000469_pt1 | contig 11970 bp, 8 predicted proteins | sample PPLLaktember2015_FD_87032 | JGI IMG/M metagenome (GOLD analysis project Ga0105102, IMG submission 87032) | Freshwater sediment microbial communities from Prairie Pothole Lake near Jamestown, North Dakota, USA - PPLs Lake P7 Core (6) Depth... | ecosystem: Environmental > Aquatic > Freshwater >...
CAAACAGTGCTATGCAGTGTTCATGGTGGACTCCCGGATGGAGGGAGTTGGAATCGCAGAGAATGTAACCGCCTCCGGGTCCGGCAACTTCGATCGCGTATTTCACGGCCGCTTCAACCTGTTCCGGGGTGCCTGACGGTAGCAGCTCCTTGCAGTCGATATTACCCAGAAGGCAGAGTTTATTCCCGTATTTTTCCTTGACCTTTTTAATGTCCATGCCCGCCTGGGGTTCCAGCGGATTGAGGCCGTCGTATCCGGATTCAACAAGTATGTCCATTATAGACCAGAGATTCCCGTCGCTGTGGCGGACAACCTTGAGCCCCAGATTATGGGCGCGATCGACGAGTTTTCTGTTGTAAGGATTCACAAACTCAATGAAATGCTTTGGGGATATAAGAAGGTTGTTTGTCGCTGCGATGTCGTCCTCGACTACAAGCACATCAATCCCGGCCGATGCCAGCATATGAAGCTGTTTCAGGTTATATTCCGTTACCATTTCCGCTATATGGTGAATAAATCCGGGATTCTGATAAATCTTCAGCATATAGTTCTCCATCCCGGTTAGTCTCCAGCTGTGAACGAAGACTCCGCGCATAAGCCAGAAAAGGGCTTTTTCCCCCTTGAATCTGTCTTTCGCAAGATCAAGCAGAAGAAGGTGTCCGTGGTTTGGCTCAGGAGACTGAAATTTATCAAGATCACCCGAATCTTTCAGGGGATGCCCGATCGGAACGGGAAGGCCGTGGGGGTTTCGTCTGTACACTACACTCCAGTCATCCTTAACATCTTTCTCGTTGATTTCCGTTTCGTGACCTATCTCGAAAGAGGTGAATCCGTCCACGCCGAACACTTCATGTATAAGAAAGAGAGTGTCCAGCAGCTTCAATTTTTCAGAATCATTCATCTCATGGAACTGCTTTGGTTCAGGCAGGCCGTCTGTAATGTGTTTTCCGATTCCGATAATCGGAGCTTCATTGATTCCGTGGATATACAGTGGAACACGGTCGGCTTGCTTAAGATTCAGAGCTGTAATTATCCGCTCTTTTCCGTTCATAATGCGGCGCCTCCTTGTTAAATTCCCCAGCCTGAAAAATGGAAGGCCGGTTTTTGCCTTTTTCAGAATTAGGTATTTTACTCTTCCTGCTTTTCACTTTTTGAAGCTGGGGGCTCCATGTTTAATTTTTCCCACCTGTACCAGAAAGTCTTATAGCTCATGCCGAGAAGTTTGGCGGCTTTGGCCACAACGCCATTGGCACGAGCCATTGATTTTTTAAGAAGATCTTTTTCGAGCTCTTCAAAATTTATCCCGCCTTCCGGAAAATCAAAACTAAAAGCTCCGGAAGACTCCGCATACCTGAGCTCGCTCTTTATGTCCTTTAGTGTTATTGTTTCAGTATCGCACATTATTACAGCCCTCTCAATAACCGATTCGAGCTGTCTTATATTCCCGGGCCAGTTGTACCCGGTAAGAGCGTTTATCGCGGTGGAATCGATCTCTTTTATCCTTTTCCCGAATTCCCGGCTGTATTTGTTCATAAAGAACCGGGAAAGCTCCGGTATGTCGTTTTTCCTGCTTTTGAGCGCGGGAAGCTCTATCGTCACAACCTTCAGCCTGTAGTATAGCTCCTCTCTGAAATTGCCTTTTACAAGCTCCTTTTCGATATCCTTGTTGGTTGCGGTTATGATTCTGACATCGACCTTTATCGGATCTTTTCCCCCGAGCCTTCTAATCTCCTTATCCTGGATGACCCTTAAAAGTTTCGACTGCATCATGAGAGGCAGATCGCCTATTTCATCAAGGAACAACGTTCCGTTGTTTGTAGCTTCGAAGAGCCCTATTTTGCGCGACTGGGCTCCTGTGAACGCTCCAGGCTCATATCCGAAGAGTTCGCTTTCAAAAAGATTCTCGGGTATGCAGGCGCAGTTTAAGGCGGTAAACGGCCGTGATTTTCTCGGGCTGTTGTAATGAATCGCTCTGGCGGCAAGCTCTTTGCCTGTGCCGCTTTCACCCCTTATGAAGATCGTCGCGGAGCTGTTCGACACCTTTTTCATTATTTCAACGGCTTCCTGCATCTCGGAGGATCTGCCGACTATTCCCTCTATCCTGAACCGGTCGTAGAGTTCTCTCTGAAGCTGCAGATTCTCTTTAAGAAGTCCGGAACGCTCTACAGCCCTCCCGACGGTAATCAGCATCGAGTCCTTGCTCAGAGGTTTGGTCAGATAGTCGAAAGCCCCTTTTTTCATGGACTCGACGGCTGAAGATATTGTGCCGTGGGCGGTCATTATAATCATTGTGGGATACGGAGCCACTGATTCTTTCTGGACGGAATCAAGCAGCTCTATGCCGTTCATCCCCTCCATCTTAAGATCCGTCAGGATGACGTCCGGATTGTATTTCTTTATGGTTGCCAGGGCTTCTTCGCCTGAAGATGCGGTATAGGTTTCATATCCTTCATCGTCAAGGATTGTCTTTACTATATCTCTCTGAAGCTGTTCGTCATCTACAACAAGAATTACCGCCATCTCATTTCCCCTTATTTACAGGCAGAAATATCGTAACCGAACTGCCTTTTCCTTCGATGCTCTTTACTTCAAGCCTTCCCCTGTGTTCTTCCACAATTCTTTTTGTGAGAGCAAGCCCGAGGCCAAGTCCGCCATTCTTTGTGGTATAAAACGGATCAAATACTTTTGAAAGCTTCTCTGCAGATATGCCTTGTCCCGTATCTTGAACGGATATGCTCAGGTTTTCATCCGCAACCCAGGTTCTTATGGTAACCTTGCCTCCGTCTGGCATCGACTGGAAAGAATTGAGAATTATGTTGTAGAGGCAGGTTTTGATGAATCCGGGATCGAGGTAGATCTCCGGCACCATCTCCAGTTCCTTGATTATTGCTATATTATCCTTTTCAGCCTTTACCCTCACAAGTTCCAGAACCTCTTCTATAAGCCTCTCTGCATCCATCTTCTTCAGATTAAGCTCAAAGGGTCTGCTATGTTCGAGGAAGCTCTGGGCAAACTGGCTGACGCGCTGAATCTCATTTTTTATATTAAGTATCAGAGAGTTGAAATGCTCTTTTTCGCCCTCATCAGAAGGTTCGTATTTTTTCCGGATATGGTCTATTGAAAGGCTTATGAAATTAAGAGGGTTCCTTATCTCGTGGGCGATGCTCATCGAAAACTGTCCGATACCTGCAAGATGTTCGGCTTTACGAAGCCTTTCTTCGAGAACGCGCTCTTCTTTCAGTTTTCCGACCATATAATTGAAGCTCTTTGCGAGGTCGCCTATTTCATCCCTTCTTTCTGTACGAATTTCATGATCAAGATTTCCGAGAGCGATACTTTTGGCGGCCTGAACAACCTCTTCTATCGGTTTTGTGTACCGCTTCGCAAGTATGATGCTCAGTATAAGGCCAATCCCGAAGATTATTGCAGTCGCTGTGATTCTTGTATAGTTTTTCGTCTGCATCTGGGATGACAAGTCGGCTGTGTTAACGGTTAAATGTATGTAACCGTAATTTTTCTTATCGACCACAACCGGAACGATTACATTATAAAACTGCCCTTCCCCTATTACAGGTTCTCCGAGTTCCGCTTTGAATATGAGCTCCTTTTTTGCCTTTGTGAGCCATTTCCCGATATTCTGCGGATTTGTGCTCGATATAATCCTGTCCGAATTACTTATGATGGATATCTCTCTTACGCCTTTTGTCTTCAGTTTATTAAGATAGTTCTGGAGCCGCTTGTCTTCAGGCATGCCGCTGCGAGTAACCTCCTCCATGCCCATCTGCACGCCTCTTGAAATGTCGGCGATCTGTTTTTCAAACTCGACATTGATTGAAGTTTCGGTTTGATAATAGAAGAAAATAAGCACGGAAATGAGGCTGAAGCTCAAGAAAAGCATCAGGGCAACAAGTTTTTTGTTCAGAGAGAGCCTTGGAATATGATCTCTTATTATGTATCTGTTGAATGGCATAAATCTATTTTATATTTATTTATTACAAGTAGTCAATCAGGGAAGGCATTTTGGGACCTGGAATCCGAAAATCAGGGTGTATATATGATAGTGTTCGACTTCTCAGTTAGTGACCAGTAAATCGCTCGGGCATCATTTTCACTCAGTACAATATCTATAGCTGTGTAAGGGTTGCCTTTCAGCATATTCCATAGTATTAACACAGGACGTGTCAGTAATATCACTGATGAATAGGAAACGTTTGTTATTCCTGAGACAATTCCTTCCGATGAAGGTTTTACATATATCACTATACCGTTTTCAAGAACAAGAGTATATCTTGACGGCATATCAGTCAGCTCAAAGGCATCCACCTTATAGTTTTCGTTTTTTTTGCTTTCACCTGGCTTTATCAATTCCCTTTCGGGCTCAACGAATGCGCTTTTCTTTATAACCTGATATGTATTGACCGGAACAGGCTTTCCCCAGCAACCAGACTCCTTTATCTGCATCTCCTTGAGAGAAACGCCCCTTGCCCTGATGTAAATCATTTTCTCTTTCAGATTGAAAATGAAGTAGATATCAGGTTTACGGGAGATCTTCAGCTCCTCTTCTAAAATCCGGGTTTCCCTGATATGTATTTCTTTATCGTTATCCGCGAAAGAGGGAACGGCAATCAAAGCTATAAGGAAAAATATTAGCCTGAGTATAATAATCAAAATATGTATATCCTTGTGCCGATGGCGGCTGCGGTAAAAACCGTTTTCAGGTCCTTGTCACCGACACGGATGCAGCCGTGTGAGACGTTTCTTCCAAGCATCCTTGTATAAAGAGTCCCGTGTATAAAATATCCGTTTCCAAATCCAAGGGCATATTCTCCAAGAACACCCTTTTCTACTCTTTTACTTGGATCCTTGGGTATCTCTTCGCCTTCCTCAATGAACGCCCAGTCGGGTTTTGTCCATGCGGGGGCTATGCTTTTTGACTTCACAGTGTACTCGCCCGTAGGTGTGTCAAATACCCACTGGCGGTTCCCGGTCGGATCTTTCAGTATATTGCCGCTACCGCTTGATACAACAGCTTCATGGATCACCATGTTCCCTTTTTTCAGATAGAGCCTGTTCATGCCGGTATCTATAACGATATATATCTTGTCGGGAGTAAGATTTTTTAATTTTTGCCTCAGAATACTATTTCTTGCCATTAGCGCTTCAGAGCTGATTTTGTTGTATTTCCCTTCGGTTGTTATGCCTGCTTTCGATATGCTTCTGCGCCCGATATAATATCCTGCAGCCTCAAGAGCTGCAAAAATAGCCAATATTATTATAAATATTTTGATCAATATCCGTTTGTTGAACATTTTTTATAGACCTTCTATGGCTGAAGAGAGCACATTGTTGTGATCAATCGCCCCCACAATAGCCACGGGTGTCCCGACATCAACGAGGTTGAAGAGAGAATCAATCATATTGTTGTCCATTGAAACACATCCGTATGTCATGCTCTCCTTGCCTCCGCCGTGTATTTCGATAAGGCCCCCTATCCTGGAGTTTGAAGGAATAAGCCCTTTTCTCTTGGCGCTTATGAAATTTCTCATGTCTTCTTCGTTGGGATAATTTATCAATAACGCCTTATGAAAGCGGCTTGAAGAGAGTTTCTTTGTTATCCTGTATTTTCCTTCGGGGGTTTTCTGATCTCCGGCATAGCTCTTATCGAGAGAACCGTTACGCCCCAGGCCTATACTGTACGTTTTAAATGGAACGCCATTTTTATACAGTATGAGAGTTCGCTCGCTTTTGTTTACGATAATCACCGGAATGCCCTTGTTTTTCGATTCAGCTATCGTCTCATCAGCAATTTGCTGCCATTTTTTTATATGCACGCCATCGGCATAGCGTCCAAGAATAGGGCGCAGCGCATTTTCAGCCGCTTCGATGAATCCTGATATACCCTTTAATTTCGCTTCGGCTGTTTCATAATCGCTCTTGTTAAACCTTGTGGTCGCCTCAGACAGGAGCAGCTCTGCTTTTATGAGATCCTTCCTTGCAAGCCTGCCCTCATTGATCAATTCGGTCAGCCCCTTAAGAGTCTCTATTCTGTTTTCAAAAAAGGAAAGCTTATCTGAAATGCTTGTTTTTTTTGCGTTTTTTGTATCAACAATCTTTTTTTCCAAATTCTGACCGGTTTCCAGCAGCGCTTTCAATCCAGACTTAACCTGCTTATAATTCTGAAACCATACAAATCTCGTTTTTTCTCTTACAAGATCATCCTGTATTTTCCGTAATGAAATCCTGTATTCCTTAAACCCTTCCGGAGCATATATCTCAGCTCCAGACAGCCATAAATTATGTTCCTGTTTTTCAACCAGTTGGACTTCCGGAGGTATCTGAGGAGCGGAACACCCGAACGCCGTTACCAATAATAATAAAAGAATCGTTTTTTTTAAAATATTCTGTGCCATTTATGACCCGTTCTTATAAAACCACATTAGTATAACCATCTAAATTACTTTAATAATTGTTCGATTAGATGACAAATATATCCTTTTAAAAACGCGGGCCATACTAACAAGTATAAGTCTTAATTGTCAATCTTTAGGATTGGTCGGATTCAAAAATAATAATACCTCAGAATAAATAAAGCACGGGCGATCTTGAATTCAAAATCGCCCGTGCTTTTTATGTAAACCCCGCAATCTTTGAAAGAATTACGGGAAGTGTTTTAGCTGTTAATGCTAAAAAGCAAACAGCATAAAACTATTTCTTTGCTCCGACTTTTTCCATTGCTGCTTTTACCTGATCCGAAATTCCGGTAGCTTTGTCTTTGGCTGCGTTTGCTTTTTCAGCAGCTACGATAAAGTCTTCAGAATCAAAAGCGGTCTTGATTTCGGCCATAGAATCTTCGATTCCTTTGAGATCGGCCTTGAAAGCCTCTATATCAGCCTTTGAACCTTTGCCCTTGGGGGCTTTGTCAAGAAGAGCCTTTGCTTCGGCTACTGCAGCTGTTGCAGCTTCCTGCGCGGCAATTGCATTCTTCTTTGCTTCTTCCTTCTTTGCAGCCAATTCGCCTTTAAGCTTTTCTGCATCAGCCTTTGCCTTCACTAAAATCTCTTTTGCTTTTGCATAGTCCTTGAAGAATTTGCCGTCCTGAACCTTGATTTCATCCTGGGCAGCCTTCATCGCATCATTCAGGCTCTTTGCGCCTGCTGCATCGTACTTCTCTGCGCCGTCAGCTATAAATGTATCGATAGATGCTTTTGCTGCATTCATCTCTTCTGTGGGCTGTTTCCCGCATCCGACAAGAACAAATACCACAACCATGGCCAACGCCATCAATTTTACAACACTTTTCATAACAACTCCTCCTTTTGATAATACGTTTAATAAATTATATCAGACTATACTGACAATCTATATCTTCACGAAATTATAATCCCGTGGTTGATATTAAAACATGAGAGCTCCATAATAAGCAATTGCCATGCCAATATAAATTACCCATATTTATTGCGTTTTTATTAAAGCAGTCTCCTTATTTGGGGAATATCATCCTTTTTTGGGGATAATATTGATTATATCGGTTATCATGATAATATTCCTATATGAGTTGTGTTGTTTGGGTATGGATTTTCTGTGGGTCACATAAAATTCATACCCAAACTTAAACATATTTTTGAGAACCGCTATAGACACTGCAAAGGCATAAGTGTTAATATGAACATATCATATATATAAGGAGGTATATTTATGAGTCTTAAAACAATACAGACAGACAAAGCACCTTCGGCAATCGGCCCTTATTCTCAGGGAATTGTGTCGGGCCAGCTTTTATTTGTAAGCGGCCAGATAGGCATTAAACCGGAAACAGGAGAACTCGCAGGTCCCGATTTTGGCGCCCAGGCAAATCAGGCATTAACCAATCTTTCACAGATAGTCACAGCCGCCGGAAGCGATCTCTCACGTGTTCTTTCAGTTGATATCTTTCTGACATCGATGGGCAACTTTTCAAAGCTGAACGAGATATACCAGACATTCTTTACGGGGAGTAAACCGGCCAGGGCTGTAATTGAAGTGAGCGGCCTTCCGAAAGGCGCCTGCATTGAAATCAAATGCATCGCAATAGTTTGACGGCTTCGCAAAAAATCCGATTAGCGCCAAGGCTTCACTTCGTGCCTGCGTTGCGCTTCATCCCGTTGCGATTGCGGCGTACGATAAGTACTCCTCATCACACGGGATTTGCGACGCCTTGAACTTGAACTTTTTGCTTTGCCGTCTAAAATGTGACTTTTTACGAGTCCATCATAGTTTGACGTTGCCGCAAATTAAAAAATAAAAGAGACTGCCCCGATGGAACCGCAAAACGATATTCTTAATGAATCTGTAAGGCTTGCCGGGTACTGGCAAGAGACGGCCAATCAGCTGTTAACATCTGAAGAGAAAGGGATTCAGGAGCAGATGATGCGGCTTCTGACCCATCCGATGGACAAGGTCGTTCTGACCAAAATAATAGACCAGAGCTTCCGGTCGGATAATGCCGCAAGGGTTGCCGATCAGGTCAACAGCATTCTGAGGGAGTACGGAGTTCCTGATTTTTTCTCATCGGTTGAAAAGCTTCTCATACAGATGTTTCTTGGACTCGGCAGACATTTCCCGCATTTCTCCGTCCCCAGAGTCATTGAAAAAATGCGCCACAACAGCAGCCGGGCGATTATCCCCGGCGAGCCGGAAGCTCTTCATGCGCATCTGCAAAAAAGAAAAAATCAGGGTGTCCGCATGAATATCAACCACCTCGGGGAGGCAGTCCTCGGAGAGGATGAAGCCGCATACAGGCTCAAAACCTATACCGAAGACCTCCATAACCCGGAAATTGAATATATATCAGTCAAAATATCAACCATCTATTCGCAGATAAACTCACTCGCATTCGAGCATTCCGTAAAAATATTGAAGGAACGCCTTTCAATACTGTACAGGGCGGCAAGGGACAACCGCTTTGTGCGTAAGGACGGAACCGTGGTGCCGAAATTCGTGAATCTCGACATGGAAGAATACAGGGATCTTGAAATCACGACGGCCGCTTTCATAAGAACTCTTGAAGAAGAGGAGTTTAAGAATCACACGGCCGGAATCGTACTTCAGTCGTACCTTCCGGATTCCTTTCCCATCCAGAAAGATCTAACCGCATGGGCGATGAAAAGGGTTTCAAAGGGCGGAAATCCGGTTAAAATCAGGATAGTAAAAGGGGCCAACATGGAGATGGAATTATTCGATGCCGCCGTTCACAACTGGCCCCTTGCTCTTTATGACAACAAGCTTGATGTTGACGCCAATTTCAAGCGCATGATCGATTACGGCATGGACAAAGAGAGGATCAAGGCTGTTAATCTCGGGATTGCCTCTCATAATCTTTTTGAGCTTGCGTATGCATTTGACGTTGCCAGGCGGAATAATCTTTTTGAATATTTTTCCTTTGAAATGCTTGAAGGCATGGCTGATCACATTAGGCGGGCTATCCAAAAAACAACCGGAGATATACTCCTTTACGCGCCTGTGGCGACAAAAGATCAGTTCATAAACGCGATAGCCTATCTCATCCGCAGGCTCGATGAAAACACGGCCAAAGATAATTATCTGCGTTATTCCTGTGATCTTCATACGGGCTCAAGGGAATGGTCTTTCCTTAGAGATCAGTTCATCGCATCCTATAACCACAGAGATAAGGCCGGAGAGTCTCCGAAACGGATTCAAAACAGAACTGCGGAAATGATTCATGAAAAAAAAGGCGCCTTTTATGAGAATGAGTTCGAAAACGAACCGGACACAGACTGGGCGCTTTCGGCAAACAGGAGATGGGCTGAAGAGATAAGGCTCAGATGGGAAAAAGGGATGGAAGACAAGCCCTATGAAATACCTGTAGTCATAGCGGGAGAAGATTTGTATTCCGGAAGGCAGACAAAAAAATGCTTCGATCCTTCAGCACCCGGCATATGCACCGCGATATTTGCTCTTGCATCCGATGAAGATGCTTCTAAAGCTGTTGCAACAGCCAAGGCTGACCCTGATGGATGGAAGGGGAAATCATTCAGGGAGCGCCATGAAATTCTTTCAAGAGTGGCGGAAGAACTGAGGTTCGCAAGAGGAGATCTTATAGGGGCATCGGCCGCCGGAACAGGCAAAATATTTACCGAAGCCGATCCAGAAGTTTCGGAAGCAGTCGATTTTACTGAATATTATCCTTATGCTGCGAAAGACTTCGAAGCTATCGAAAGCATAAAATGCTCCGGGAAAGGGATCGGCCTAGTTATCTCTCCGTGGAATTTTCCGGTAGCCATCCCCTGCGGCGGGATAGTTGCTTCTCTTGCTGCCGGAAACACGGTTATATTCAAGCCTTCATCTGAAGCGGTTCTTCCTGCATGGTTTCTATGCCTTTGTTTCTGGAGAGCCGGTATATCAAAAAACGTCCTGCAGTTTGTTCCATGCTCCGGAGCAGGCGCAGGGTCAAAACTTGCGAACAATCCTGATGTCGATTTCATTATTTTAACCGGCGGAACAGAAACTGGCCTCAATATATTAAAAGAAAGACCCGGAGTATTTCTTGCCGCCGAAACAGGCGGAAAAAATGCGACCATAGTAACGGCAATGTCGGACAGGGATCAGGCTATAAAGAATGTGCTCCATTCGGCGTTCACCAACAGCGGACAGAAATGCTCGGCAACATCTCTTCTTATCCTTGAAAAAGAGGTGTATGAAGACGAAAATTTCAAAAAGCAGCTTCTTGACGCGGCCAAAAGCCTTATGGTCGGGTCGGCATGGAATTTCAGGAACAAGATGGGGCCTCTTATTCATACCCCTGCCGGAGACCTCAAAAGAGCAATGGAGAAACTTGAGCCGGGAGAATCATGGCTTCTTGCCCCCAGAAATATTGACGGAAACCCCAATATGTGGACTCCTGGCATAAAATGGGGAGTTACCCCAGGCTCATACACTCATATGACCGAATTTTTCGGACCGCTACTAGGTGTTATGTGCGCGGATGATCTTGAACATGCAATCCGGATTGTAAACCAGACTGGTTACGGCCTTACTTCAGGGCTTGAAAGCCTCGACAAGCGGGAGCAAATAATATGGAAGGAAAAAATAAAGTCGGGCAATCTATATATAAACAGGGGCACAACAGGTGCTATCGTTCTTCGTCAGCCCTTCGGCGGAATGGGGAAATCCGCGATCGGGGCCGGAATCAAGGCAGGCGGACCCAATTACGTTGCCCAGTTTATGAAGTTTGAAGATATATCATATCCTAAAACGGGCGACATACACACCGACCATGCATTGCTGAGACTTGCACGGGAATGGAGCCTTAAGCTGAAATGGGGAGAATTCGATCATATAAGGGATGATGTGTATAAAACAATACGTGCGATAAAAAGCTATCTTTTCAATGCGGGGCAGGAATTCTTCACCGAAAAGGATTATTTTCATCTGCGGGGACAGGATAACATTGTGCGCTATCTTCCAGTAGGCAAAGTCGCCGTGCGCCTGCATGAAGAGGATACTCTTTTTGAGACGCTCGCAAGGATAGCGGCGGCAAAGATTGCGGGATGCGGCCTTACGGTGAGCGTTCCACCTGAAATGAACAACGCTGCAACATCATTTCTGGCGGGAACGGACGGTAAAGCCCTCCTTCAGGATACGCCGGTTGTCCGGCAGACGGATTCGGAGCTTGCAGCAACGATGGGGAATATTCAGCGGATACGCTATGCGGCGCCTGATCGTGTTCCGCCTGATATTTTCAGGGAGGCTGCAAAGAGAGGTTTTTATATTTCAAGGACAAAGGTGCTCATGGAGGGAAGAATCGAGCTGTTGCAGTATTTTCACGAACAGAGTATATGCGACAGCTATCACCGTTACGGAAATTTGGGGGAACGAAGCATTATTTAACTTCAGTAACCGATTGCGGTATAAAACAGATTATGATAATAACAGCTTCGAAAAAAATTTCGCCGACTATATTATGTCATATTA
>Ga0105102_10000471_pt1 | contig 11958 bp, 7 predicted proteins | sample PPLLaktember2015_FD_87032 | JGI IMG/M metagenome (GOLD analysis project Ga0105102, IMG submission 87032) | Freshwater sediment microbial communities from Prairie Pothole Lake near Jamestown, North Dakota, USA - PPLs Lake P7 Core (6) Depth... | ecosystem: Environmental > Aquatic > Freshwater >...
AGCTTGCCAAAAATGATTATGAACTTTTCATGACCATACCAGGGGCAATGTCACTTCCTGAAGCCAGCCTGCTGAGGTATAATTTGGGCTATGCATATTTCAACCTTAAGGATTATAACAACGCCCTGACCCAATTCCGGACATTTGAATCAGCTTCAGCCGGAGCAAAACCCGAAGTTCAGATTGACACGAAGCTCAGAATGGCTGACTGCTATTTCATAACTACTAATTACCAGCAGGCGGTAAGTTATTACGACAAGGTCATTGCAAACGGGAAAGCGGATGCTGATTACGCGCTATTTCAAAAGGGATTCTGCCTTGGACTTACAAACAACCAGACCGGCAAAGCTGAAATCCTGACATTGCTTGCCTCAAAATATCCGTCATCATCCTATGTTCCGAACGCTGTTTATGAGAGGGGAAGAGCCTACCTGGTGATGGAAGATTACAGGAGGGGCGAGGCGGATTTCATCAACGTAATCGCAAATTACCAGGCAAGCCCCTTTGTTCCTAGGGCCATCGTCCAGCTTGGGTTGCTCTATTACAATCAGGGTGAGAATGAGAAATCCGTTGCCCAGTTCAGGAAAGTGATTGAGAACTACCCGTCAACACCTGAGGCGCGTTATGCTCTTACAGGATTGAAAAATACTTATGTTGAGATGAATGATGTGGAAAGTTATTTTTCCTACGTAAAGAATCTGGGATACGGCGATGTGAATATGTCTGAAAAAGATTCCCTCCTTTATGTATCGGGCGAGAATCTATATATCTCGGGGAATTGCGAAAGGGCGGGTGAAGTATTCAGGAATTACCTCCGAGATTTTCCTTATGGCAGCTTCAGGATGAATGCACAATTCTATCTTGCCGAATGCCTGAACTCCTCAGGTAAAAAGGATGAAGCACTGGGTTATTACAGGGAAGTAATAAAAACCCCAAACAATCAGTTCATGGAGCAGTCGCTCATTGCAGCATCTTCAATACTGTATGACAATGAGGATTATACAGCCGCGTTCGATTATTTTGAAAGGCTTGAGAAGATAACAACGGCTACTGAAAACAAAATGATTGCCCTTAGGGGCCAACTTCGGGCAGCCTATCAGGAAGGAGATGCACAGAAGAGCATCAGGGTTGCTGACCGCATCAAAAATTCTTCAAATTTGCCAGAGGAGCTTATGCGTGAGGCAATATTCATCAGCGCAAAAGCACATTACAGCCTCAATGAATTTGATGAAGCATTGGGAGATTTCAGGAGAACCGCCACTGAAGTGGTCAGCATTGAAGGGGCCGAATCAAAATACAGGGTTGCTGAGATCCTGTTCAGGAAAGGCAGTACCGATGAATCAGAAAAAATTGTAAACCAGTTTATTGAGCAGAATTCCCCGCACCAGTACTGGATGGCAAAAATGTTCCTGCTTCTCGCCGACATAAGCATAAAAAAGGGCGACACCCTCCAGGCAAGAGCTACCCTGCAAAGTCTCAGGGAGTATTATACAATCGATAACGACGGAATCCTCGAGGAGGTTAAAGCAAAACTGGCCTCAATTGATGGTGTGAATTGAGATAAGTTATTTATAAAAAAGAAACAGAGCTGATATGATAAAAAGAAATATTATCATTCTATTCCTGATCACAATGATCTGCCTGCCAGCCATGGCTCAGGTCAAAACCGGAGAATCGGACCTAAAAAGGGAGGTGACGCTGTACAATCCTTACAAGCCTTCACTTGCCGACGCAAGGAAAAAAAGCTATCTTCCTGAGATAAACGACACTGCCAGGGTTTACCCTGTATTCAGCTATGATGTAAAGTCAAAGGCCTTTAATCCGACCTACTCAATCAGCCCGATCAAATCCGCATCGCTCCTGTCTGATCCGCTTCCGAAATTATATAAAAGCTATTTGAAGGTAGGAATCGGGAATAACACTACTCCGCTTGCAGAACTTAGCGTTACCAATCAAAGGTCGAAAAAGGGGGCGGTGGGATTTTATGCAAAGCATTATTCATCCAACGGCAAAGTCCCGCTCGAAAACAAACAGAAAGTATTCTCGGGATTTATGGATAATGATGCTTCATTGTTCGGAAGGAGGTTCTTCCGTAACAGCTATGTTGATCTTTCCGCCGATTTTCTCCAGAAAACCAGATATGCCTATGGTTATGACACTGAGGTGCCATTCGAATTTCTCAAGAAAGACATAAGGCTGAATTACTATGATGTGGGCGGGAAATTCTCAGTGGCATCATTGAATCTCGATTCTGCTGATCTTTCATACAATCTGGGCCTTTCATACGATTTCTTCAAAAATGCGGATATCGGATCGATGAATCATTTAGGTTTTACCGCCAGAATGTCAAGTCTTTATCAGGGATTTTATGTCGGATCCGGACTTGAAATAGATCATTATACACTTTCCCAATCACTGGATCTGGAGCCAAAATACATACTCTCCTTGAGTCCGTTTGTCAGAAAGGCCACGGACCAATGGAATTTCAACCTCGGTGTCAGACTGTCCATTGAGAAGAATCTGGAAGAAAACGCAAAGGTTTATTTCCATCCTGATCTGGCGTTTGGTTTCAGTATTGTTCCCGAATATATAAGGTTTTTTGCGGGACTGGGAGGAAAGCTTGAGAATAATGAACCCTTGAATGTTATTTCACAAAATCCCTATATGGTTCCGGATGGTTCGGTTTTCAGGGTCCCGAACACAAACCATTCAATTATTATTTCGGCCGGTTTGAAAGGAAACAATGGCCTGGGAGGTAATTATCTTGCCTCTGTTTCATATTCCCTTATAAATGATCTGCTTCTTTATTCAAATATTGTTTACCCCGACACTGCAGGAACAATTCAAAGAGGTAATTACTTTGTAAATACACCGGATGATGCAGAGGTTCTTAATATACACGGAGAATTAAGCGGCAACTTTTCAAAAAGGATGTCGTTCAATACATCGGCAAATTATTACAAGTATACCCTTTCAACAAATGAGTACGCCTGGAATAAGCCCAGCTGGGATGGCAGGCTTGGATTATACTACAATCTGAGGAACAAGATAATTGCCGGCACCGAACTGACCGCATTTGGCAAAAGAAAGCTCGGGACACTTAAAAGCCCCACCGGATGGATGACGCTGGAACCTTCATGGATCGAAAAGCCTGTTCATGTCAACATTGGATTGAGTGCTGAATACCGCTATACAAAAATCCTCTCGTTCTGGCTGAAAGTCAATAATATTTCCTGGAACCGCTATTATGAGTGGGCTTATTACCCTTCTCAAATGTTCAATTTCATGCTCGGATTCAGCTACAGCCTCTAAAAAGTGAGTGGTACAAGGTCCGGCGTACAAGGAAAACCCTTTTCAAGATCAGATATTTTTTTGACTGCAGGACCGCACGACTTCAGGACCGCGTGACAATTTTTAATTGTTAATTTCTTTAACAAATTGTGCATTACTTTTAACTTGTTTTAACTAAAAAAAACAGATTAAAAAGGTATCTTTGTTCGAGTAATAAAAATCATAAAATCAGTTGTTTATATATCGAAAACGATTTTTTTGGATGACGTTGGGACTTAATGGTAAATGTTGAAAATAATTATTTTGAGAGATGAATGAGAATGAAAAAAAATTGCAGGAAAGTGCTGAATACTCTGCAGAGAGTATTCAGGTGCTGGAAGGTCTTGAAGCCGTGAGGAAAAGGCCTGCAATGTACATAGGCGACATCGGGGTCAAGGGGCTCCATCACCTTGTATATGAGGTTATCGATAATTCAATAGATGAGGCACTTGCAGGGTATTGCTCCCATATTGATATTATTATTCATACTGACGGCTCCCTGACTACGGTGGATGACGGACGCGGAATACCTACAGGATTGCACGAAAAAGAACAGAAATCCGCCCTTGAGGTGGTGATGACTGTGCTGCATGCAGGAGGTAAATTCGACAAGGATTCATACAAAGTGTCGGGTGGGCTTCACGGAGTGGGGGTTTCATGCGTCAATGCACTTTCGAGCCACCTCGATGCCATAATAATGAGGGAAGGCAAGATCTGGAAGCAGGAATATGAAAAGGGCAAGCCCGTAACCAGTGTTGAGGTGATAGGGGAAACCGATAAATCAGGTACAACAATAAGATTCAAGCCCGATCAGACTATCTTTCAGGTAACTGAATTTAATTTCGAAATTCTATCGGCACGATTAAGGGAACTGGCATATCTGAACAAAGGGATACTGCTGACTCTTAAAGACGAGAGGGAACTCCTTGAAAACGGAAACGGTGGAAAGCCTAGGTATGAAGAGTTCCAGTCGGAGCTCGGACTCAAGGAATTTGTAGAGTACCTCGATTCAAACAGGGAACGGCTGATAGAAAAGCCTATTCATATAACATTTGATAAGACAGATATACCTGTTGAAATAGCACTTCAGTACAATAACTCATTTTCTGAGAATGTGCATTCTTATGTCAATAACATAAATACAATTGAAGGTGGTACGCATCTGGCAGGTTTCAGGCGGGGTTTGACCCGCACTCTTAAGAAATATGCCGATGACTCGGGAGCCACTTCAAAACTCAAATTTGATATCAGCGGAGATGATTTCCGTGAAGGACTTACTGCAATAATCTCGGTAAAAGTGGCTGAGCCTCAGTTTGAAGGCCAGACAAAAACCAAGCTTGGCAATTCCGAGGTCATGGGAGCAGTCGATCAGGCTGTGAGTATGATGCTTTCAAACTACCTGGAGGAGAATCCCAAAGATGCAAGAATCATCGTTCAGAAGGTTATCCTTGCTGCTACGGCCCGCCATGCTGCACGCAAGGCACGGGAGCTGGTGCAGCGCAAAACGGTCCTTTCAGGTTCAGGCCTTCCCGGTAAGCTGGCAGACTGCGCTGACCGCGATCCGGAAAAATGTGAGTTATTCCTTGTGGAAGGGGATTCTGCAGGCGGAACGGCAAAGCAGGGCCGCGACCGCCGGTTTCAGGCTATTCTTCCTCTCAGAGGCAAGATCCTCAATGTTGAAAAGGCAATGGAACACAGGATCTATGAAAGTGAAGAGATAAAAAACATTTTTACTGCCCTGGGTGTGAATATCGGAACCGACGAAGACAGCAAGGCACTGAATACAACCGGATTAAGATACCACAAAATAATATGCATGACTGATGCCGATGTCGATGGTTCCCATATCGATACTCTTATAATGACTTTCTTCTTCAGATATATGCAGGATCTTATCAAGGGAGGATATCTTTTTATTGCCATGCCTCCATTGTATCTTGTAAAGAAAGGGAAAAATGAGCAGTATTGCTGGACAGAAGAGGAACGTGAAGCTGCTGTTAAGGAGATGGGTCAGGGCAAAGAATCGTCAGTTGGCATCCAGAGATACAAAGGCCTTGGCGAGATGAACGCTGAGCAACTGTGGTCGACGACGATGAATCCTGAAACACGTACGCTCAAGCAGATCACAATTGAAAGTGCCGCTGAGGCTGACCGCATTTTTTCGATGCTTATGGGCGACGAGGTGCCGCCTCGCAGGGAATTCATTGAGGCACATGCAAAATATGCCAAGATCGATGTTTAGTAAGATTACCGTTTGAAGTATTTTACAGGTTTGGGAATTACCTGTTTAATATTGTTTCAAGGATAATATCCTCGATGCCACCGATTATCCTCTGGGAGGGACCCGAAAAGTTGTTGATTATGATGCTGAAAACCATTTCGTTTCCCAACCTGGTCTTAAAAAACCCTGCATAGCTTCTTACCCTGGTCATTGATCCGCTTTTTGCCTTCAGGTTTGAATAAAAAGCCGGATTCTTAAAGGAGCTTTTCAGTGTCCCTTCCCTTCCGGCATCAGGCATGGAGTTATAGAACCCGGCGAAGTTGGCTGACCTGTTTCTCATGAATAATAAGATCCCGGCAAGCCCCTGAGAGGTAATGGCATTCATGGGCGACATGCCGCTTCCGTCCTCAAGGAATATTCCGGTCCCGTTAATTCCCGCATCTTCAAGGAAACCGTAAAGGATCTCAATGCCTGAAGCAGTTGACCCGCTATTCCTGAAGACCTTGCCCATCTCCTTTAAAAGATGCTCGGCATACAGATTTACGCTTTCGTGATTAAGGACCTCAATTATCCGTTCAAGGGGAGGGGAGGTCACTTCGTCAATGAGCTCCGTTTCCTCAACAGGCTTCTTATTTATCAGCCGCCCTGTGGTCGGGGAACCGGATACAGTTATTCCTGCAGAGTCAAGCATGGCCTTAAAAAGCCTTGCAAGGAAAAGAGGGGGATCAGGAATTGAGGCTTTCAGAACAAAATCATCCCTGTTAACGGGTATTGTCCCTGAGATCCAGCCTTGATGCGTGTATGGAGCTGCGAAGATATATCCATTATCGTCATTTCCTGAGGCAATAAGACGGTTTGCAAGCTCATAGCCTGAAAAATCAGGAATAGTTTTCGTGATTTCTGGTATTGTACTATCTCCGGAAGTCCTGAAATGAATTTCAAACATATTGTCAAAAACCGATAATCCATAGATTCCTGCCCCGTAATAGTTCCCGATATCTTCCCATATCCATTTCGGAGGCACCGGCTGGTTATCATACCTCGTGTCATCAGCTATTATTCTCCCTTCTATTTTCTTTATCCCGAGTCTCTTTATCCTGGTGATCCAGTCTGTAAGGAAATTTCCGTAATGATCCTTAAAATATTGAGATCCAAGTGAAGGATCACCTCCGCCTTTTATAACGATGTCTCCTGTAAGAAGTCCGTTACTTTTATTCAGGCTTCCCGTATAACCAAGCCGGGTTTTGAAACAGTATCGGGGCCCCAGCAATTCGATTGCTGCCGCCGAGGTTAAAAGCTTTAGCACAGATGCAGGCATAAGGCTCTCCTCCGGATTGTATTCACAAACTGACTCCCTGGTTGAGGCATTCAGGATACACATGGAAACAGAGGCACTAATCATTGAAGAATCCGACAGGAGTTTATCAAGAGCCCTTTCCTGTCCACCCAGAAGTACCGGAATCCAGAAAGCAATGATTGTCAGGGCTCTTTTCAGCATGAAAATCATCCTTTATTTTGTTCAAGAGTCGATAAGAGTCCGCAGGCAGCATTTATATCAACCCCTCTGCTGGCCCTTATTGTCGCAATTATCCCTTTTGTATTGAGTGCTTCCCTGAAAGCAGTGGTGGCTTCCATATCCGGACTGACGAGATCTGAACCTGGAAAGGAATGGAACCTGATTATATTCACTCTGCATCTGATACCGTTTAGAATACGTGCAAGTTCCTTTACATGGCGTGGAGAATCGTTGATCCCCCTGAAAAGGATGTATTCGAATGATATCCTCCTCTGTCCGGTAATACCATAGCTTTTAATAATGTCGATAACCTCCCTGACCGTATTTGTTCTCTGAATAGGCATCAGTTGCTTGCGCTCATCATCGAACGGTGAATGAAGGCTGACTGCAAGATGGCACCTGCTTTTTTCAAGGAATTCATTTATTCTGTTTACAAGCCCCACGGTACTCACCGTAATTCTTGACGGGCTCCATCCGTAACCCCATCCGCTGGTCAGGATCTCAAGGCTTTTAAGCACTTCAGTCAGGTTATCGAGCGGTTCACCCATGCCCATAAACACCATGTTTGTCAGCTGTTTGAAATCAGGAAGGCTCCTGAACTGGTTAAGTATCTCATTGGAGGAAAGATTCCCCTGAAATCCCTGCTTCCCGGTCATGCAGAAAACGCATCCCATTTTACAGCCAGCCTGGGATGATACACAGATTGTAGCCCTGTCTCTTTCAGGTATAAATGCAGTCTCAATGAATTTACCAGAAAGTAACTTATAAAGATATTTTTTTGTCCCGTCCCTACTCTCTGAAAGGCTCACTGGATCCGAAAGCCCAATTTCGTATTCGTCCGACAGGATTTCCCTCATTTTCTTTGAGAGATTGGTCATTTCGCCAATACTCCCGGCATCTTTCCTGTAGATCCAGTCAGCGATCTGACTTGCGGCAAAGCCCGGCATACTGATCCTCTTTGTGACGGCGATCAGCTCATTAAGGGTTTTGCCATATAGTTTTTCCTTCAGCATGCTAATAAGGCTCAGGGCAGAGGGCACAAGGCTTAAGGGCTTAGTTTGGATTACTCATTAACAGGTTATATAGCCTTTACGCCGTTGTGCCTTTACGCCTTTACGCCGTTAATTATATCCATATCCTGCTTTTTGCAGATCCTTTATTGATTTGAATGGCTTGGGTGGATTAAGGTATTTGTTCAGGTGATTATAGATTTTCAGCCTTATCTCCTTTGCTTCCCTGTAATCCATCCTGTCGAAGGAGTGGCCTCCGGGCATATCCTGGAAGATCTCATATGAGAAATTCTTCTTTCCTTCAGCTTTGAGTGATTTAATAAGATGTTCAACCTCAAGTACATTAACGTCCTCGTCATTTGTATTTGTATGAATTAGAAGCGGGGTATTCTGATATTTGGCGGTTTGCCAAGCCGGGGATCGCCTGCGGTATTCAGCAACGTTCTCATCTGCAGGTTTCCCTATGGCTGCCTGCCCGGAGAAAAGGTCGCGGTACTCCTGGTCCTTATAACCCATCCGGGCAATAAGGTCACTTACCGGAACCCCGGTGAATGCTACCCTGTAATTACCGGGATATTCAAAAATATTGAAAAGCGCAATATATCCTCCATGGCTCCACCCAACAATTCCAACCCTTTCACTGTCGACGATTGAGTAATTATCGATCATAAACTGACGACCCGCGTCAACGTCCTGTACCTCAAGGCCTCCATAATCAATTTTGTTGTACATTGAGGCTCCGTATCCGGTTGATCCCCTGTACTCTGCAGCTGAAACAATATAGCCCTGCGACACCATCTCCCTGACAATATGGGTATAGTAGGTATCAAAGTTGGCATGAACACCTCCGTGAGGAAAAACGAGGAGCGGATACTTTTTGCCAGGTTCGGCTTCCTTGGGTATGAAGATATAATTCCAGAATTTCACGGGATTTCCTGCACCCTGCCCTGTCGGATTCGATTCTTTTGCCAAAGGAGGACCGGTGATAAAAACCTTATCTATATAGGCAATGTCACCGACCTTGTTATACCAGTAAACGTCATCGATCTTTTTCTCAATGACATCCAGCCTGTGACCAAGTGCCTCAAAGCCGGATGCTGCCCGGTTGATGGCATTCATCAGTTCAGTATTGCCTGGCTGGGATGATAATCTTGCCTGACAGGCAAAAATGAATATAGCAACAATTAGTAAAACTCTCTTCATGGTTAAATAATTATGGATCCTTCAAATACAAAAGTAGCCGGCCCCGAGAGCCAGATATTTGTCATCCGGTCTTCCATCTTATCAAATGCGACTGTCAGGTTACCTCCTTTGGTCGTAACATTTACCGGACCACTGACAAAATGACCTGAAAGAACTGAAGCAATGGCAGAAGCTGTTACTCCTGTCCCGCAGGAAAGTGTTTCATCCTCCACTCCGCGTTCAAAGGTACGGACAAAAATGCCATTATCCTGAATTTCAACGAAATTTACATTTGTTCCTCCTGGTTGAAAATCTTCGGACCACCTGATCTGTTTCCCTTCATTCGGGACGTCGATCTTATCCAACCCGCTCGTAAAAACTACATAATGAGGTGATCCTGTATTGATGAAATAGTTGCCTTTAACTGTATTGATGTTCTTTACATCATTCATTTTCAACCTTATCAATCCCTTTTCTGATATTGCATCATGTATCCCGTCAGCGGCATTGAACCTGAGTTTATTCCCTGCAATTCCTGACCGGACAGCAAAATCTGCAGTGCATCTGCCACCGTTACCGCACATTGTGCCTTTGAATCCGTCAGAATTGAAGTAGATCATCTCAAAATCAAATTCCGCTGATTTCCCGACAAGGATCAGTCCGTCAGCTCCGATTCCAAACCTTCTGTCACAAAGTTTGTTAATCAGTGCATGGTCTTCCGGATTAAAAGTGTCCTTACGATTGTCAATGATTATAAAGTCATTTCCCGTTCCCTGGTATTTGTTAAAACCTATTTTCATCAGTGTTAAAGTGTTGTTAAATGTTTATCAATAAGTCACAAACGATTGAAAATTGCATAACCTTTGCAGAACAAAGTTGTTAAAAAACGGTTGTAAAGATAGGAATCTTTTAAAAAGGCATAATTATTGAAAATCGTATAAAATGTTGAAGTTAAATTTAAATCAGTGACAGCCATGAAAATGAAATATTTATTAGGAGGCCTGTTTATGGCTCTTTTGGGGGCAGGTATCGCCTTATTTGCATATACAAGCATAGTTGAGAGACCTGCTGTTATTCTGACAAGTGACAGTTCCCGGCAAGAGGCGAAAAAAGCTGAGGCTTTGCTAACATCCTATGTTATGCAGGAGGGACAAATTGATTTTACCTATGCGGCAGAGCAGACGGTTCATGCCGTGGTCCATGTAAGAACGAAAAGCATGGTTGCCCCTCAGGCAAGTAATCCACTATGGGAATATTTTTATGGAGATAATTATTCAGGGTCAAGGCCAAGGGAAAGGAAGGGATATGGTTCAGGAGTTATAATATCGGACGACGGATATATTGTTACGAATAACCATGTAATTGAGGATGCTGAGAATGTGGAGGTCAAACTTAACGATAACCGGGTTTTCGAGGCTGAGATCGTCGGACGTGACCCCAGCACGGATATCGCACTGTTAAAGGTTAAAGCAACAGGTCTTCCGTTTATCAAATACGGCGATTCTGACCGGTTGAGGCTGGGCGAGTGGGTCCTTGCAGTCGGCAATCCATTTTCTACGAGTGAGTTCAATCTTACTTCGACCGTTACTGCAGGAATCGTCAGTGCAAAGGGAAGAAATCTTAATATTCTTGACAGTGATCTTAAAATTGAATCTTTTATCCAGACGGATGCGGCTCTTAATATGGGCAACAGCGGAGGGGCTCTTGTCGATACAAAAGGGTTGCTTGTCGGGATTACTTCAGCAATAGTATCTCCCAGCGGGGCCTATGCAGGCAACTCATTTGCAATACCCGTTACACTTGTCAGGAAAGTCGTAGAGGACTTGAAACAGTTCGGAGAAGTGCAGAGGGCAATAATCGGAGTTAATATTACCGAGGTTACCCAGGATGATGCCAAAAAGCTGGATCTCCGTGAAGTCAGGGGCGCACGTATTGCCAGAGTAATACCTGACGGTGCAGCAGAAGCGGCAGGCCTGAAAGAGGATGATATAATTGTAAAATTCGATGGTATGGCGGTTACTTCTCCTTCCGAGCTTCAGGAACAGGTAAGCAGGCGCCGTCCGGGCGACAGGGCAAATATCTCATATATCAGGAACGGCAAGGAGGTAACCGTACCGATCACAATGAAGAATATTGCAGGAAATACAAATGTTGTAACTCCCGGGATGGGTGGAAGCGCAGCAGTATACGGTGCCCGTTTTGAAACGCTGGGGTCGGCTGACAGGGAGAAATTCGATGTTGATTATGGAGTGAAAGTCTCCGAAATCAAGGAGGGAAAATTTATGGATCTTGGATTAAGGAAAGGATATATCATCCTCAGCATCAACGGAAGAAAAGTCAAGACAGCTGCCGAGGTACGTCAGGCAACTGACAATGAGAGCCAGCTTAATGCGATCGAAGGCATCCAATCCAATGGAACAAGGTTCAGCTATTCATTCAGGAACTAAAATTAGGTTAACATAAGTTATTGTCTGACAGGGGATTTTTATTAAAAGTCCCCTGTTTGGAACAATATCATTTATATTTTGTTTATAAGTAATAAAGTCATATCTTTGCGGAAATTTTTTCGGAGGCATAATGAGACAGCTAAAGATTACCAAATCCATAACAAACAGGGAAAGTGCATCACTTGACAAGTACCTTCAGGAAATTGGTAAGGAAGAGTTGATTTCTGTGGAAGAGGAAGTTGAACTGGCACA
>Ga0105102_10000472_pt1 | contig 11957 bp, 11 predicted proteins | sample PPLLaktember2015_FD_87032 | JGI IMG/M metagenome (GOLD analysis project Ga0105102, IMG submission 87032) | Freshwater sediment microbial communities from Prairie Pothole Lake near Jamestown, North Dakota, USA - PPLs Lake P7 Core (6) Depth... | ecosystem: Environmental > Aquatic > Freshwater >...
AGAAGCGGCTGGTGTGTCCCCTCGTCGGGGTCGGAATGGTCGTTGTAAGCGATGTATTTTTCGAGGAACGTCTCGTGGATGATCTCCTTGTACTCGTCCCACTTGTAGCCTGCCGTCCAGAGCTCGCGGCGCTCCTTCTGGGGGATCTTCTTCCGGTAGAGTTCGCAGATCTCCCGGAACTGGGGATGAAGGGCCGGCTCTCCGCCCATGAGCCCCACGTGGCCCGTAAATCCTTCCAGAGAATCCAGGGCGCGCTCCACCATCTCGAGGTCCATGTAGAAGGGCTTGCGGTGGTGCCCCACGAAACGTGTGCAGTGTGCGCATCGCAGGTGGCAGCCATTGGTGACCTCGATCTGGATGACGCTCATTTCACTCAACGATCTCATGTTCAATCCTTCCTTTCGCCGGTAAGCCGCGCGGTTTGCGTCACGAAACGACGTGCTTCAGTTTCCAACTGCCGTTTTCCTTCTCCCAGAGGTGGGGCATGCGGTAGCGGTCGATGACTTCCCAGAAATATTCCTCGGTGATGTCCAGGTAGGCGAGGAAGTCCTGGAAGTATTTTTTGGGGAACTCGCCGTCGTAGCGGCGGACGAGTGCGACCCCCTCCTCGCGGGTGAGGTGCTTGTTGCGGATTTCCATCTGGGCCTCGCGGGAAGCGCGCCCCATCCCGAACTTGATGTAAGACAGGTACCAGTGAAACCCGTCGAGACGGTCGTCGAGGCTCGTGTACTTGGAATAGGTCCCCTCGGAGCGGCCCTCGGGGTTGGCCTCGAAGCCGGTGTGCTCCACCGAGTAGTAGTAATTCTCCTGAGGGGTCCACTTGTGATAGAAGGAATACCAGTGCATCTGTGCGTCGAGCTTGCGGATCTGCTCCAAGGGGGGCGATTTGTACATGTCGAAGGTTCGGTCACGCACCTCTTCGCTCGTGAAGACCCCGTGGTCGAGACCCACCCCGATGAGGGAGTCGACGCCCGTTCCCTTGAAATACAACTCCTCCCAGTCCTCCACGGACTCGTAGGGCTTGTCCCTGTTCTTTTCCGATCCGCCGTACTCCACCTCGCCGTTCTCCCCGTAGAAGATGAGCGGGATGCCGAACTTCACCGCCACGTGGAAGGCGTAGCTCTTCTGGCCGAAGGTGAAGGGTTCCCAGGCATCGCCCTTCGACTCGAAGGCGATCCGGGCGAGTTTGCGGTGGAGCCGACCGTTGGGGTGGAAGAGCATGTTGTCGAAACCCGACTGGACAAGACTGAAGTAGTTCTGCCAGCCGATATCGGTGTAGATGAAGGGGGCCCAGGTGACCGTGAGCGGATGCATCCCGTATCGGTACTTGAGCTGGTGCGCCACATAGTTGCTGTCCTTGCCGCCGCTGCTGGGGACGACGATGTCGAAGCTGCCGTCAGTCGATCGGTGCCGGTCGAGGAGCTCCACGAGCATTTCCTCGCGCTCCTTCCAGTTGATCAGGCCCGCCTTGTGCTCGTGGTACCGGCAGGGCTGACAGATGCCCTCGGCATCGATGTCCGTCCGCGGCCGCTGGTTGGAGACGACGCAGCGCTTGCAGAAGACGACCTCGCGGGGCAGCTTTTCCAGCTGTCGGTCCAGGATGGGAAGCGCGCGGGTCCGGTTTTCGCTGATATCAAGACTCGGATACATCATTCACCTCAGATCAAAATGGGATGCTCACCCCCTACAGGGTCATGAAAGTCCCGAGCATCCTCAACCCCGTTTCCCCGCTTCGTTCCGGATGGAACTGGGAACCGGAAACGTTGTCCCGGATGATCACGGAGCAAAAGCGGTCGCGGCCGTAGTCCGTCTCTGCAAGCACGTGCTCGCGGCTTTCGGGAACCGTCACATAGGAGTGGACGAAGTAGAAAAATCCCCCTGGCTGCACGTCCTGCAGGATGGTCCCTTTCCAGTCGGACCGGCATCCGTTGGCGGCGCCGTTTTTCGCCGGCAGGGTGATGCCGTTCCATCCGATCTGGGGGATTTTGTAGGAGAATTCACCCGGGTCGGGGTCCCGGAATCGGACCACGGCGCCTCGTATCAGGTCCAGCCCCCGGTGGCGTCCGAATTCGTGCCCCTCCGAGAGCAGCAGCTGCATGCCGAGGCAGATGCCGAAAATCGGGCGGCCCGTTGCGACGAAAGCCCGGATGGCATCGGCAATCCCCCGTCGCGTCAGTTCCTCCGTACCGTTTCCGAAAGCCCCGACGCCGGGGAGGATCAGCCGGTCGGCGGAGGCGATCCGCGCCGGGTCGCTCGTGACTTCCGTTTCGGCATCAATATGGCGCAGTGCCCTCTCGATGCTGAAGAGGTTGCCCATTCCGTAGTCGATGATCGTTACCTTGCGTTTGCTCATTCGCCGGAGACGCTCCGTGATCCCTGCAGTGGATTCCGGCATCGCGCAGACGCTTTTTCACGTCGCGGATGCCCATCGGTGTAATCTTGTCGGTCATGAAGTGCAGACTGCCGCGCTTGTGGCCGAGAAATTCAATATTGCCTTCTTCGGAAAAATTTTCTTCCCCTGCCTCCTGCTCGAGGTAGTGATAGTGGAAAACGGAAGAGGCGCTGAGGGCATCGGCCTTTCCCGCGAGGATCGCCTCTGAGAGGTGGTGTGGCTTCCCGCAGCCGCCGCAGGCGATCACAGGCACGGGAACTGATTCCGCTATGCGCCGGGTCAGCTCCACGTCGTAGCCGCCCCCCGTCCCCTCGCGATCGATGGAGGTCAGCAGGATCTCGCCGGCACCCCGGTCGACGGCCTCGCGGGCCCACTCGAATACGTCTCGGCCCGTCACCTCGCGGCCATTGTCCGTAAAGGCCTCGCAGCAGTTTCCGATCCGCTTGGCCTCGATGGAAACGACGATGCACTGGGATCCGAAGGCCCTGGCGCCCTCGGTGATGAGCCCGGGGTCGTGGATGGCCGCCGTGTTGATGGCCACCTTGTCGGCGCCTGCACGGAGCAGTTCATGGATGTCATCGAGCGAGCGCACGCCGCCTCCGACGGTGAGCGGGATAAAAATGTTCTCCGCCGTCTTCCTCACGATGTCCGAAAGGTTGTTGCGGCCGTACAGGCTTGCCACGATGTCGATGTAGAGCAGCTCGTCGGCTCCGTCCCGATAGTACTTGTAGGCAAACTCCCAAGGCTTCCCGAGCACCCGGAGCCCTTCGAGATGGATACCCTTGACGAGGTTGGGCCCCTTGATGTCGAGCCTGGGGATGACTCGGATCGTTTTCATGTTATTGCTCCTGCCGGAAGGACGCGCCCTCCGAGTGTCGAGCTGCAATAACGCAAACTTGAGGGTTTCTGAGGTATTGCGCATAGAAACATAGCAATAAGCATACCACGCGACAGTGAAGAGGCCCTCCCGTCGAATTCCTTTGCAATCCAGTGGATTGAAACTTGCAATAGGTTTTCATACCCAGCGATTCGGAGGGAAAGAATGTCCCTGCTTTTTATCGGCAAAAAGGATGACCCCTGCTGCCAGCGGGCCCTGGAGTTCGTGGAGACTCACTTCCCGGATGCAGCCATCTGTCTCGGCCAGCGGGGAGAGCCCTTCCCGAATGATCTCCTCTCCTGGAAGGGGAATACCCTGGTTTCCTATCTCTCTCCCTGGATCATCCCGCAGGCCCTTCTCGAGAACACCCGGGTCAACGCACTCAACTTCCACCCCGGGCCGCCGGAGTATCCGGGGATCGGCTGTACGAACTTTGCCCTTTACAACGGCGAGACCGTCTACGGGGTCACCTGCCACCACATGGCGGCGAAAGTCGACACGGGGCCCATCATCGCCGTGAGGCGCTTTCCCGTCTTCCCAACTGACACGGTCTGGTCCGTCACGCAGCGCTGCTACGCGCATATCCTCGTCCTGTTCTATGAAATGGCCTCGAAGATCATGGCGGGGGAGCCCCTTCCCGTCTCGGCAGAGACGTGGACGCGGGAGCCCTACAAGAGGCGGGAGCTCAACGAGCTGTGCCGGCTCACTCCGGACATGACGCCCGAGGAGCAGGCGCGGCGAATCCGCGCGACCACCTATCCCGGCATGCCGGGGGCCTGGTTCGATCGAGGCGATGGGGTGGCGGAAACGTCGAAGTAATTCGTACTGGCGCATTCGGGGCTTTCTGGTTAGCCGCCCGCGAATCGCTTTCTTCCGAGATGCTCCAAACTCACCGACTTCAGGACGTCCACGATTCGTCTTGCTGCCATCCCGTCGCCGTAGGGATTGTTCAGTTCCCGGAGGGATGCCCGGAATTCCTTCGAGAGGGCCTGGCCGATGGCGGCGCCGATCTGCCTTGCGCCGTAGCCCGTATCGATCACATTCTTCGCGCGGGTCCGTCCCTCCTGGCGCGTCCCGATGTTCACCACGGGGAGCCGGAAGGAGGCGGCCTCGAGGATGCCGCTCGAGGAGTTTCCCGCCATGGCGGCTGCCCGGGCCATCATGCTCAGGTAGCCCTTCGTGCCGAAATTCTCCACGAAGAAAGCCCGCTCCGAAGAGCCTACGAATCGGAGAATCCTTTTCCGGATGACGGATGCACCCGGGTCCGCGTTGGGCGCCGTGAAGACGAAGTGGCATCCCCTGAGGCGCCCCAGGGCCTCGAGGAGATGGTCGATGTAGATTTCCGTGTTGTCCTGCTCGAGCGTCACGGGGTGAAACGTGACAAGGATTGCCGGCATCGAAAAATCGATCCCGTAGCGGAGCTCGATCTGACGCTTTGACAGCAGCCGCATTGTCCGCAGGTTGTCCAGTCCCGGCGCCCCGGAGACGGTAACCCGCCAGGGCTCCTCTCCCATCCCGACGATCCGCCTGGCATATTCTTTCGTTGCCGCGAAGTGAAGGTGGCTGAGCTTGGTCAGCGAGTGCCGGAACTGATCATCCATGGCCCCCAGGGTGATTTCGCAGCCGTGCACGTGCGCGATGGGGATTCCGAAGGGGACAGCGGCGCAGGCCGCGGCGTGCATCTCGAAGCGGTCTCCCAGGACGAGCAGGATGTCGGGCCGGTGTTTCCCGTAGATGCCTGCGAATCCCGATGTGGCTCGGCCCATGGCCTTCGCCACCGCCTCCGGGGAATTGTTCTGAAGCGGCAGGGGGACCCGGGCGGCAATGGGAAACCCGTCTGCCTCGATGGCGCGCACCGTCATGCCGTGGCGCCCCGAGAGGTGGGTTCCCGACACGAAGAGCACAAGCTCGAGCCCCCGGGCGGCCTTGATCCGCTTCAAGACGGGCAGCAGCAGGCCGTAGTCGGCCCGCGAGGTGGTGACGACCCCGATTCGCCTCATTCGAACATCTCCAGGGTGAAGAGGGTTCCCTCCGGGACGGCGCGTGTTGCCCTGCGCCCGATGAGTTTCGGCAGCAGGGCCGGCGCAAGCCCCGTTCCGGGCCGCTTGGCGGCAATCATGGCGGGCGTCAGGACGGCGCCCCGCGGGATCTCAACGGCGGCAACCAGGCTCTTTCTTGCAACACGCGCCGTGTCCCGCTCGGCTGCTGCCGGGGTCTTCTTCCCCGTCCCCAGGGCCGCTTCGACCTTGCGGATGCCGCGCACCATGGCGGCCAGTTCGGCGGGTTCCAGGGAGGCGCGGTGATCCGGTCCCGGGAGATTGCGGTCCAGGGTGAAATGCTTCTCGATCACCTTCGCGCCCAGGGCGGCCGCGGCCAGCGGGATCTCGATGCCTTCCGTGTGGTCCGAGAACCCCGCTGGATACTGAAAGGACTTCTCCAGTGTCGCCATGGCTTTTAGATTGGCATCGGCGGGGTCGGCCGGGTAGTTGCTGACGCAGTGCAGGATAACGAGGTGCCCGCTGCCTTCCCGCTCGATCACGCGCACGGCCTTCCGCACCTCGCCCAGGCTGGACATGCCCGTCGAGAGGATGATCGGTTTGCCTTTCTTTGCCACGTGGGCGAGAAAGGGCAGGTTTGTGATCTCCCCGGAGGGGATTTTGAAGAGCACCACTCCCAGGCCGTCCAGGAAATCGGCGCTCTGCTCGTCGAAGGGGGTGGACAGGAAGTGGATCCTCTTTTTTTTGCAGTGCCGGATCAGGGCTTGGTGGGCCTCGGGGGAGAGCTCCAGGCGCTTGAGCATCTCCAGCTGGGATTCGTCGCCGCCCGTGTTCTCGATCTGGTAGCCTGCCTTCGGGGCCTTTGCCGTCGCCAGCCGTTCCGCCTTGAAAGTCTGGAATTTCACGGCGTCGGCGCCGGCCTGCCGGGCCGCATCGACGAGCGCAAAGGCCAGCTCGATGCTCCCGTTGTGGTTGACGCCGGCCTCGGCGATGATGAAGGCCCGGCGGGGGTCCGTGACGCGTTTCCAGAGCGGGCTCACCATGCCGTCCACCCCCCGTCGACGACGAGGTTGTGGCCCGTCACGTAGGCTGACAGATCGCTCGCCAGGTAGGCGACGGCGCCCTTGAAGTCCTCTTCGACGGCCATGCGCCCCAGCGGCGTCTTCTCGATGTAGCGGTGCTGGAAGGTCTCGGCCTGGCCGCGCAGCACGCCGCCCGCCGTCACCGTGTTGACGCGGATGCGGGGGGCCAGCGCCGTGGCGAGGTAGCGGCAAAGCTGGTTGAGCCCTCCTTTGGAGGCGGCGTAGCCCGCCGGTGTCGCCATGGCCGTGCCTTCGTAAATTCTGTTGTCGGGGCCCGTAAGGCCGTAGATGGAGCTGATCAGGACGACGGAGCCGTGCCCCGAGGCCTCCAGGTGGGGCCGGGCCTCCTGGGCGAGGACGAAGGCCGCAGTCACGTTGACCCGCATGGCCTCGTCCCAGGCGCCGACGGTCTGCTCTTCGAAAGGGACGGCCCAGCCGGCAATGTTCGTGGTTCCTACGAAGGCCGCCGAATGGATGAGAATGTCGATACCGCTCGCCACTGCGACGTGCCGCCCGACGGCGTCGCGTGTGGAGGCTTCGTCTGCAAGATCGGCCGACAGGGCGAATGCTTTCCCTGCGTACGCCCGGCCGTTCAATTCGAGGCAGCGCCTGCGGCAGGCCTCGCTGTCCCGGTCGAGGACGGAAACTGCGCAGCCCATCTCCAGGAGAGCCTCGCAGATGGCAAGGCCGATGTGGCCTGCGCCGCCGGTGACGATGGCGCTTCGGCCCTTCAGGGTCATGAGATCGGCGAGTGTCTTCATCATGGCTTCACGTGACCTTCCGCAAGGAGGAACTCGGCGAATTGCAGATCCATCTCCGTGTCGATGTCCAGGGCGCGCGCGGCGGGGATGTGGACGGCCTGCACCGTTCCCTCCCAGGTCCCGCTTGCCCGCTGAACGAAGCCGGCCCGCGTCGAATAGACGACCGTCGTGATGTCGTAGACCTTCGGGGCGTCCTGCCGGCGGACAACGCCGCCGGGCGGCCGCTTGCAGAGCCGCGCCTCGCCCGTCGCGTCGAGTTCGACCATGTTGAAGTAAGGGTTGCGCGTCGCATCGGTCACGGAGATGACGATGTCGGCGCCCGTTGCGTGCAGCTGCCGGAGGCTTCCCTCGACGTCCGCGACGTTCCGGAAAGGGGAGGTGGGCGGCAGCACGACGAGATAGTCCGCCGCAAATCCGCAACGCCTCTCCATCTCGCTCAGGGCGTGGCGCCAGACAAGCCATTCGGGCGAGTCGTCCCGGGCGAGTTCGGCCGGGCGCAGGAAGGGGACCTCGGCCCCGAAGGCCTTTGCCGTCTCGGCGATTTCGGCGTCGTCGGTGGACAGGATGACGCGGTCAATCAGGGGGCAGGCCCTGGCCAAAGCGATGCTCCAGGCTGCAAGCGGCCTCCCGCCCAGCTTTCGCAGGTTCTTCCGCGGCACTCCCTTGGAGCCGCCCCGGGCGCAGACAAGCCCGAGAACTCGTTTCCCGTCGATCATGGTTGTTCCTTTTCCAGCCCCTGCCTGCGCCTAAACGCGAGGACCGGCTTGAGAACCTGGAGGTGTTCCTCCAGGTTGTTCATGGGGGTTTCGCCCCGGTCCAGGCAGCGGAAGAAGTAGCGGATTTCCTCCCGGTATGTGTCGTCACTGTGCAGCGCGGCGAAGGACTTCGTGCGCTTCCGGCCGTTTTCGCGCCACAGCAGGGTGCGGCCGATGAGATCGGCCTCGACGTAGAGACCGTCGCCGAAGACCTCGATCTTGCGCTGCGTCCTGAGACCGAAGTAGTCGAGGTGGACCTGGGTGCGCACACCGGAGCGGTGGCTCAGGGTCATGTCGGCCGAGTCTTCCGTCTCGATCTCGAGGCCGCTCACCTTCGCGGCCGTTCCTTCGATGGCCTCGATCGGCCCGAAGAGAAAGTGGCAGTAGTCGGGCTCGTGGATGAGATCGAGCAGCACCCCCCCTCCCATCTTGCGGCTCGCGCTGTAGGAGCGCCTGTAGTCCTGCGCCGGCCGCCAGGAGGGCAGGTGCGACGAGCAGATCACGCGGGCACAGAAGGGGGCGCGGCCCGCAAGCCGCGCGCGGAGCTGCGCAATCATCGGGTCGAAGCGCAGATTGCAGCCCACGCAGGTGGCGAGGCCCCTGCGCGCGACGGTGCGGAGCAGCCGGTCCACGCCGTCGAGGCGGTCCGAGAGCGGCTTTTCGACGAAGAGGTGCATGCCCCGGCCCGCGCAGGAAAGCGCCGTCTCGACGTGCAGGGACGTGGGGTTCGTGATGAAGGCCACCTCGGGAGAAAGATCGGCCAGATCATTCTCCGACGAGATGTTCACGACACCCGGCAGCGAATCGGCCGCGGCCCGGGACCGGAAGGCGAACACCTCGTGACCAAAATCATCGGCCGCGAGACGGGCGAGCCTCGACCCGATGGAGCCGAGCCCGAAGAAGACCACCCGGTATCGTTTTGCGCTTTTTCTCATCACGCCGGTTCCGGAACGTTCAACAGTATGGAGAGCACGAAGCCTCAACCATGGGTTCTTTGCAGGAAGCATACCGGGGCGGGCCGGCAGGCCGTCAACGGGGGTGGCGGCGGTTTTCTTTCACGGGTTTCAGTGCTCGATCTCGAGGGAGGACATGTGCTGGATGGCCCGCTTGTACTCGCCCCACTGGCCCACGTCGAACCAGGAACAGGTCATGGGGCAGCTCTGGACCTTGAAGCCCTTCTTCCGGGCTTTGAGGAGCAGTTCGGGCATGTCGACGCGCTGCCCTTCGTCGATGAGATCGATGAGGTGAGGCTCGAGGACGTAGATCCCCGAGTTGATGACAAAATGGTACTCGGGCTTCTCAACGATGTCCTCCACGTCGGCCATTTTCGTCTTCAGGACGCCGTAGGGGATCTCGACGTTGCGGATGATGCCCAGGATCGTGGCGTCGTTGAAGTTCTCCTTGTGGTACTGCAGCAGCCGCTCCATGTTGGCATCCACGAGGACGTCGCAGTTGGAGACGACGAAAGTCTCGTTGAGAACGCCCCGGCCCAGGGCGAGCGACCCCGCCGTTCCCAGGGGGTCCTGCTCCTGCAGGTACTCGACCTGGTAGCCGCGCTGGCCGTTGTCGGCGAAGTAGAGCCGGATCATCTCCGCCTTGTAGTTCAGAGAAAGGAGGAAGCGCTGGAACCCGAAGCGGTGAAAATGGTCCATGATGTGCTCGATGATGGGCTTGTCGCCGACGGGGATGAGCGGCTTCGGGAGGATCTTCGTGAAGACGTCCAGCCGTGCCCCCTTGCCGCCTGCCATGATGAATACGGGGCTCGTCTTTACCAGAACGTCGACGTCGCCGTTCTGGTAGAAATCCCTCCACAGCAGGATGCCGGCGATACGGCCCTCGCCGTCCGTGAGCGGGATGTGGCGGATGTCGTGCTTCTTCATCAGCTGGATGGCCTGGTGCTTGTCGGGGGGGTTGCGCAACGTCACGGGGTTTCGCGTCATGATGGCTTCCACCGGCTCGGAGAAGCTCCGGCTGTCCAGCAGGGCCCTGCGCACGTCGCCGTCGGTCACGACACCGAGCAGCTTCCTCTGCTCGTCGGCGACGACAAGGATCTGCATGGGATGCGTGTTCATGATCTTGACGGCATCGATGATGGGGATGTCCTTGCTGACGAGGACCTGTTCGTATTCGGCGATGGTCATCGGGAACCTCCCGTCATGGCGCTTGCGGCCCCTGCTGTCCGGGCGCTCACGAGGGCAGACCGCGGACGTCTCTTCGCCAGAAGACCCTTGAGACCTTCTGCGGCCCGACGGATGCCCGCGGCGGTGTTGAGCGTGGAAGAGGGCAGACAGAGGCCCTCGTTGTAGAGCCGCACGGCCCGCGGGTAGGCCTCCTCCCGGTGCCCTTCGAAATAGGGAGGGAAGCAGACGAGGGGCATGAAGAGCCTTCGCGTGGGAATCCCGCGCTGCTTCAGCGTTTCCATGATCTCCGGAATCCCTTTCCCGGCGTGTGCCGTGTCGATCGTGACAGCGTTGAGCCAGACGACGTCGTCGGCGCCCTCGCAGGGTGCCTGGAGCTGCAGCTCCCCGACGTCGCGGAACGCCTCTGCGTAGATGCCGTGGATCCGGTTCTTCGATTCGATGAACTCGTGCAGACGCTGCATCTGCGCGAGACCGAGGGACGCCTCCAGGTTGGTCATCCGGTAGTTGAAGCCGATCTCGGGGTGGAAATAGCCGGCCTCTTCACGCCTGGCCTGGTTGGCCAGAAACCGGATGTGACTCAGCCGCTGCGGGTCTGACCCGACTACCATGCCCCCCCCGCCCGTCGTGATGAGCTTGTTGCCGTTGAAGCTGAAGACACCCAGGTCGCCCAGCGTGCCGGCGGGGCGGCCCTTGTATCGGGAGCCCAGGGCTTCCGTGGCGTCTTCGATGATGCAGAGGTTGTGGCGCCGAGCGATTTCCGCCAGCCGCCCCATCTCGCAGACGCGTCCGTAGAGGTGCACGATCACAATGGCCCGTGTCCGCTCGTTGACACGAAGCTCCGCGGCGTCGGGATCCATGTTCCAGGTTGCGGCGTCCACATCGACGAAGACGGGCCGGGCGCCCGTGTAGCTCACGGGGTTTGCCGAGGCGACGAAGGTCAGCGCGGGGACCAGCACCTCGTCGCCGGGCCCGAGGCCTAGCTCGTGGAGTGCCAGGTGGAGCCCCGCCGTGCCGCTCTGCACGGAGACGGCCCCCGGCGCGCCGAGGAAGCGGGCGAAGGCTGCCTCGAACTCCGGGACAAAGGGCCCGAAGGTGGACACGAAGGTGGAGTCGATGCAGTGGCTCAGGTAGCTCTTTTCGAGCTCGCCGAGATTGGGGTCATCGAGGTAACAGGGTTTCGTCATGGCAATCCGTCAAATGTGATACAGGTGAGCTTTGCGGCCATTTCCGTTGCTGTTGTCGCCAAACCAGCGGATGGTCTCCGCAAGTCCCTTCTCCAGCGAGGTTCGGGGCTGCCAGCCCGTGAGACGGTGGATTTTGTCGTTGCATCCGCAGAGCCGCTCCACTTCCCCGTTTTCGGGCCGCACGCGGCGCTTTTCGCACACGATGCGGGCCTTCGGGTTGATCTGCCGGATGAGCTCCCCGGCGAGTTCACCGACGGAGATTTCCTTCCCCGTGGCGATGTTGATCTCCTCGCCCAGGGCGGTCTCCGACTCGGCAATCCGGACAAACCCCTCCACCGTGTCTTTCACGTAGACGAAGTCGCGAGTCGGCTCGAGGGAACCCAGGCGGATCTCGCGATGCCCGGCCAGAAGCTGCGTGATGATCGTCGGTATGACGGCCCGGGACGACTGCCTGGGGCCGTAGGTATTGAAAGGCCTCACCGTGGTCACCGGCAGGCTGAACGACCGGAAAAAGGACTCCGCCAGCCGGTCGGCGCCGATCTTGGTGGCCGAGTAAGGCGACTGACCCTGCAGGGGGTGCGACTCGTCGATGGGGACGAATTTCGCCGTGCCGTAGACCTCCGAGGTGGATGTCACCAGCAGGCGGGGCGTGCCGTGATCCCTCGCCGCCAGGAGGACGTTCAGCGTGCCCTTGACGTTCGTGTCCACGTAGGACTCGGGCGCGTGATAGCTGTACGGGATTCCGATCAGGGCCGCGAGGTGGAACAC
>Ga0105102_10000474_pt1 | contig 11949 bp, 12 predicted proteins | sample PPLLaktember2015_FD_87032 | JGI IMG/M metagenome (GOLD analysis project Ga0105102, IMG submission 87032) | Freshwater sediment microbial communities from Prairie Pothole Lake near Jamestown, North Dakota, USA - PPLs Lake P7 Core (6) Depth... | ecosystem: Environmental > Aquatic > Freshwater >...
TGCTAGAAGATTGGTACGAATCCGTTATAAGATATCTGCAAGAGGAATCAGTGAGAGAAACTTCCTTAGCTCCGGGAAATTTAGCAAGGAATTCTGCTTTTGTTGCAAACCCAAATTCTTTTGGAGATCCGGTCATGCATATTCCTATAGTTTCAGATGATTCTGCTTTAGGTCTATCAATCTTAATTCCGAGATCCTCAAGGCCCTTAACCACTTCTTTAATATAATTGCTGACCTCCGGAGAACGGAGCTTAGATACTAAGGCTTTTTCCAGATTAGCATAGTCGTAATCCATACCCGCGTGTTCGCGCGATAATTGAATAGATATCTTTTTTCCGACATTTTCATATCCAAGCATCTGAATTACTTGCTCATAAGTAAGGGATTTGATATCTTTAAATGCCTGGACAAAAATTTCATGGGAACGTGACTTATATTTAATTCCGTATTCTTCGATAGCATTACAATATCCGGTAAGAAGAACCCAGCGCATTAAATCATAGATATTCTTAAAATCTTTGGCAAATGGTTCAATAGTTTTCTCGCCTATTCCCTTTACCCCTAATATAGATAAAGCTCCGGTAAGCTGTTTAGCTATTTTTCCAACACAATTTTCATTGGAACACATAAGGTGAATTCCATCAAAAGAGAGTTTGGATTTGCAAGCAGGACACTGGGAAGGAAGGACAAAAGTTTCAGTAGTCTCCGAAACAACCTTTTTAATCTCAGGAATAATATCCCCAGCTTTTATGAGGGAAACCATTGCTCCAACGCCAATGCATTTATTAGTAATATAGCCAGCATTATAGCCGGAAGCCCTTTTAACCGTAGAGCCATCGAGGAAAACAGGTTTCAAAAGAACGGTAGGCATAATTTCGCCTTTCTTAGAAACGTTCCATTCAACGCCATCAACTTCTGTGATAATCTCGACAGGAACAAATTTTATTGCAATAGCCCATTCAGGATCATGATCATTTTCGCCAAGAAGCTCCCGAACATGAGCAGGAAATGAAATAACTACTCCATCGAGTTGATAATGGAGGATCTCCCTCAATTTCTCAAATGACTTAATGGTCTGAACATAATTATCTGGAATAAAAGATGTATTCCAATTCTGACAAGAAAAAAGATTTCTTTTAAAATGGGACCAGGCAACATGTTTTCCGTTAACTAGAAAATGAAGAGGAATAACAGTTAATTCTGAAGCTTTAACCTCATCTGCATCGTCCTTTCCAATAACTCCAGCAACATAATTTCGGGCATTTGCAAAGTCAGCAGCATATTTTTCGTTGAAAATGCGGATATCTATTACTACTTCCGCGCGTATCTCGACCGTATCAGTATCTTCAACATCCAAACCAAGAAGGATAAGTTCAGAAGGAACGTGCTGGGCCATTCTCTTTGTGATATCCTTGCCGGTAAGGCCATCTCCCCTTGTAAGGATGTTAACAAGTTTAGTTCCCTGATATATTATATTAATAGCATTGCCATCGAATTTGGGGGAGGCCTCCAGTTCAGGCATAAGGCCTAAGATAGCCTTGTTTTTATTAACCCATTTACGGAAATCATCTTCCCGGTAATCTGTACCATTTTCGGTTGCTTCAGTCTGGAGCTTAGCCAGAGATAGCATTTTGGTGGGGTGGGAGAAGTCGAAGTCTTTACGCTTTGATCCTACCTGTTCAGGGGCTTTAGAACCCAAGGATTTAAGGCGAGATTCTAATGCATCAAATTCAGCATCAGTTAAAATAGGGGTTCCTTCGTAATAAGCGATCTTTGCCTTTAGGTATTGATCTTCAAGTAATCTGATATTGTCCATAGACTTTTTTGCCTTTGTATAGGACAAATATAATCAAAAGTTCCTTAATAAAAAAATATTATCGCTAAAAAATCGTTAAGATTTCGGAAATTTTATCTCTAACTTATGCTCTTTAACAAGCCTGCAAGTACTATTCTCCATAATTTCGAAGAGAATCGTAGGATCCCCCTCTTCAATATCTAGTTCAACGTCGATAATAATCTTGCCAACTATGACATCAGTAATATAGACAATATACTCCCTAGTTTTAGAGCTATACTCAATTTGCTTATCCAGAATAAGCATTCTGGCTTCACCCGGGGTGGAATAATATATTTTCGTGTCTGCTCTAAATTTCTTATCAGAAAGAAATCGAAACAAAAGGGGAAAGTTAATAAAATATTTGTGTCTCTTTTCTACAATTATCTGAAATGAAGCCTTTTTATTGCTTCCGCTGATGTCAAATTTAGGTGGCAGAATCTTAAACCCGCAGGGATTCTTTACCCTGTCATCAAAGGGTTTTCGGATTAGAGAGATTATAAGTAGTATGCACAATAAAATTAGTGTCCCTAATAATAGATTCTGTACCATTCATACTTTTTAATTTTTATTGTAGTCCTTATTTTTGTTGAAGTAGTTCGATTATGTTTCCTAGTCTATCTATCTCTTTTTGGAGTTCATTAACTTCATTCATCAGGGATTTTACACTTAAATTATCTATAATAAAATCATCCGCTTGAACCGCTCCTACTACCTCCATCTTATATATTTCGGGTATTTTTCCCACTCCAACTCTACCTTCGTGATCTACAATAAGTTTGTAGCTCAAATAATCTCCACTTGTAATACCTAAGATAGGCCTGTTAGAAAGCTTTTCATGAGCAGCATTTCGGCCGTCTATGATTATTAAAGGTATGGAGGATGGGAGATTATTTCCGCCCTTCCCAAGTAAATATAGACCTGCATCATTTTCATCGGATCCCATTCCAATTATCTCAGGAATGAATCCCTGGGTTGTACCATTACCCATTGAAAATCCATGTTTTCCATCTCCAACATGGAATGCGGTCATCAACGTATCCTGAGGAACCGCTATATCGAATTTATAATTTAGAAGGGGAAGTCTGGAAATCCCTACGCGCCCATTATAATAATATATCTCCGTTTCCCTAATCCTATCATCTTCGATAACGTGGAATTCGGGAATCTCAGGTATCTCTGGAATTTGAACTATTTGTGGAGTTTCGGGAAAAGCCGGGAAGTTAAGCCAAAAGATATTTCCGCTAGAATCAATCGATAATATTTTTTGAGGGAACAAAGAGGAATCGAAAATAGGAATAGTCTCCTTAAATGAAACATCCGTACCCTCTGAATTTATTTGATATAGAAGGATATTTTTATTTTCATTGGCATACATCTATTTCTCGTTTTGTGAATCCTTGTTACTTTTGGAGGCTCTTTTTCTAGTAGCTTTTTTGGCCTTTCCCTCCTTGAATTTTATCCATCTATCATAGGTATTTCTTATTACAGAACAGGCCTCATAATTTTCATGATGCTGAAAATAAGCTATTATTTTTTCAACAAAGGGTTTTACCTGATGATCCGCCATTACCATTATAATATTCTTATCTGCATAAATGGCAAATATATCCCCATCTTTATAGGAGAATTTTAAGAAGTTAAGAACTTTTTTAGAGAATTCACTTAAGCTAGGCTCTGAGAAAAATTCCTCAACTTGCTTATCCATATCAAATTGGAAAATAATTCTTTTATCCTCAGATATGCCCTTGTGCTCCATAACAATAAGATTCGGGGGCTGTCCCGTTTGGATTCTCATTTGCTCCCTCTCCTCTAGTATTCCCTGAGCAATTTCATTAAAAAAATCATTTAGATCCTTCCTGAATTCATCATATCCTGTTAGAATAACGTCGTCCGTTAGACTCCAGGCTGGATTAATCTCTGTATCATGAATAAAGAGAACAGGAGAATAGCAGGGTTGCTCTATTATATCACTCCCAACTTGATTAAGCTCATCAGGCATTTTATTTTTAGGAACTCTTTCACCCCAGACACACCAGGTATTTGGAACCTCGGGAAGCCTGAAAGATCTTATTTTATCAAACCCCTCGAATATATGATAAATCTCTTGATCTGTAAATGTGAATTCAGCGGCTTTGAATTCTTCTGATAATCCATTTGCATATAGTAATATTGCCATTTTGTCCCTTATTTTTCAAATCTCTTTCTCGCTCTCTCTGTTATAAATACCCATTCCGCCTGACCGATAAATTCGTCCAATGTTTTAGCTCCTGAATAGCTCATATTAGAGCTCAAATAGTCTTTAAAGTTATCAACCCATTGTTTAAGAGTATATTCTACTTTCTGATATTTTGTAATTCCCTCTGCAGTTACAAGTCGGGTTTTTCCCCAGCTTCTCTGAACTGCTTTAGTACTCATGCCTCTGTACTTTTTATATATGGGAAATCCCCACTTCCATAAAGAGCGGGCTAAGTCATAATTTTTAATTCTGATCCTGCCAAGTGGGGTTTTCAGATAATTAAAACCAGCGCTCTCCATTGATTTGTTAAAAATAGACCCCATCATTACATAATCTGCACCAAGTGCTAAAGCCTTAATAATATCCGAATAATCTCTAGTTCCCCCATCTGCTACTATTTTTGCATCTAATCGGGATTCCTCTTTTATTTTCCTGCATTCTGAAATAAGAGAGCCTACAGGATAATTAATAGCCACATTTGCAGCAGTTGTACAACCGGCTCCAGTCCCTATCGAGCACCTCACATAGTCGGCCCCGGCCATTGCTAAATTCTTGTAAGTCAATGGATGAGCAACATTTCCAACCATTATTTTTATATTCGGATAATGTTCTTTTATCTCTTTGACTATATTTACTAATCTTTTCATGTGACCATTAGCAATATCTATAAGAATATTAGGATAAGTATAAAAATCATTAATATCCTTTGACTCATATTCCAGCTGATCCTCTATTTCTGCCAATCCAAATGATTGGAAATATAGATGCCTCATATAATCCTTGGGCCCACGGTCCTTAACATAAATTCCTCTGGGCATACATGGGATTATTCCCTCATTGATATATCTGGAAAAATTCTTCTCGCAAACAACGGTATCCATGGGGGAAGCCATCAATGGGAGATTCTTTTGATCCGAAAAATATTCAAATATTTGGCATTCAGATCTGCTGCTTATATCACTAACTATTGTAGGGATGATAGCTATATCATCCAGGTCAAATTTTCTGTCCATCTCTTTCATATACTCTTTATAAAAAGATAGGAGCAATAAGTTTTTGTTGATTACTTAAGAATTTCTTCAGCATCCTCCCTGTCATCGACTTCTTCAGGGGGTTCCTTGGTTTCGATATCCTCAATCGGTTGAAGCTGAATTGTTTCTTCCTCTCCGCCAGAGGGAGTTGTAGGCGTTACAGGCTTCATTTCCGGTTCCCTTTCCTTAGGTTTTATTATAGGAGTAGGAGGTATAATAGGTCTTGGCTCTCTAGGTTTTTGGATTTTTTGTATCTCTTCAGGAGTCAGTTTTTCACCAATATTCCTAACTCTTTCTGATGGTATTTTGAAAGGAGTGCCCTCCCTTAATGTCTCTGCATATAAGGAGCCGTCGTCATCCATTCTTGTTATCTTAATAGCTATATCTTTATTATTTCTATTTAGATAGAATCTGATATCTCCAACATTTAATTCATCTACAGGTTCAGGACCAGTCTTTTCAATTTCTCCGCCCTTCTTCTTAAGACCTTTCTCCTTATCTTTGACAACGACTATAGGACGATCTTTCTCCTGATCTTTCTTAAGAACGATTTCCTTAGACTTTTTAGAAACACTTCTCCAAGCCTCCTTATCTAAATCAAAGAAAGTTGCAACGGCATCTGAGGATGGTCTTATTCCCTTAGGATGGTCCTCTTGAGGAATATATTTTAGCATGGTAGTTCCTCTAGCAGGTCTTACCTCGCCATCTAATTTAATAAATTCAAAATTTACTATACTCTTTCTTAATAGTTTACGTAATTCGGGAACTGAGATTGGTTCACCCCATAAGAATTTTTCAAATAATGGTTTAAGTCCACTATAAAAGGCCTCAAGAATTTCTTGATCCTCAACAGATTCGCAGATTCTGCTTCCAAAAAGCTCTTCAGCCAATATATTTCTAATGGTTTGTTCTTTCATTATTTAGATTCTTATTCTTTATATCTATTTAAAATTTAGAAATAAAAGGAGAGACTTTATCCCACTTCTCAATATATTCCTTCTTTTTCTTTCCTTCCTCACTCTCCCACCATTTCTTAAATACCTCTTTATCCGTCCCAAAAATACCAACTATATCATCCTTGCCTACAGATGTATGATGAAGACCTCCTAATTTTTCAAATCTTGGATATCCCTGTATTTTTCCATAATATACTACATCACCCAGTCCAGAAATAGCATATCCATCAATTTCCCCTCTGCTATCACGAAAAACTCTCTCAATATAATAAATTCCATTCCTAAGATATCCCTTTTTATCCGGCGCTTTTGTTCTGTTAGGAATAACTATCTGCCCTGGTCTCAAACCAAAAATAGAATCCTTGGGATCTTTTCCTCGATTAAATTCTATATTTTCAAAAACAAAATGGGCTTTCATATTTTATATATCCCACAAAAAAAGCCCCGATAATTTCGAGGCTTTATATTGTCTAACCGCACTTAGAATATCCGCACTCGGGATTAACACATTTGACGCATCCGTCTTGCATTATAAGTTTATCCCCGCAATGGGGGCAGGCTTCGCCGTTAACCTGGTCTTCCGGAATATACTTGGAAAGGTATCTTCTAACAACAGCGGAAAATGAAGAGATATTATCATCGATTTTCTGAATAATATGATTTACATGCATAATTGGAGCACCGTGTCTCAATAGCATTGAAGCTGTTAAGGTAAGCATTCTCTCCTCTATATTTTCAGAAGCAAGTTGAAGATTAGGTATTTCGAATTCGCCATTAACAAATTTATAATGACCCTTTTTAACCTTAATAGTTTTCCCTTTAGTATTTTTAGATGCAGGCGGATTCTCAAAAGCAAAAACCTCAAATGGTTTTTCAGTTCCCGGCCATTTCCCGATAATTACAGCAAATTCTTTACCTTTGGCCTTAGCTATATAATAATCTGATTCCAATACTGGGGGTCTCTTTGGAGCTGTGGTCTCTTTAAATTCGTTCCTTTCCTTATCCTTATTAGTTAATAGAACTCCTGTTCTAGATCCCTCCCTATAAATGGTAAGTCCTTTACAACCAGCCTTCCATGCTTGGAAATAGATCTTATCAACTTCTTCAACAGATATTTTCTCAGGAAGGTTATGAGTTACTGAAATAGAATGATCTACCCATCTCTGAATAGCACCTTGCATCCTTACTTTTTCCAAATAATCAATGTCATGAGATTCAGATCCATCCCACGGAGAGCCTTTTACTATTTCATCGAGAATTTCAGAGGGCAGGGTTTTAAATTCAGCTAATACGCCTTCAAATGAAAGATCCTCGGGAACTTCTTCCCCCTTATCAATAAGATCCTGAAAAGTTGCTGTCCTATGCTGAATATACCAATCAATAAATGGTCTGTGAATAACATTATATTCTTCCCATAAATCTCCATTTTGATCGGTAAAAGATACTTTTGCTTCGCTCTCCCCAGTATTAACTTTCCTTCTTCTCCTATAATATATTTTAAAGACTGGTTCGATGCCCGAAGTTGTTTGAGCGAGTATAGCAAGGGATCCGGTAGGGGCTATGCTGATAGTAGCAATATTTCTCCTACCATAATCAAGGTATTCCTTATATTCTTTATTATCAAAATTATCGCTTATAACTCTTCTTATGAACGGATTAGGCGACTCCATATCCGGATTCCAAATTGGAAAATGACCTCTTTCTTTAGCGAGATTTATGCTCTCTCTGTAGGAGTTGATGGCTATGCACTTTTGGATCTCCTCTGCGAGTTTGGTTGCTTCCTGTGTTCCGAATTTTATTCCCAGAGCAGCTAGCGCATCCCCTAAGCCTAGCACGCCAACTCCCGTTCTTCGGCCCTTCCTCAACACTTCTAAAACTCTTTCCCATGTCTTTAATTCAGTTCTTTTAATTTCAGAATCCTCCGGATCACTGTTTATCTTAGCTATAATATTTATCACTTTTTCTTCTTCCAACTCTACGATATCATCCATAAATCGCTGAGCTATTCTTGAATGTTTAGCAAGTTTTTGCCAATTTAATTGAGCTTCAGGAGTAAATGGATCATCAATAAGGGGATATAGATTAATACTTCCCAAACGACATGAATCAAAAGGAGATAGGGGGACCTCCCCGCAAGGATTGGTTCCTTTAGTTGTAAATCCCATATTCGCATAAGAATCTGCTGGAGACTCCTTAATAACATTATCCCAGAAAAGAACTCCGGGCTCTGCATTTTTATGGGCCTGCTTAACTATAGCGCTCCATATTTCCCTTGCTTTAACTCTTCTAACATGAGATCCGTCTTCCAATATATGAAGAGAGTTATAGGGTATATTTTCTTTTATTTCAGGCTTTTTATCCTTAATTGGCCAGCATAAGTAATAGTCTTCATTCCTTTCCGCTGCCTCCATAAATTTGTCTGTAACCTTAACAGAAATATTAGCTCCAGTTACTTTTGTAAGATCATCCTTCTTCATGATAAATTTCATGATATCTGGATGATCTACATGCATTGTTATCATTAATGCTCCCCTTCTTCCATCTTGAGCAACCTCTCTAGTTCCATTAGAAAATCTATCCATAAATGAAACTGCACCAGTTGATGTTTTTGCAGCATTATTCACAAGAGATGTTTCAGGTCTGAGATGTTCTAGAGTTATTCCTACTCCTCCTCGTCTTTTCATAAGTTGGACCATGGCCTCCTCTGTTTTGAAGATGCCTCCGTAGGAATCTGACCCATTATCAATAAAAAAACAATTCCCTAAAGAAGAGACCTGTTCATCATTTCCCATTCCAAAAAGAATACTACCTCCAAATATAAAGTATTTGAAGCCCTTAAGCATTTCATAAATTTGTCGGCTGGAAAGTGGGTTTGGGTATTTGGATTCGGCTCTTTCTATTTCAGATGCCAGTCTTCTGATAGTATCGTCTGGCGTTAATTCTCTAAATTCTCCTCTTTTGTTTTTCAGTGCATATTTGCTAATCCATACATTCGTTGCTAATATATCTCCTTTAAAATAGAGAAGGCCCTGTTCGCGTAATTGGGCCTCCGAATATGTTTTTCCCATACTTATTTTATATTATTTTATTTTGGTGCATGTATTTATCAGTTCTTAACGAGCTTTAATTATTTCTTAACAAACCTTTAAGCTAAGGTCTGGCTCGCATTGGAAAGTCTCTTTTTAAGTATCTGCTTTAGCTCATCCGCTTCAATTTCCGCCTTTTTAGCTATCTTTTGAGCATCCTTTCTTTGAGCATAATAATCTGTTAGTATCTCGGGAAGAAGTGGTTCAATTGAAGCATCAAAAACGGCTCCGCTTGAACACTTTATTTCATGAGGTTTAGGCTGATAATTAGGATTTTTTCCCACGAAATTCTCCATTGAAATTTTGAATTGCCTCATGATACTTGGATAAAGAGAAGCATAGTCAAAAGCAACGATCCAGCCATATAAATCAGGAATAGGTTTGAATACAAATGCTCCTTCGTAATCCTCACGAGTTTTGTCAAAATTGCCCTTTGGAAATACCAGATTTCTCTTATAAGCATATCTTGTTGCCGTTGCTTCGAGCATAGCGATAGGGGAGAAAGCATTCATCGCTTCAACTCTATTAATATTAGCCAAACCAAGAAAAGTCTCCATGGTTTTTAGCTTATTATGGATCTCTTCAACAAGAATGGTATCAATTGCATTATAGAAAACATGCTTTGTATAATCCCTATATAGATCTTGAAATGTTCCAGAATATTTAACTTTAGTTACACCTAAAGCGGCTTCTGCAGCAAAGTCCAAAGAATTATTCTCTTTTGGATCTATAACCCTATCCCATTTTTTATAAATCTCCATGTAGTCAACAATGAGCTTATGCTGGGGAAGAAATATATCAGCACGATTATTTCTGTCCATAATTTTATGCTTATACCATTGACGAGTAGGGGACATCCAGGAAATATCCAAATTCAGTCTTTTGCACCTATTATAGATATACCTCCAGTCATAATTCCAAAAGTGCCATCCCGTAATAAGAGGAGCATGACGAGCATAATTATAGAGAAAGTCATAAAGCATATCGCTTTCGCTCTCATATTTTTTATAGACAAATTTATATTCTTTGTCCAATGGTTTTAAGTGATCATTTATCTCCCTTTCAACTTCTGCGCACTGATCTCCGGTTAGATCTTTAAGACCAAATACCGTTACATCTGGATAATGAGACCAAGCGATAGAATTAATCCTATTTCTGGCATCAGCTGCTTCGGCAAATCCATCATCAGTAACATCTACCTCGATATCACAAGAATATAATTGAGGCATGTTTCTTTCAAAAAGTGGAGCAGTTAATTCCGCACCTGCATCAATAAAAAACTCCTGAATTCTATGTCTTGAAAGAAATGGGGAAGGAACCTTTCTAACTGGCTTTCCATCCCATGATTTAATCCCAGGAACAGAACCAGCTGCACTCTTGGAATAGACATAAGCATATTGATGGGAAACCGGGATATTTAATTGCATATAAGCAAGATTTCCCTCTCTGTTGATATGAGAAACTATTAATTTACCTTGCCTCTGCTCTATAGAAATAATCATATAACAACTTTTTTAATTATATGATCAAAAAAGAAAGAGGTTTACTCAAAAAGAATAAACCTCCCATAATTAACAAATATTTAAATTTAAGTCCTTGGATTTAAGAGAAATTCCAGTAATATATTTTGGGCCTTCTCCATATCTGGCTCAGATTTTATGCTCTCAACTACTGAAATCCTTTTTTGCTTAGCCTTTTCCAAAGCTTCCTGATATCTCTTTTCTCTCTCTTCAGGACTTTCTGACCTATCCAAAAAGTAGGTCCCTCTTCTTGATTCGCTTATTCCGTCGCTCATGATTTTATAGTCTAAATTCTGTTGCTTTAAAAAGAAATTCTAATTCATCAAGAGTTTGAAATTCATAATAAGGAATTCCGAGCTCCTTCGCTTTTTTTTCCTCCATATCTGCTCCAGGAGATGGTATCTCCACCCCATTTGCATCCATAGGTCTTAGCCTAACAACAATGTCGCATATTTTAAGAAGCTCGATATCATATTCAAGCCAATCCTTATGCGATCTATCCCGGACCAAATTAATATAATGGCTTAGGAGAGGAGCAATAGGAAGATATCCAAGATCTCTCAATATATGAAAGGCATCTATTTGTAAACGAACATTCTGTACTTTATCTCCCGCATTATAGGGAGAGGCTATGTATATTTTAGTTCCATTATTCATAAATTACCCATTTTTTTAATTATGATCTCTTTGAGATCCTCGTATTTTATCTCATCAAAGTCCTTATCATAGAATACTTGAACATGCGAGTCCGATTTTACCGGGAGCATGAAAACAAAGTAATCATCGTGTATTTCAGAATTTTTGAGAGCTTCTTGAAGGGCTTTTAGATTTCTAACTGAAGACTCCTGCGATAGGCCATCAATACAGTAATTTACAACCAGAATAGGCTTTGCCATTAGGATTATGAGTTAAGCTGTTCTGCCTTTTTCTCTACGCCCTTTATAACTCCTAGGTCACAAAGAGTTAAATACTGAACTGAATTAACTAATTCAGAAATATCTTCCCTGCTAGATGAAACTAATTCCACCATATTAGATAGTGCATTGAAAGCTACTGAATCATGAGAGTACTTTCTCTCAAGTTTTGCAATTTTTTCGAGATCCAAAATCATTTTTAAGAATTTAATTGTTCTGGCTTTTTATCGGTTGAGCCAAATCCACCGTCAGCGCGAGAAGTAGCGCCCTTATATAAATCCTGGATAGTTTCCACTTCCTCTATTTCAGAAGTGAATATCGGGGTCTCCAAGAATTGAATTAGTTTTTGCCCCTCATAGATCCTAACAA
>Ga0105102_10000476_pt1 | contig 11946 bp, 9 predicted proteins | sample PPLLaktember2015_FD_87032 | JGI IMG/M metagenome (GOLD analysis project Ga0105102, IMG submission 87032) | Freshwater sediment microbial communities from Prairie Pothole Lake near Jamestown, North Dakota, USA - PPLs Lake P7 Core (6) Depth... | ecosystem: Environmental > Aquatic > Freshwater >...
AGAAACTGGCGAAGATCTCATTCTGCTGACCAAAGTAGTGTGTAAAATCGATAAGGATAACAATAGGTTTTCCAGCTATGTTCCACCTTCCTGTTTTAACCTTCATACCTTCATTTGCTGCAACAATCTTCCATTCGGCAAACATGTTGTCGTCGGGGATGAATTCAGGATTTGTAACTTCTTCTCTCCAAACGTCGGGACCTATTAGGATATAATTGTCGCCGAGTTCATTTACAATGTTCAGTGCTTTTGTTGAGATTACAGTATGAATTCCTCCGACCTTGTTGCAAACCTCCCAACTGGTCTCAAAAACTAGTTCAATATTCATCATCAATTATGTTGGTTCAGATTAATTATGCGATTTTTTATTTTTTTTTGCGTGTTCTGGTTGTGGTGCTTGTCTTTGATTTTTTTGCTGTTTTTGTTCCGGATGAACTTAACAGGAGCATATTTCCCGCGAGAGACGGTTCTATTGTTCGTGTCCCTTTAGCTGTTTTCTTTGTCCGGCTGTTTTTCCTGAGTGAATCCAGTTCACTGGATAGCTGATCGATCAGGGATTCTTTTTCCTTCAGGAGGTTATTGAGTTTCGACATTTCATTTACCTCCTGGCTGTCGGGGACAAAGCGTTTAAGTCTTATTTCAAAGTCGCTGAGGACGTTCATATAGTTCATGAAAGCGTCATAGGGTGTGTCGTAGGGGTTAAAGTAGGCATGTACTGCCCCGTCAGAAAAGAATTTCGTTGCCATGTAGTAGAAATGGTCGCTGGCCTGCAGGTATTCCCAGTCCTTTTTTATCTGGGCATCGTCGCACATCCTGACTTTTTCGGAAAGGCTGTACAGTTTATCGAGTGCGGCTGACTGCAGTTCATTACCGCACCAGGCTGTAATATCCCTTTCCTCGTCGGCCCATGAGATAGGGGAAGGTATGTTTATTGCGGAGACCGGCTGCAGATAATCGACTACTTCAGTGGGAGTCATGAATTTGAACGGGGTTTTTTTAAGAATGGCTCCCGGCATATGGGCAAGGAAGTCAAAGATTCCTGTTTCTTTCCTGTTATGTTCACCGAAGGTTTCATAATCGAGGAACACGTTAACAAGTTCGCTTTTGGCCGCCAGTTTATTTATCCAGGTGGCGTATTTGTCGGCAGTAAGGGGCCATTCGCTCCAGTTGGTGTTGGAGAATCTGAAAGCGATATCGTCGCTCAGGACGAAATTACGGAGCAACACCTTAAGCCGGGGATTTATGGAATTGCAATAAAGGAAATTGGGGCTCTTCCATCCCAGAACATGTTTTGCGCCTTCCGTCATAATTGATTTAAAGCCCATATCGGCCACCCATGAACCTATCTGATCGGAATAGATAAGTTCCGTATTTCTGAATGATGTGGGTTCCACACCGAGATGTTCGCGTATCAATGCCTTATGGGCCTCCACCTGACGTTCAAACTCGGTCCGCGATCTTATCGAGGCAAGTGAATGAGATTCCGTTTCAGCAAGAAACTCAACCATACCGGTATCTGCAAGGTTCCTGAACGACTCCAGCACTTCAGGAGCATAAAGCCTGAACTGCTTTATTACCAGGCCGGTTAAGGAGAAAGTCACCTTGAACTTACCCTTGTTCCTTATGATCTGATCCAGGAGGATCTCGTTGGCAGGGAGATAACATTTCTCTGCCACCTTTCTCATAATTGACTCATTGGTAAAGTCATCGTAGTAATAATGGTCGTGACCGAGATCGAAAAACCTGTATCTTTTTAGCCTGAAAGGCTGATGAACCTGAAAATAAAAGCAAATAGCTTTTTTACCTGTTAGACTCATATCTAGTTTTTATTTTGCCAAATCACTCTGTAATAAATGTCTCTCACGTGCCGCGCCGAATTATCCCATTTCAGTCTTACTACCTCTTCTTTCCCGTTCTTTATGAACATTTTTGAGAGGGCAGGATAATTTAGTATCGCGTAAATGGCATCGGCCATGGCATCGATGTCCCAGAAATCGGTTTTAACCGCGTGAGTAAGTATTTCCGAAACACCTGACTGTTTGCTTATTATAACCGGAACGTTTGACTGCATTGCCTCGAGGGGGGAGATCCCGAATGGTTCCGATACCGAAGGCATAATATAAACATCACTTATGCTAAGCATATTGAACACATCCTTTCCTTTCAGGAAGCCTGTAAAATGGAAACGGTCGGTTATATTAAGCGCTGCAGCTCTTCGCATCATTCTTTCCATCATATCACCCGAGCCGGCCATTACAAATCTCACGTTGGGCATCATTTTCAGTACTTTGTTCGCTGCCTCAATGAAGTATTCAGGACCCTTCTGCATTGTGATCCTTCCGAGGAAGGTAACCACCTTGTCGTCAAAGCCCTTGTTGATATCAGCATCGCCAGAGAGTTTAACAGGTTCGACTGCGTTGTATACAGTCTCCACCTTTTCGGGATCGATATTATATTTATTAATAACGATATCGCGGGTAAGGTTACTTACTGTAATTATTTTTGAAGCGGCATCCATCCCCATTTTCTCGATCTGGTAAACATCGGGGTTTACGTTTCCCCCGCTGCGGTCGAAGTCGGTTGCATGAACATGTATCACGAGTGGTTTTCCCGAAACTTCCATGGCAGCTATTCCTGCAGGATAGGCGAGCCAGTCGTGAGCGTGAATAATGTCAAAATCGTTTTCCTGGGCAATTACGGCAGCCACCACGGAATACTTGTAGATCTCGTCCATCAGAGATGTGTCGTATCTTCCGGAGAAGTCGATTGTACCCTCGTTGTTTGTCTGGACGACAAGCTTATGTCCTGTTGTTTCTGAATTGATCTTCTGATAATACTGTTCCGGGTCAGTATATGGAACAATTTTCGAGGATATTTCAATCTGTTCGATAGGTCGTTTAAAGCCTTTATAGTGTACCTGTTTGAATGCCACGGGCACTTTGTTGGCTCCGATGAGTCGCACCTTTGTCTGGTCTTCGTCTCCCCATGCTTTGGGAACAACGAAAATGACTTCAAGGTCTTCGAGTGTTGACATCCCTTTGGTAAGACCGAAACTGGCCGTACCCAGTCCGCCGGAGATATGTGGCGGGAACTCCCAACCGAACATTAGTACACGCATAGCGTAACCGGTTTAGATATTAGAAAATTTTGTTTCAAGAATATCGATAATCCTGAGTACTTCCCCAACACTCCATGCCTGCGATATTGTTCCGTTAGGGGCATGTGGCGGGTCGCCGTCGTAGATCTCTGATATTGTGCTCACCCCGTGTTCACTCATCACCTCCTCCAATCCGTAGATAAGTCTTTTTACCTTCTGCACGCCCTGCTGCCCGTAAACTTTGAGCCATCCTTCGCAGAAAGGACCGTAAAGCCATGGCCACACTGTTCCGTTATGATAGGCGTTATCCCTCTCTTCCTGGCTACCCCCGTAGGTCCCCTTGTAAAGCGGGTGACCTGGAGAGAGAGTCCTGAGGCCGCGCGGTGTAACAAGCTCCTTGTCGGCAATTTCCAGGACTCGCTGCATCTGTTCCTTTGAAAGCATGGAATAAGGCAGGGATACTGCAATGACCATATTGGGTCTGACAAAATAGTTTTTTCCCTCCTCGTCATTTACATAGTCGGCGAGATAGCCTTTCTGGTGGTCGCAGAAGAGTTCATGGAACGAGTTGTTGATAAGTTCCGGGAGATCTTCATATTCCTTAATGAATTTCCTGTCCTTTACCTGTGCCGCCATATCGAGAGCGAAGCATACCGCGTTGTACCAGAGAGCGTTTATCTCGACAGCATATCCCTTTCTCTGTGTAACGGGGATCCCGTTAACAACAGCGTCCATCCAGGTAAGCGATTTTCCGGGTGCGGCAGCGTAAACAAGCCCGTTTTCCCTCATGCCTATGTTAAAGGATGTACCCTTCCTGTAAGCGTAAAGCACCGCCTTCATCGACTCGCCGTATCTTATCCATGCATCAGTTCCACCATTGGCGAGATAATTCTGCACGGCCCAGAAGAACCAAAGAGGCGCATCAATCGAATTGAAGGCAGGATTGTCCTCCGTTCCCATATTGGGGAAAAGTCCGTTCTTCATTTTTGCCACCTGCGTGTCGAGCACTTCCCTGTAGAGTTTCAGTTTCCTGCTCGGGCGGGCCAGGGCAAGCCCAGGCAGGGCAATGAAGGTATCTCTTCCCCAGGAGCCGAACCACGGGTATCCTGCAATAATAAGAGTTTTGCCATCTCTTTGTTCAACAAATTGCTGTGAAGCATTCCTGAGGCAGTTTATAAACGAATTCCTGGGAATTTTTCCGTTGACCGTTTTTGTGAACTTGGTTTTGAAACCGGATGGTTTCTCCTCTTTTGTAGATGCTGAAAATACTATCTGGTCACCCTCTTTTGCTTCAACTTCAAAGAAACCCGGGGAAAAAAGATCTTCTGAATAATCGTATCCTCTCTTCTGTTCCTCAGGATATTCCACTCCGAGGTACCAGTCGGGCACATGAACGAACTCAGCCTTTGTACTGAACTGCATGTGAAGGGGAGGAAATCCTTCATACAACTGTGAAGTGATCCCGTTCTCTATAAAATCGACCTTGGTGTTTGCTGCCAGGTTCGCATGAGTAAGCTCATGGATGTTCCTGAAGGCAAGAAAGGGACGGATCTGAAGTTTCATCGGCTCGGAAGCTTCAAGGATCGTAAAGCGGGCAAGATATTGCTCCTCGTAGTGTACAAGAAGCCTCTCGTGTTTGAGTTTTACTCCGCCGACCCTGTAAATCCTCGATGGAATTGACTCCATTTCGAGTTCTTCAATGTATTTGTGTCCTTTGGGACTGAAATAGTCGCCCTTGTACTTTCTTATTCCGACATTGAAGCTCCTGTCGTTGTTGACAACAGTTACATCAAGAGAAGAGAGCAGGACATGCCTTTCGCCTCCGAAGGCGTCGACCGGACAGATAAGAAGTCCGTGATATTTCCTTGTGTTGCATCCCACGATCGTGGTGCATGAGTATGATCCGGCCCTGTTGGTCCTCAACACTTCCCTTTTTAAGGAATACTCCAGATTTACAATCTGTCCCTTTTCAAACTTTATGTAACTCATAAGCTATTGTTTTCTTTAAAACGGGAATTAAAAACATTTCAATATAATTGTTTTTATTAAACCTTGCAAGAGAAAGAGACGCATGAAGAAATAAAGTTACCGGAACGCGGACTAAGCATTGTCAGGCCTAGTGACGTGTGGATAAAATCGCCTACCGGCATTGCCAGACCAAAAAAAGAATAACTTTGCATCTCGGTAATTGGTTTCATAAAAAAGTATTGTTGTTTCAATGATCAGAAAACTAATAATATGCCTGATTTGTTCAGTGCTGTTGTCAGCCTGCGGTAAAAAGAAAGCGGAAATAACCGGTATTCTTGAACAGCCTCGATCCGGAGTGTTCCTTTTTCTCCAGGAGCTGTCGGACAATGACCTTACTACTGTCGACTCCCTGTTGATCCCTGAGGATGGCAGTTTTGAGTTCAGAACTAAGGTTAAATCCCCGTCTTTTTATCTGCTCAAAATTAATCAAAATAACTTTCTGACAATGCTTATTGGGCCGGGAGAGAAAATAAAAATGACTTCTCATTTTGACTCCCTCAATTATCCCGTACTGGTTAACGGCTCGGAAGGCACAGAACTGATGGCGCGGTACAACAGGGTTGTTCTAAGCACAATCCGGAAGCTGAGACAAATAAGTGAAACTCACGACAAGAATCTGGGCAGACCTGATTTTGCATCTCTGGTCGACTCGCTTGAAAATGCGGGGAATGTTCATCTTTCAGAACTTAACAGCTTCACAAAAAAATATATTGACGACAATATCAACTCACTTGCAACAATTGTCATACTGAATTCCCAGATCTCCCCGGGTGTCAGGATAATAAATCCGGAGTACGATCTTGAATATTTCTCTAAAGTTGATTCGTCACTTTTTAGTAAATATCCTGAAAACGGACTGGTCATTTCATTGCATAACATGGTAAAGGACATGAAGGCGCTGTATGAAAACAAGCGTCTCAATTCCCACGAAGGCGAGGCTGGCGCTATTGCCCCCGACATTGCACTGCCAACACCCGAAGGTGACACCATAAGGCTCTCTTCCACCAGAGGGAAATATGTCCTCCTCGATTTCTGGGCGGCGTGGTGTCCTCCCTGCCGGAGAGAAAACCCCTCTCTTGTAAGGGCTTACAATACATATCACGAAAGGGGATTTGAGATTTATCAAGTCTCCCTGGACAAGACCAGGGAAGCCTGGATAAAAGGCATAGCAGACGACCGTCTTGAGAAATGGATCCATGTGAGCGATGTTAAATACTGGAATTCGGTTGTTGTTCCTCTTTATGGCATCGAATCGATACCTGCCAGCTACCTGCTCGACACCGAGGGTCGCATCATAGCAACCAACCGTAGGGGCGACGCCCTTCAGAGGAAGCTGGCCGAATTGTTCGACTGAAGTGAAACTGACAACCGGAAAAATCTAATCCATCATAAAAACGATGAAAAAAACAATAATACTTCTGCTTCCTCTGATATTAATGGCCGGATGCCGTAATAAAGAATCATTTACAATAAAAGGTATTGTTGAAAACGCCGACAGCAAGACTCTGTACCTGAGAAAGGTTGATATCAATACCCTTGTAATGGTTGATTCGTCGAAGACGGGCCCCGGCGGAAAATTCAGATTCAAAGTAAAGGCAACTGCTCCTGATTTTTATCAGCTGGGTTTTTCCGAGACTTCCTTTCTCACCCTTCTGGCTGAACCGGGTGAGAAGATCGGAATGAAAATTAACGGAGCCAATCTTTCCGGCGACTACACAGTAACGGGATCGGAAGGCTCCGAAAAGGTAAGAATGCTTGATCTCAGGCTGGCAATGACAAAAAGCAGGCTTGATTCTCTGCGGACACTTTATGAGGAAGCCTCGGGAGAGCCTGGCTTCGAAGAGAGGGGAGCGCTTCTTGAACAGGAATTCAACAATACTGTTTCAGACATACGAAGGAAAACCATCGAATTCATCATCAGCAACACTACCTCCCTTGCATCGCTCAAGGCACTTTACCAGAGAATCGATGAGAATGCCTATGTTCTTTATGATCCGCGCGACCTCCAGTATATGAAGATAGTCTCCGATTCGCTGGGCAAATATTATCCCCGGTCAAGGAATGTTCTTGCACTTGCCGAAGACGTAAAAAGGGAGATGAACGAACTCTATACAAGACAGATTCAGAATATGGCAAATAATTCTCCGGAGATAAGACTCGATCCGGAGCTTACTGATATAAACGGGAAGAGGATCGCCCTTTCCTCACTCAAGGGCAAGGTAGTTCTTCTGACATTCTGGAGTGTCGATTCACCTGAGTGCATAGCCGAGAACCTTCAGCTGAAAGAGTTCTATAAAATTTATAACAACAGAGGCTTCGAGATTTACCAGATAAATCTTGACGAGGATGAGGAAAAATGGAAAAGACAGGTCAGATTTGACGAGCTGCCTTGGATAAGCACCAGGGAAGACGATCCTTCCAATCCGAGAAATGCGATCCTCTTCAATGTTAAGGTTCTGCCTACCAATTATCTCTATGGAAGAGATGGTTCCATCATAGGAACAAACCTTCACGGAAGGTCGCTGCAGATAAAACTCAATCAGCTCTTTAACAATTAAACCTTCGCGGTGAAAGAAAAAGGTAAAATATTCTTTGCATCCGACTTCCATCTGGGTTTAAAGGCCGGGAGCGATCCCGCTGAAAGGGAAAAGAAAGCTGTGAAATGGCTTAATGCCGTTACTCCTGAAGCAAGGGCCATTTTTCTTCTGGGAGATATCTTCGACTTCTGGTGGGAATATAAGCTTGTGGTTCCCAGGGGTTTCACAAGATTTCTCGGAACGGTATCATCAATTACCGATTCAGGAATACCAGTCTATTTCTTCACAGGGAACCATGATATGTGGATCACCGATTATCTTCCGGAGGAATGCGGGATGAAAGTCCATTCTGCTCCCGTAACCTTCGATTTTGACGGCAAAAAATTCCATCTGGCACATGGCGAAGGTCTGGGTTCGGAGAGCAGGATCTACAGAATATTGCTTGCAATTTTCAGGAACAAGCCCCTTCGTTTCCTTTATTCAATGATGCATCCGCGTATCGGTGTTGCCATTGGTCACACCTGGTCGCTCCATTCAAGGCTTGGCAAAGGGGAGAAGCTTGAATTTCTCGGTGAGGAGAAGGAAGACCTTATAAGGTATTCAAAAAAAGTATTGAACGAAAACAGGATCGATTTCTTCATCTACGGGCACCGTCACCTGGCGATGAAATACGCTCTTAACGGAGGTTCGGAAATATTGTTCCTCGGGGACTGGATAAGCACGGGAAGCTATGCAGTGTGGGACGGCATGGAACTTGAGCTTAAAGAGTTCTGATCGTCAGCCCCCTTCCTTGTCAACCCTCACACTCATTGTAAAGTAGGTATACAGCTCGTTCACTTTTCTGAAATCGTACTCAAGCCTGCTTCCCGATTTCAGGGCGATATTTATAAGTCCCATGTTGCCCGTGCTGTCATTATCTATTTTCTGCTGCGAAAGTGATGAGTAGAAAAGCTTTTTAAGCTCCTCCCTTTTTGAATTGTTGACTGAATCGAGAATGCTTTTCAGGATCGCGACGTTATCGTTTTTCATAAGGTTGCCGGTGGTCAGGATGACCGTGCCTTCATCTATGCAGACGATTGCTGCCGGCATTCCGTGTTCCTTCTCCGCTTCGCGTCCGGGATTGTATTTTGACATGTTCTCCAGGGTTTCGACCATAATATTGAAAACCCGTCGCCTGAACCTGCTTCCGATATCTTCTTCAGTGAGCCTCGACTCGGTTATGGAAAGGACCTCCTCGCCTATTCCGGGAGTAACGTGTCCTGACCATATCATATAGATCCTGTTTTCGGCCATTGCCTTTTCGAGGTCCATCAGTGAAGCCGCGTTGAATACCGGTACGGTGCTACCGTTGTAGACTCCTGTCCCGGTTGAATCGACTGTCTTTCCAATAACGAAATATGAGTAATCTTTATCAACCGGTTCAAAACCATATTCCAGCTTATTCCCGGTTTTTGCAGCCATCTCTATTAGTCCCAGTCCGGCCCCACCCTTTTCACTGAACTCCGATGTTCTAAGGATCTGCTTGTAGAGAGCCTTTATTCCTTCGGCATCAAGGCTGGTAACTTTTTTGAGCTTTCGATCGAGTTCGTCCACCTGGGTTGCCGCGATAAGATTTCCTGTAACTATCCTGTAGCCATCGTCTGTTTTGGAGTAAGTAACCAGCGACATGTACCCGCCCTTCTTATGTTCCCCGTGTTTGACAATGTTCTGAAGGTTCTCAAGGACGTACATGAACAGGCGTTTCCTTCCGGTGAAATTATAGTCATCCTCCTTCATCTCATTCTCAAGAAGGGTGAGCAAAGGCAGTGAGTTTTTGTCATTAACATCCCCCCTGAATGCAAACAGAAGCCCTTTCTGAGCCACTTTATCCTGAATCTTATTAAATATATCCATGCAATTAAACCAGGAAAATGATCGGTCTACGTAATCATTGTTAAGTAAACGACATAAATTTTAGTATATTGTCTTCCGCTAAATGAGCGTTTAATAGGGGTATGAAGATAAAGGGATAACTTATTTCAGTTTTTTCAGGGTATGCTTACAGTTTTTAATATACAGAGATATTCTCTTCACGACGGGAACGGGGTAAGGACAAATATTTTTTTCCAGGGATGTCCCCTTCACTGCCAGGGGGGCAATAATCCCGAGACCATAGATCCTTTCCCCTCCATAATGTTCGATTTGAGGCCCTGCCATTCGTGCGGGGACTGCATTGCTGCTGGCGAAGGCGACATAACCGTCAGACAGGGGAAACTCCACATCGACAGGGATAATATAGTCCGCTATGAAAAGCTCAGGGACATCTGTCCATCGAAAGCTCTTGTAATAACAGGAAAGACCATGAGCACAGGGGAGATAATGGCAGAAATTGAAAAGGATATTCCCTTTTACGAGATGAGCGGCGGAGGCGTAACAATAACCGGAGGCGAACCCTTTGCACAGGATCCGGTACTAAAGGAACTGCTCGGGCAGATAAGGGACAGGGGTATTCATGTCTCGGCTGAGACATCGCTCAACATACCCTGGGAAGTTCTTGAGAACTACACGGAACTGGTTGACGTATTCCTTGCTGATCTCAAGCATACCGATCCTGTAAAACTCTCAGCCTTCACTGGAGGAGATGCGGCGCTTGTTATCGGGAACCTCAGAAAACTGGACGCCAGGGGGTGTTGTATCGTGGTGAGGGTTCCGGTCATCCCAGACTTTAACTTCTCGGCAGCGGAGATGAAGGAAATAATAGATTTTGTTTCGGGACTGGAGAACGCAGGGGAAATAAACTTCATTCCCTTTCATTCACTTGCGAGGGAGAAGTACATTATGCTGGGCAGGCAATATATTTACGAAAATTATAGCAACACAGACAAAAAGGATCTGGTGCCCTTTGTTAAATATGCGGAACAAAAAGGACTGAAAGCCAAAATACTTAACTGACATGACAAACGAAACCATAACCCTTACCCTGACCATGCGCATAGCCCGGATGAGGGAAAGGATCATTTCAGCAAAATCGACGGTTTGCACCGAACGGGCAAAATTTTATACTGAAGCCTACCGCGAGAATGAAGAATTGCCTGTAATCCTGAGACGAGCCCTTGCCCTTGAAAAGACTCTCAGCAATATGACCGTTTTCATTGATGAGGGAGAACTCATTGTCGGCAATCAGTCGTCAGCTGTACGGGCCGCCCCGATTTTCCCGGAGTATGTAACATCGTGGATCTTAAAGGAGCTGGATGAATTCGACAAGCGCCCGGGAGACGCATTTTATGTGACCCAAAACCAGAAAAGCGAGTTAAGGGAGCTGTGCAGATATTGGGAAGGCAAGACGCTTATCGAAAGAGGACATTCCATTATGTCGCCCCTCAACAGGGAAATTCATGATTCGGGAATAATCAGGGCAGAGGGTAATCTGACATCGGGAGATGCGCATATTGCCGTTAATATGGAAAAGATCCTGAGGATAGGCCTGCCGGGCTTCCTTAAAGAAACGAACATCGCAGGAAAAGCTGTCGATCGCGGTGATCCCGAAAATGAAAAAAAACTCAGTTTTTACAAAGCCCTTGAAATATCACTTTCAGCTTTCATAAATTTCATTCTCAGATTTGAGTCGCTTGCCACAAGGCTTGCTGCAGGGGAAAACGATGAGGAGAGAAGAAATGAGCTTATGGTCGTTGCCAGAAACTGCAGGAACATTGCCACCGGACCTCCGGCGGGATTTTATGAAGCGCTCCAGCTTACATGGTTTGTTCAGCTTATACTTCAGATCGAAAGCAACGGACACTCAGTCTCTCTGGGCAGACTGGACCAGTACCTGTATCCATTTTACAAAACGGACCGGGAGGCAGGCCTTATAAGTGATGAATTCGTTCTCGAGCTTCTGGAGAACACCTGGCTTAAGTTGTTATCGGTAAACAAGATAAGGTCGTGGTCTCATACAAGGTACTCGGCCGGGGGTCCTCTTTACCAGAATGTCACAATCGGAGGTCAGACCGTTTCAGGGGAGGATGCCGTGAACCCGCTTAGCTTTCTGATCCTCGACTCAGTCGGCCGGATGAAGCTCACCCAGCCAAACCTTTCTGTAAGATATCATAAAAACATCGACCACCGGTTTCTTGAGGAGTGCATTAATGTAATAGGAAAGGGATTCGGGATGCCCGCCTTCAATAATGACGAAATTGTGATACCATCGCTTACCGGGCTAGGGGTAAGCAGGGAGGATGCATATAATTACTCTGCCATAGGCTGCATTGAGGTTGCGGTTCCCGGTAAATGGGGATACAGGTGTAC
>Ga0105102_10000477_pt1 | contig 11942 bp, 7 predicted proteins | sample PPLLaktember2015_FD_87032 | JGI IMG/M metagenome (GOLD analysis project Ga0105102, IMG submission 87032) | Freshwater sediment microbial communities from Prairie Pothole Lake near Jamestown, North Dakota, USA - PPLs Lake P7 Core (6) Depth... | ecosystem: Environmental > Aquatic > Freshwater >...
GACATTCAGATAATTCCAAACAGGAGAGATCAGGATCGTCTTTCGATTGCATAATTCCATTAAAAAAGGGTAGGGGATCCTCCCCTCAAATCAACACTTCTATCGAAGTATTCAGGATGTTCAGTAAGCAACCCGCTTAGTTCCTGGTAATGATAATAAACCGTTATTCCCGGGTCGTTTTCGTATTGCAAACGTGGATTTATTTTTTTTATCGGCTTTGCTTTCAATTTTTCGGAATCGAAAGGTTTGAAATATGATTTGATTTCATCGTCATCCAGATTTGGATCAAGCCAGTTGAATGCTTTTTCAGGTTCAATAATCAACGGCATCCGTTTTTTTGTGTTATGCACCAGTTCCATTAAATCGTTGGCAGGGGTTGTAATAATGGCGTAAGTATGAATTATTTCGCCGGTGTTTTTGTCGGTAAATTTCTCCCAGATTCCACCAAATACAAACATCCCTTCATCTTTTAGTGAAATATAAAACGGATATATTTCTGAGTTTTTTTTCTCCGGATTTTTATGTCGCCATTCAAAGAATCCACAGCATAAAACGAGGCATCTTTGTTTTTGAATTGCTTTGCCAAATAACCGACTATCAAAAAGATTTTCAGCTTTGGCATTCAACGTGTTGTACTGCCTTAAAAATGCAGTAGCTTGTTCAATATTTTGTGTTTGTGCCGGAACAAATCCCCAACGGAACATTTGAATAATAGCAGGATTTCCGTTACTAATTACCGGCATCAACGGATAATCAAATCCTTTAACAAATTGTTTATCCGAAAACAAACTCAATTGTTCTTCCTTAATGATTCCGTTTTGAATCAGCGCTTTGACATTGGTTTTAATAACCGCATAATAGAAACACATACACAAAAAAAAATCAAAATTCAAAAAGCAAATTACAAATAAATTACAATCATCAAAAATTAAATTTCAAATCCTTTGAATTTTAATTTCACGCTTTTACTATTATAATTTCACTCCAGTTGGTGGTGTATCGTTTCGATAGTTTTTCCTGCCGCAGTTTCCATTTTTTTCCATCTCCCTGAACGGCCAGTTTTACTTTGTCGCGACCAAATTCACGATTCAAATTATCAATCGACTTAAATAATTCACGCTGCTTTTTCCGATTTGTTTTATCAAAAATATTTTGCTGAATATGAGATTCATCCTGCAATCCATCAACAATAACTCCGGCTTTTTTATACCTAAATCCCTGACTAAAAATCTCCTTCAAACAAACAAGGGAATACTTAACCAATTCGATACTATCATTTGTGGCGACAGGCAAAGTAATTGTCTTGCTTTTATTGAATTGAGGTTCATTTGGGTTAAACGGATCGGTGTGAATAAAAACAGTTAGCAAATTTGCAACTGAATTCTGTTTGCGCAATTTTTCTGCACACCGTACCACATAGGTTGAAACTGCTTCTTCGATATACTTTAATTCTGATGTTTTTTTTCCAAAAGCCCGGGTAGTTGCAATGGCTTTTTTGGGCGGGATTATTAATTCTAATTGAATACAGGATTCGCCAAGCAGTTCACGTTTAATTCGCAGACCGATTACTTTCATTTTTGTCCGGAGCAAACCATCGTCGAGCAAAGTGAAATCGTATGCTGTTTTGACGTTGTATTGCACCAATAATTTCGCGTACTGCCGCCCAATTCCCCAAACCTTTTCGATGGGCGTGTTGCGTATTAGAGCATCGGTTTGCCGGTTGTTCCTGATGATAAAAATTCCGCCGGATTGTTTGGCTGCTTTGTTGGCAATTTTTGCCAGTGTTTTAGTTGGCCCAATTCCAATTGAAATTGGGATTCCGGTATTTCGTTTTACCGTTGAAGTTATTTCGTTGCAAAGTTTTTCCAAATCACCTGTAAATCCGGTTAAATTTAAAAATGCCTCGTCGATACTGTAAATTTCAATTTCAGAAATAAATTGGGAAAGTGTTTCGGTAACACGTGCCGACATATCGCCATATAAAGTATAATTCGACGAAAAAATCTGCACACCGTTGTCATTTAGAAATTTAATCTTGTTAAAAGCTGGCTCAGCCATTTGCAAGCCCAATTTCTTTGCTTCTTCAGAGCGTGAAATAATACAGCCATCGTTGTTCGAAAGCACAACAACAGGTTTTCCTTCGAGCCCGGGATTAAAAACCCGCTCGCAGGAAACGTAAAAATTATTACAATCGACCAAAGCAAACATCGTGTTATGTTAAGTAATATTTAGATATGCTTTTTGATGGTGTACGTTACCACGCCCCAAATGGTAACATCGTTCTCTGGTTTAATCTTAATTGGCTGATAATGTTCATTTTCAGGCATTAAATAGAACTGATTTGCCTTTTTTTGAAGCCGTTTAACTGTAAATTCTCCATCGATTAAACAAACTACAACTGAGCCATTAACCGGTGTTTTTGATTTATCGATAATAAGTAAATCTCCGTTAGAAATTCCGGCCATAGTCATAGAATCACCTCTGACACGGGCATAAAATGTTGCACTTGCGTTTGTTATTAATTCTTTGTTTAAGTCGAGTCTTGTTTCTGAATAATCGTCAGCCGGCGAAGGAAATCCTGCAGAAATTGTTGCTTCAACCAAAGGCAATTCAATATTACTTGTAAACGATGGTTTTAGTATATTTAATTTTATATTCTTTTCAAGAGTTTTCATCTCATTATAATTGTTATTATTTAAAGGTATTCGATGTAACTCCCATGAAAATTATAATAGTGCTCATGTGTAAATAAATTTTATTCATGGTCGTTTCATATTTCAAAGTTAAGAAATTTGGGCTTTATTGCGACATTCAAGGATTGGCTATTTTACAGCCAATTCATCTATTTTAACGAATTTTGAAATGTAAAATCAACAATTCAATTGTCCTATAATTGATATTATGTTAAATATAATATCGACAAAAAAAGGAGAGAATTTTCCCTCCCTTTAATTTGAAATTATTTATTTTTTTCAATTTGCTCTAGTACTGCGTTGTATTTATCCATTTGTTTCAAACGGTAATACAGATTTTTCAGCGATTCTAAAACCATTTTGTCATCAGCTTGAAGTTGATTGCATTTTTCCATAAAGGGTAATGCTTTTTCAAACCATTCATCAGCTTTTTTCAATTCAGCTTCATACTTTGCATTTTCATTTGCCGGAACATCTTTAGCCACCTCAATTTGTTGCACTCCTTTATTATAATACAATGCACCTAAATTGTAGTAAGCATTAAAAAATTCAGGGTCAACTTCCATCGTTTTTTTGTATGTTTCAATTGCTTTTTGTTCGTTGCCTAATTTTTCATACAAAGCGCCTTGTGCAAAATAATATCTTGGTTTTGTTGGATCTTGTGCGATAGCCTTTTCAAGATTTGCCAATGCATCATCTGTTTGATTCAGGTCCATGTAAATCTGGATCATACTTTCAAGTAATGCATTGTCATCCGGGTATTTATTATAACCTTCTTTCAGTGCCTCCAAGGACTGGACTGTATCGTTCATCAATTGGTATGATGCAGCAATTAAACTGTATGTGCGTGCTCCATTATAACCGTACTTAGCTGATTCCTTGTAATATCCGATGGCTTTTTCATAATTTTCAGCGTTGTATGCAGCCAATCCTGCATTAAAAATGATTACTGTATCAATGGCATCAGGACTATCCATTTTAACAACCGGCATTTCGTTAATTTCAAGAATTTGTTCGAATGAGGCTAACGCTTTGTTATAATCTTCAACTTGAAATGCAGTAACAGCCTGATTAGTTAAATCGTTGGTAAGCAGCGTTAATTTAATTTTTATACTTTTTGCATTAGTTCCTTTAGTATCCAATTCCAAAGCTTTTTTGTATGAATTTAAAGCATCAGTTAACGGGTCGTTACTCAACTTTTTAACATTTTCATCTTTCGATTGGCCAATTGCCTGAAAAACTTCACCTCTTACCTCCCATGTTTTTGGCCATGCAAACGATTTTTCTGCTTTTGGATTCGATTCATCTGAGGCTTCCTTTATTGCTTCATACGCTTCTGTTAATTTGCCTGCATCTTTTAAACTTTGTGCAGTTGTAACTTTGCCTCTTTGCGCAAAAGCTGCTGAGAATGCAAACACCAGAGCCAGTAAAATTATTGTTCTTTTCATTTTTAAATGGTTTTAAATATTGCTACAAAAATATATGTTTATAACTTTTATTCAAACAAGATCAGTAATAATCAATTGTTTATTTTTATTCTAAATTATTTTCCTCATCTTCCGCAACGTCTTCTCCTTCAATGTTTTCATTTTCTGTTATTACCACAGTTGGTTCAACATTCACCCTGGCAACCGAAGCTATTCTGTCATCTCCCTTCAGATTAATTACCCGAACTCCCTGGGTAGCTCTTCCTAAAAGAGAAATTTTGTTGACATTTAACCGGATTGTTAAACCGTTCAGTGTTATAATCATTAAATCATTATCGTTTGAAACGCTTTTTACGGCAATCAAATCGCCTGTTTTTTCAGTAATATTAATGGTTTTAACTCCTTTACCTCCCCTATTCGTTATTCTGTAATCTGTAATTTTCGAACGTTTACCGTACCCATTTTCTGAAATTACAAGAATATCCTCATTTTCATCCTGAACACAAACCATGCCAATAACCTCATCGTTCTCATTCCCAAGTGTTACTCCCCGAACACCTGATGCTGTCCTTCCAATAGGCCTTACTTTTTTCTCATTAAAACGAATCGCTTTACCGGAACGGACTGCAAGCATTATTTCGCTTTCACCATTTGTTAAGCGGGCTTCAAGCAGTCGGTCTCCTTCTTTAATTGTTATCGCATTTACTCCATTTTGACGCGGACGAGAATATGCCTCAAGCGTTGTTTTTTTAATGATACCTTTTTTAGTGGCTAATATAATATAGTTACTGTTTATGAACTCTTTGTCAGCCAGTGTTTTTACGTTGATAAATGTTAACACCTTATCATCAGGTTCAATATTTAGCACATTTTGAATTGCTCTTCCTTTTGAAGCCCTTGTGCCTTCGGGTATTTCATAAACTTTCAGCCAGAAACATTTTCCCTTTTCCGTAAACAGAAGCAAAGTATTATGCATTGAAGCAATAAAAATGTGTTCGAGAAAATCTTCATCACGGGTAGTACTACCTTTTGAACCAACTCCTCCTCTACCCTGCGTGCGGAATTCAGTGAGCGGGGTCCGTTTTATATAACCAAGATGCGAAATGGTAATTACCATATCTTCATCGGCATAAAAATCTTCAGGATTAAATTCCTCGGCATTGGGAACAACTTCCGAACGTCTTTTGTCACCAAATTTTTCCTTTATTTCAAGAAGCTCATTTTTAATGATTTCCATTCTCAATGTAACATCAGCAAGTATTTTCTTGAAGTGTTCAATTTGAGACATGATTTCTTCGTATTCCTTCCGCAGTTTGTCTTGTTCAAGACCGGTTAATTGTCTTAACCTCATTTCAACAATTGCCCGTGCCTGAAGATCGCTGAATTCAAAGCGAACCATTAATTTTTCTCTTGCTTCATCAGGAGTTGAAGAAGCCCTAATAATTGCAATCACTTCATCGATATTATCGCTGGCAATAATTAATCCTTCCAAAATGTGGGCACGTTTCTCTGCCTGGTCGAGTTCGAATTTTGTACGACGAATAACAACATCGTGCCGGTGATCGACAAAGTGTCTGATTAAATCTTTGAGATTGAGAATTTTTGGCCGTCCATGAACCAACGCGATATTATTCACATTAAACGCGGTTTGTAAAGCAGTGTGTTTATACAATTGATTTAAAACCACGTTGCTCATTGCATCGCGTTTTATATCATAAACAACGCGCATACCTTCCCTGTCCGATTCATCATTAACGTTAGAAATTCCTTCAATCTTTTTTTCATTAACCAAATCAGCCGTTCTCTGAATCATTTCAGCACGGTTCACCAAATATGGAATTTCAGTAACAACAATTTTTTCACGGCCACCTTCATTTTCAATATGTGCTTTACCCCGAATTACAATTCTTCCCCTACCTGTTTCGTATGCATCAACAACACCCTGGTAACCATAAATAATGCCACCTGTTGGGAAATCGGGAGCAATAATAATTTTAATTAAATCCTGAATTTCAATTTCATTATTATCGATGTAGGCTATAATTGTATTAATTGTATCGGTTAAATTATGGGGTGGCATATTTGTGGCCATCCCAACTGCAATGCCCGAAGTGCCGTTAATTAGTAACTGAGGAATTCTTGTTGGCAGCACTGTCGGTTCACTCAGCGATTCATCGAAATTGGGTTGAAAATCAACTGTGTTTTTATCTAAATCAGCCAATGTAAGTTCTGCCATTTTAGCCATACGAGCTTCTGTGTAACGCATTGCTGCCGGACTGTCGCCATCAACCGAACCAAAGTTTCCCTGTCCGTCAATCATGGGATAACGCAACGACCATTCCTGTGCCATTCTAACCATTGCAAAATATACCGAAGAATCTCCGTGTGGATGGTATTTACCCAAAACTTCCCCTACAATTCTTGCCGATTTCTTGTAAGGTCTGTTGGAAAACATCCCCAAATCATGCATCCCATATAAAACCCGGCGATGTACCGGTTTAAAACCGTCGCGAACATCAGGTAAAGCACGTGAAACAATAACCGACATGGAATAGTCAATATATGCAGATTTCATCTGCTCTTCAATATTTATTCTGATAATCTTTTCACCTTCAATCATTTAAATCTGCTTTTAATAGAAAAATTTCAATTTTAAAAAAGACCCACAAAAATAGTAAAATCATCGGTCAAAAGGCTATTTTTTCTGTTGATTTAACTTCGGGGTAACGATAAGATATCAACATATTAACTGTCAATTATTCAGTATCAGATATCTTATTTTAATAACTTCTGACAATAACATTGATTGTTTAGGGTATTTTTGAGTAATTTAGTAGTTTATTTTTTAGGAATAGTTTTTGTAACACAGACAAAAAAAATTGATAATTTAACATATGGAATCACAGTTTTCACCAAGAATTAAAGACATAATTGGCTACAGCAGGGAGGAAGCAGTTCGGTTGGGAAATGATTACATTGGCCAGGAACACCTGTTTCTGGGTATTTTGCGTGATGGAGAAGGAATTGCCACCGATATTCTTGAAAACCTCGGTATTGTTTTAGCTGAAATAAAGGAATTAATTGAAAAAAAAATAAGGACTGACAGGAAAATTGATCTAAAGGCTGAAATCGTAATGCTGAAATCTGCCGAAAAAACTTTAAAACTTGTTTATCTTGAAGCACGTTCGTTTAAAAGTAACACTGTAAACAGTGGACATTTACTGCTTGCCATTTTGAAAGACAGTGACAGTATGGTTACTCAACTGTTAGTTGAGTTTGGAGTTAACTATTATATGGCCAGAACCCAATTGCTTGATTACAAGCAAAATATTGAAGCACGATCTGATTTTCCAGAAGGCGAAGACGATGAACCCGCTGATGAATTTTCAAAAGGACCATCCAGACAAATACCTGGACAGAAAAAGGGAGCACCAACCAAATCTGACACGCCTGTATTGGATAATTTCGGAATCGATATTACAAAATTGGCGGAAGATAACAGTTTGGATCCAATTGTTGGCCGTGAAAGAGAAATAGAAAGACTAGCTCAGATACTTAGCCGGAGGAAAAAAAATAATCCTATTTTAATAGGTGAACCTGGTGTTGGAAAATCAGCAATTGCCGAAGGATTGGCAATTCGTATCATCAATAAAACAGTATCACGTATTCTTTTCGATAAGCGTGTTGTGAGTTTGGATATTGCCTCAATTGTGGCAGGAACAAAATACCGAGGTCAGTTTGAAGAACGAATGAAAGCGATTTTAAACGAACTGGCCAAAGTCAATAATGTTATTTTGTTTATCGACGAAATTCACACCATAGTTGGGGCCGGGGGCGCAACAGGATCGCTGGATGCCGCAAATATGTTAAAGCCAGCGCTGGCAAGGGGTGATATACAGTGCATTGGCGCAACCACACTTGATGAATACAGGCAACATATTGAAAAAGATGGAGCTCTGGAACGCAGGTTCCAAAAAATTATGGTTGACCCGACTTCGGTTGATGAAACTATTGAAATATTAAATAATATCAAGAGCAGATATGAAGATCATCATAATGTTATTTATACAAAAGAAGCAATTGATGCCTGCGTTAAATTAACTGCAAGGTATATTACTGACAGATTCTTACCAGATAAAGCAATTGATGCCCTGGATGAAGTAGGTTCAAGGGTGCATATATCGAATATCAATGTTCCTGAAAATATTATAAAACTCGAAGAGAAGATTGAAAAAATCAAAGAAGAAAAAATTGCTGCGGTAAAAAGTCAGAATTTTGAATTGGCAGCCAACTTCAGAGATAAAGAAAAGAACCTTTTGATATTGCTTGAAAAAGAAAAAGATAATTGGGAAAAAGAACTGGTAAATCACCGTGAAACCGTCGACGATCAGAAAGTGGCCGAAGTAGTTGCCATGATGTCAGGAATACCTGTTCAACGAATTGCTCAGGCAGAAGGCAAGCGATTGATGAACATGGCAAGTGATTTGAAAAGCAAAGTTATCGGGCAGGAAGAAGCAATTGCAAAAATAGTTAAGGCTATACAACGTAACAGGGCAGGATTAAAAGATCCTAATCGTCCGATTGGTTCATTTATTTTTCTTGGGCCAACCGGAGTTGGTAAAACTCAATTGGCAAAAGTACTTGCAACCTATCTTTTCGATACACTTGACTCTTTAATCAGAATTGACATGAGCGAGTATATGGAGAAGTTTTCGGTTTCGAGAATAGTAGGTGCTCCTCCGGGATATGTTGGCTACGAAGAAGGTGGTCAGCTTACCGAAAAAGTACGTAGAAAACCTTATTCTGTTGTTCTTTTAGATGAAATTGAAAAAGCCCATCCCGATGTTTTTCATCTGTTATTGCAAGTTCTCGATGAAGGACGATTAACCGATAGTTTGGGAAGAAATATTGATTTTAAGAATACAATTATCATAATGACTTCAAACATCGGAACACGTCAGTTGAAAGACTTTGGACAAGGCGTCGGTTTTACTGTAAATAAATCGCCTGAAAGTGAAAACGAAAACGCGAAGTATGTTATTCAAAAAGCACTAAAAAAAGCATTCGCACCCGAATTTCTTAACAGAATTGATGATGTTGTAATGTTTAATCAATTGGATAAGAAACAAATACATAAAATAATTGATATTGAGATTAAGGATTTATACAAGCGAGTAGAGTCGTTGAATTATAAACTGAAAATTTCGTCGGCTGCTAAAGATTTTATTGCTGATAAAGGTTATGATCCTCAATTTGGAGCAAGACCTTTAAAAAGAGCAATTCAAAAATATCTGGAAGACGAAATGGCAGAGATAATTATTAAAGCATCGATTACCGAAGGAGATACAATTTCTGTTGGATTTGATAAGAAGAATGAGAAACTGCAAATGCGAATATTGACAGGTAAAAAGGAATTAAACACTTAACACATAAAAGGCCTGTTTTTCAGGCCTTTTTTTTGTGTTTAAATTGTAAAACCAAAATTGTTATATCGTCAGCTTGTTTTATTTTTCCCTGAAATATATCGAGGTTTTTTTCAATCTTTTCAATTACAACCTGAGGTGTAAAAGCTGATAAGGAACTTAAGATTTGGAAAAATCTTTGAATTCCAAAATGTTGGTTATCTTCATTTTGCAGTTCAGTAACACCATCAGAATACAATACAAGCGAATTGCCTGGTACTAATTTAACTGATGCCTCGGTATATTCCCTTTTGGGATACAAACCCAATGGCATGCCGTGTAATTCATTCAATTCAGTTACTTCACCTTTCGAATTTAAAATCAAAGATGGAGTATGTGCTGCATTGCAGTACTTTAAAACACCTGTTTTTAAATTTAATATTCCTACAAAAAGCGTAAGAAAAAATTGATGCTGATTAACAGTAAACAATTCATTATTGACACCTGATACAATTTTTCCAGGTGCTTTTAACCTCGAATTGCTTTTAATCAAGGTTTGAGCCACACTCATAAAAAATGCTGCTGAAATTCCCTTTCCCGAAACGTCTCCTATAGAGAAAAACAAATTATCGCGGTCAAGGAAAAAGAAGTCAAAAAGGTCGCCACTAACAATGCGTGCCGGTTTGTAAATGGCAAATAAATCAACATCATCTCTGCCTGTAAATGCTGAAAAGTTTTTGTTAATGAGGCTCATTTGAATTTCCGATGCTTCAAGTAAATCCTGTTTTCTTTGTGTGTTTAGTTTTTCCTCGTGGTCCCTGTGAATTTCAAATTTTTCGTACCACGTTTTTAAATAGTTCAAACTTTCAGAAACCAATTCAATTTCATTTCTTGTTTTAGATTCAATATCATTACCTTCTTCGCTACTGAATTTTTTAAGCTGAGTAGTTACATTGCTTAAAGGTTGAATTAATTTATTAGAGATATACGTGATAATAAAAAAGATGACAAGAATTCCAAGTACCGAAAAGAATAACATCCTTAAAACCGACAAATACAGCGGTAAAAACATTTCGTTATGGGGCACAACAAAAAAGAGGGTCCAACCGGTTTCTCTTACCGGAGTATAATAAACCCAGCACTTTTGGTAATTCATAAATTCAGGATAGGCTATTACTGAGCCGGTTTCACCATTAATCAGTAAATCATTTATTCCGGCTTCGGTAACTTTGTATTCCTTTTCCGGAATTTTAAATAAATTCCGTTTCAGTATATAATCTTTATTCGGATGTGTAAGATAGGTACCATCCTTCGCCACAATAAAAGCGTATCCACTTTCCTTAATTTTCAAACTGTTAATGGTATCATTTAAATCATGTAATGATAATTCGGTTAAAACCGAACCAACTGTAACTGTTTCCCGGTTGTGATCCTGTATTCTGATTGGTGAATAATATGCAACAACTTGATTTCTATTTTTTTCGCAATTAAAAACTTCAGTCCAACCCGGTGTGTCTTCAACTAATATTGATTCAAAAATCCTCTTTTCATTTTTACAGTTATAAATAAACTCGTTATCTTTTTGAAAATGAATTGAATCATTCGAACTGTAACAATAATAATTCCGATACGCTATATTGAGTATATCAGGCTTAATATTAATATGCATTGCGTTCAGAAAAGGATATTTTTTCATTAACATACAAACAAAGACCTCAACTTTGTTTTGTTGAGCAAAAAACAATGCCTGATCCGAAACATTTGATGTTATTTCCTTTGTAGAAACCAATTGCCGTTCACCCAGCATCATGGCTTTTGAACCAAGACTGATGGCCTCTTTTTCGATATTGCTCCTGATAATATTGCTGTTAAAAAAATAAGCAATAAGAATAAATGCCAAAAAAACACTTATTACAGCAATCGAAATATAAATACTTAAACGGTAAGCAATTGATTTATTAAACATTCCAAAAATTCCCCTCTTTGAGAATTACAATTTAAGGAAATATTTTTGAAAAATTATTACTTTTTAACAGATTAAAAAAAATAATTATTATTGGTAATTAGAATCTCAATGATACAGTATTTTTATGTATTCATAGCTCCACAAACGGTAATTACCTGACCACTAACATACGATGATAAATCAGAAGCCAGAAAAACAGCTACACCTGCAACTTCTTCAGGAGTTCCACCGCGTTTTAACGGAATTGACTCTTCCCAGGCTTTGCGCGCATCTTCAGGTATTTTTGCCGTCATTTCGGTGATTATAAAACCGGGAGCAATTGCATTTGAACGGATTCCACGCGAACCAAGTTCCCTGGCAATCGATTTTGTAAATCCAATAATTCCTGCTTTCGATGCCGAATAATTCGCCTGGCCGGCATTTCCGCTAACTCCAACAACAGAACTCATATTAA
>Ga0105102_10000479_pt1 | contig 11930 bp, 11 predicted proteins | sample PPLLaktember2015_FD_87032 | JGI IMG/M metagenome (GOLD analysis project Ga0105102, IMG submission 87032) | Freshwater sediment microbial communities from Prairie Pothole Lake near Jamestown, North Dakota, USA - PPLs Lake P7 Core (6) Depth... | ecosystem: Environmental > Aquatic > Freshwater >...
GTTCGATATTCTACATTCTGTATTCGATATTCGTTCCCTATCAGTCATCCTGACTCTCATCCTCTATTCTTATCAGGGCCGGTTTTGAGCTGACAACGTCAAGCCTGGATATCTCATCAAGCGCCTTTTTGACATCCTCCTCCCTGCAAAGGTGGGTGAGCATGACAAGAGGCACCGATCCGTTAGTCTTGCGCCCTTTCTGATGAACCGACTTTAAGCTTATCCCGTGATTGCCGAGAATCCCGGAAATTTTTGAAAGTACCCGAGGGCGGTCGAGAGCCGCAAACCTGAAGTAATAATGGGTAGAAATATCGTCCACCGGCATGACCGGAATCTTTTTTATATTCTGCATCTGGCACGAAAGAAGAGGGATTCTTCCCACCGAACCGAAGATGATGTTTCTTGCAAGATCGACCGTATCGCTTATGACTGCGCTCGCCGTAGGCATCATGCCGGCTCCGCGCCCGGACAGAAGTATATCCCCGGCGGCGTCGCCCGAAACGGTGATGGCGTTAAGGGAGCCGTTCACGTTCGAAAGAATGTTCTCAAAGGGAATCATGGTCGGATGAACCCTCGCCTCAACGGAATCCCCTTTAAGCTTGCTTATGGCAAGCAGCTTTATCCTGTAGCCGAACTGGCCTGCAAACTCGATATCAAGGGGCGTAATCCTTGAAATTCCTTCTATGTAAATATCCTTGAAATTTATCTCCATGCAATATGCAATCGATGTCAGTATGGCCAGTTTATGGGCGGTATCGAATCCTTCGACATCAAGCGTAGGATTCGCTTCGGCATATCCTTTCACCTGGGCTTCCGAAAGCGCGGCTTCAAAGGTGCTTCCGTCATCCGTTATCTTTGAAAGTATGTAGTTGCATGTCCCGTTAAGTATCCCGATCATCGACTTGATCTGGTTCCCGACAAGCGATTCCCGTAGGGATTTTATTATGGGCATGCAGCCTCCGACACTTGCCTCGTAGGCCACGTCAACACCGGCGGCCGCAGCCGCGCTGAATATTTCATTCCCGTGTGAAGCGATAAGAGCCTTGTTTGCCGTAACAACCTGTTTCTTCTTTTCTATGGCCCTTAAGATAAGCTCTTTTGCGATTTTCTCGCCGCCAATCATTTCAAGCACTATGTCCGTTGCAGGATCATCGATGACCTTAAAGGGATCTTTGACGAATACGCCCTCATCGAATCTTATTCCCCGGTCTCTTGCCGCATCAAGATCGGCGACATACTTCAGGTTCAGTTCGGCCCCCACTCTTGAGCTTATAAAATCTTTTTTTTCAATGAGTATTTTGGCGACCCCTGTTCCGACAGTCCCGCAGCCCAGAAGTCCTATATTGATCTTTTTCATAAAACAGCCTCTTAAAATCGTAATCTACAGAATCTTTTTGATTCCGCGCACAGCCTGATTGATGCGCATCGTATTTTCTATGAGAGCAAAACGGACATATTCATCCCCGTACTCGCCGAATCCAAGCCCAGGTGAAACGGCCACCTTCGCTTCATGAATCAGAAACTTTGAAAATTCGACCGACCCCATTTTGATATATTTGTCAGGAATTTTTCCCCATACGAACATTGTCCCCTTCGGGCTTTTAATATCCCATCCGACACGCGCCAGACCGTTTATAAGGGCATCCCTTCTCTCCTTATAGGTGTCGCAAATCTCCTGCACGCAATCCTGCGGCCCGTTTAGAGCGATAATAGAGGCTATCTGTATCGGCTGAAACATCCCGTAATCGAGATAGCTTTTTATTCTCCGAAGGGCAAAAACAATCTCCGGGTTCCCGACGCAGAAACCGACACGCCAGCCCGGCATGCTGTAGCTCTTTGAGAGAGAAAAGAATTCCACGCCCACGTCCTTGGCGCCCTTCACCTGGAGAAAGCTCGGAGCCTTGTAGCCGTCGAAGACAAGGTCGGCATACGCGAAATCATGAATCACCATGATATCGTGCTCCTTCGCATAATCGACTATCCTTTCAAAAAAGTCGATATCCACAACCTCGGTGGTCGGATTATGCGGATAGCTTAATATAAGAACCTTCGGCCTCGGCCATGTCTGCCTTGTGGCGGTTATAAGATTTTCGAAAAAATCGCAGTCGGGACCGACCGGTATCCCCCGTACATCCCCTCCGGCAATAATCGCCGAATAGGGGTGAATGGGATATGTCGGCGTCGGGGTGAATACGACATCACCGGGGCGTATTGTGACAAGAATGAGATGAGACAATCCCTCCTTGACGCCTATTGTAACTATAGCCTCATTGTCCGGATCGATATCGACATCATATCTTCTCTTGTACCAGCCGGCTATGGCCATTCTCAGCTTGGTGATGCCCATTGAAGCCGAATAGCGGTGATTGTGCGGTTTCTTCGCGGCCTCGGTCAGTTTTTCAACAATATGCTCCGGGGTTCCGAGATCGGGATTTCCCATTCCAAGATCTATGATATCCTCTCCCGCATGCCTGGCATCCATTTTGATTTTGTTTACTGTTGCAAAAACGTACGGCGGTAAACGGTCAAGTCTTGCAAAGTTACTCTTCATATCACTGCCTCGTCTGATTCTTATTAAAGATTTGGTTTCTGGTCTCTGGTTTGTTGTTTCTGGTTTTTTTTAACCGGGAACTGGGTGTTCTTTAAAAGTCTCATTGTTAAAGTTGATGCTCTCAAAAAAAGTCCGAAAAAAGAAAATTCGGAACTTTTTACGAAACCATAAATTCTAATTTCAGTTACAATATATTACATAACATGTCAAAAAAATTGTTTTGACTTTTATCGCGAACCGGTTTAGCTTTTGACATCTCACAACAAGCAAGCCTTATATGATTTTCTTATAACGCATGTCCAAATAAGTCTGTATGTCCGGTATAATCTATTGATATGCAGAAATTATACCGGAAGGATGATTTTTTTGGCATGTTGCAATATCCGGGGATACCGGCAATATTTGTACAGGCCTGCTGATTAATCATAAAATGGAGTTTTAAATGACGGATTCTCTCACTTACGCCGATGCGGGCGTAAATATTGAAAAAGCGAACAGGCTGGTTGAATCGATAAAGGAGATTGCCAAAAAGACTGTAAGGCCCGGTGTAATCGGTGAAATCGGGGGATTTGGCGGACTCTTTTCAATCAACACGACCAACCTGCAGAAACCGGTTCTTGTCAGCTCGACCGACGGAGTGGGCACAAAGCTGAAAATAGCCTTTATGACAGGCAAACATGATACGGTCGGCATAGATCTCGTCGCCATGAGTGTCAATGACATCGTTGTTCAGGGCGCAGAACCTCTTTTCTTCCTTGATTACTTTGCCACAGGAGAGCTTGATACGGGAATCGCCACTGATGTCATCAAGGGTATAGCGGAAGGATGCAAACAGGCTAAATGCGCTCTTTTGGGCGGTGAAACGGCAGAGATGCCGGGATTTTACAAGAAAAACGAATATGATCTTGCAGGCTTTGCAGTCGGAATCGTTGACTATAACAAAATTATTGACGGTTCCGGCATCCGGATGGGGCATAAACTGATAGGAATCGCTTCAAGCGGACTTCACAGCAACGGATATTCGCTTGCGCGCAAAATATGTTTTGATTCTCTGAAATTAAAAATCGACTCCTACATGCCCGAATTGGGTAAAACTATAGGTGAAGAGCTTCTTACTCCAACGCGGATATATTCAGAAATGATATTAAGCTTTTTAAGAGAGTTGCCTATTCATGGCCTTGCCCACATAACGGGAGGAGGTCTGTCGGAAAACATTATCCGCATAATTCCTGAAACATGCATGGTAAGAATAATAAAAGGGAGCTGGGAAGTGCCTCCTGTTTTTAATTTTTTGCAAAAGGCCGGAAATATCTCCGAAGACGAGATGATGAGAACATTCAACAACGGAATCGGCATGGTTGCTATCGTTCCTGAAAAATCGGCGCAGGAAATAATGGAACGCTTCGGCGCCATAAATGAAAAGGCTTTTATTATAGGTGATATTGCGGAAAGAAAAAGTTCAAGCGGGCAAATAAAATGGATTTAACGAATAAAGAGATAGAGCATGGCGGGCATGAAACGGCAAAGGTCTCTCCGGTCAGAAAGCGCCTCTTGAAGTTTTTAAGGTGGCTGGAAAAGGGACAAAAAGGAGCGGCCCTTTGCAAGTCCTGAGCTCCCAGTTCAACCGGTGCCAGGAAGGCGCCTTGATTTTTTTATGATAATTCTAGGAATTGAAACATCCTGCGATGAAACGGCTGCGGCGGTGGTTGAAAACGGAGCCCGGATATTATCTTCGGTCGTACTATCCCAGATTGACATTCATCACCCTTACGGGGGCGTTGTTCCGGAACTTGCATCCAGAAAACATATTGAAGCTATAGTGCCTGTTGTTGATGAAGCTTTAAAGAGCTCCGGCATTGGGTCCGGCCGTCCGGATGCGATAGCGGTTACACAGGGGCCGGGGCTTATAGGCTCTCTTTTGGTGGGCTTTTCATTCGCAAAGGCTTATGCCTTTGCGCTCGGGATTCCTTGGGCAGGCGTAAATCATCTTGAAGGACACATCCATTCCGTTTTCCTCGAACCTGATCCGCCCCCCTTCCCTTTTATTTCCCTTCTTGCTTCGGGAGGACATACCGGCATTTATCATGTTGATTCCTGCATAAAAATGGAGCTGATGGGGCAAACCCGCGATGATGCAGCAGGAGAGGCTTTTGACAAGGTTGCCAAAATGCTCGGGCTCGGATACCCCGGAGGAAGTATTATAGGAAAAACGGCGGAAGAAGGGAATCCTCTTAAAATAAAGTTCCCCCGAACCTATCTCGACAAGTCAGGCTTTGATTTCAGCTTCAGCGGAATTAAAACCTCGGTCAGCCGGTTTGTTCAGACCCATCTGGATGAATACAGGCATATGATTCCAGATATAGCGGCAGGATTCCAGGAGGCTGTTGTTGATGTGTTATCCTTCAAACTAATAAATGCCGCCAAAGAGAGGGGCTGTGAACATGTTTCAATTACAGGAGGGGTCGCAGCGAATAAAAGGTTAAGGGAAAAGGTGGGTATTGAAGCCGCCGCACACGGCTTAAAGGTTCATATTCCGGATCCCTCCCTTTGCGGCGACAATGCCGCGATGATAGCTGCCGCAGGTTATCACAGGCTGATAAGAGGCGATTCACAGAACTTGAATACGGATGTTTTTTCAAGAGCAATATAGAGAATTTTATACATCATAATCAGGAAGATTTTTAAACATGGCCACAAAAAAGATTTTCATGGCTGTAATAGCGGTATGCGCCTTGTTCATTCTTACATCATGCGCCGTAAACAAACTCGACAATTCGCTCGATTACAGGACAAACCGATATGCTCCTTCCAAACCTTTTGAAGGGACTCTCGGAGTGGATGAATTTACCGATATGAGGCCTCAGGGAACAACAAGTGATGCGAAAAAATGGATAGGATTTATTCCCGGAGTCCTGTGGATCGATTATGTCTCAGAGACTCCCGATACGTACACCGGGTTCTCGTCATATAATTCATTTCCGTTCAAATCCTCCTTTGCAAGAGCCATATACAGAAATATCGGTGAAAACGGCCTCTTCGAAAAAACGGTCTTTCTTCCGGAGGAGAGATATGCAAAGACCGCATGGCGTCTTGAAGGAATAATAAGGCAGACAACACTCAAGGAGCGGTGCTACTATTACGGCTCCGGATTTTATGCCTGGTTCACCCGCATAATAGGGCTTCCTTACGTATCATATGAAACCGACCTTCACATAACCCTGCGATTGAGAAGTACAGGCAACGATAACATAATCTGGACTTATGAGCTTAAAGGATCGGGAACAGACAGGTACTATAACATATATCAGCTCATGACCGGAAAAGAGGAGAAGCACATTCTTTCCTACATCTTTTCAAGAATTCTGGAAGAGAAGATGCCCGCCGCCATGGAGTCAATGAAAGAGGCGCTTAAATAATAAATTCAGGGTTCAGGGTTTACGGTTTACGTTTTAAGGTTTAAGGTCGAAAGGTATTTTTCTTTAAGCCTTATGATCCTGCGGACGGATTTTTCCGCGTCAGACCTTAAGCCTGCCGAATCGCGCATATTCCTTAATATTTCTCCGAAAGCGCGTTCGACATCAGGCCCTTCATGACATATGAGCATCATATCTATCCCGGCGGACAGGATTTGCCTTACAGATGTTCTAATCTCAAAATGGTTCCTGACGGCTCCCATGTCAAGATCATCCGTCATCACAACTCCATCGTAACCCATCGAACCGCGCAAAAGATCCTTGGCTATTTTTTCAGAAAGGCTTGCCGGCCACCCGGCGTCTATTCCGGTATAAATAATGTGAGAGAGCATGATTCCGGCCACATCGTGCATTATCGCGGTTTGAAAAGGAATAAGGTCAAAAGATTCAAGATCGCCTAATCCGGCTTCGAGTTTCGGGAGATCTAGATGGGAATCGAGAACGGTTCTTCCTATGCCGGGAAAATGTTTTGCGACAGACATTATTTTTTTCGCCTGCATGCCGTCTATAACAACAGATCCCATCTTTGCAACATGATGCGGGGCATTTCCGAAAACTCTTTTTTCCATTACGCTCCGTATTCCTTCCGGAGCGACATCCATGACAGGCGCCATGTTCATGTTGATTCCGACTTCAAGCAGCTCGGATGCCGTTATTCCTGCAAATGCCGCTGCATCCTCCTCATTCTTCATGGCGGGGTTTCCGGGAAATCTGGTGAAAGGCTCCTTAAGTCTTGCAACCTGGCCACCCTCCTGGTCAATCGCTATTATGAGGGGAGGCTGTCCGCATGACCGGGCGTAGCTCTGTATAGATTCGCAGAGGTTCTTTATCTGGTCGGGAGTTTTTACGTTTCCGGCAAAAAGAATTACGGATCCAACTTTTATTGTATCTATGAGAAACTTCAGGCCGTCCGAAAGATCTTCTCCTTCAAAGCCCGCCATGATACGCTGGCCTGCAAGCTGCTTGGCCGAAAAATCCGAAATATTTATTATCACTGAAATCCCTATCCTCTTAACAGTTTGAAAAGATATTACTTTTTTACTGCGGCAGTATAAGAAAAACGCGCTTGTGTGTCAATGGGAAAGGATAACGAGAACAGGCTCTTGTTTAATCAGGAGACCGGAAACTCCTTTCACCGAGTCAACGACTTGCACCTTGTCTTTACTGCTCTCTTTTATGCCGTAAGGCGTGATATGTGGTATCTCCATAGCGATCTGTGAGGGGAACTCGAGGCGCATACTATTTGATTATCACAACTGATGGCATTACTTCTTCCCATCGATCAAATCGAGCAGTTCGCCATCCGAAAGCGCACCCATATGTGTCCGGCCATCGGGGAGAATAATGGCCGGGACGCCCTGGATGCCTAAAGATGTCCCCAGTTTTAATGTCTCATCAACTTCGGTTGTTTCACACTCAGTTTTGTCAATTTTTTTCCCTTCAAAGCAATCTTCCAACAATTTCATGGAGTTGTTGCAAATAATGCTCTTTGATTTCCAGTAGGCATCCTTGTGTGTACTCAAAGGGAATAATTTTACATAAAATACGATATCTTTCCGCTTGTTCGCAATTTGCTTCATCACCTGATGAAGTCGGGCGCAGTAGGGTCAGTCCGGATCGGTAAATACAATGACTTTCTTAATCGCGTCCTTTCTTCCAATATTGAGCCCCTCACCTACTGTTATCCTGGCCGGTTCAACACTCTTCTTGTTCTGCCGCTGTATCTCCTGCAGTTGCTCATTCTGTTCTGCCCCCAGACGCTCTTTATTGCCTGAACGCACCGGGAGAACCCGGAGATAACTGCTGTCGTCTGACGACTGGAGATTCCAGTACCCGTCGCCACCGCTGAAACTGAAGTAGGCAGCCTCGGAACCGCGAGTTTCATATGACCACACCCAATTACACGTAAGACGAATCAATTCCGTTAAATGAACATCATATTCACAGGCTTTATATATTTTAGTTTTATCGTACAACCCTAACAGTTCATCCTTCGTTGGCATCCGCCAATCCGTATAACCGCCACCACGATAATTCTCGCAGTAACTCTTTGCATTTACCCAGTTTATATTGCTTCCGTTGTCCTTCGCCGCCCACATTAAGTTAGTCCGTGTGTCCAGGACAGTTCCGTTGTCATAGGCGATGAAGCGACCGTCTCTTGCTATTTCTTTGGATTTGGCAGTTGCTTCAGTTTTAGCTTTGGCTACGGTTGCCGGTTCAGACGATTTTGTTTCTTTTACAGGCTGATCAACTTTTTCTCCGAGAAGTTTTTTCGCAAGCCTCCTGGTTGAGCCAAGAAGTTCATCTATTTCACACTTACATTCATCCTCCGCTGAAAGCTCCACCTTTCCCGTTTTAACGTCTATCATCTGTAGAGTAAGGTAATAGGTTTTCCCGATTATCCCCAAAGAACCATTTACTATCTTTCCCACGCCAAGTATTTGACCTGCTTCAACCTTGCACTCCTGGGCCACGCATCCGGACATCTGGAATTTCTGCTCCCCAAGTATCTTATTCATGTTCCCGCGGTCTATGACTTCATATTTTTTTGACTCGGAAAATACGTGAATCACTTTGTCTGCAAGTAAACGAGATATGTCCTTATCTCCAGTTCTGACTTCAAAATCAAAGATGGCTACATAGTTATCAATCAGCTTTGTTTCGGATTTATTCATTTTTTCGACGGCTAAAGAACCAGATACGGTGAAAATCAAAAAGAGTAATGCAATAAGAGCTTCAATTGCCTTCTTCATTCGCAAAGCCTCATTTTAAGAATATTGCAGGAATTACATCAAAAGATCGGAACAGTCCCGATTTGAATATCATAGCTCGTTAAATATTCAAAATGAATTGTCAGGAATAATGGAAAAGCTGGATTAATATTCAATACGGGAGGAGTCTTGGAAACAGCCAATTTCAGATAAGTGAGAAAACAAACGATCCCATTCGCTTCATAAAATCCTCTCGGACCAAGTCAATTGTAACTACCTCTCCTATATCAACTTATAGATCACACCACCCCAGGTCAATCCCGCTCCTAAACCGATGAACATGATGGTGTCCTTTGGTTTTAGCATGTTTTTTTCAATGAGTTCGTCAAGCGCAATAGGAATGGTTGCCGCAGTTGTATTTCCGTATCGTTGAATATTGTTGTAGATTTTTTCTTCCGGGATATTCATCCGTTCCCTGAAAGCTTCGTTTATTCTCAGATTTGCCTGATGAGGAATAATCATATCCAGGTCTTCAATTTTCATGTTTGCTTTTGCCAGCAGCTCCTCTGTAACCTTTGGCAGACGGGTTACTGCCAGTTTGAACACGGCTTTCCCATCCATATAGGGGAAATGCTCCTTGTTTTTTATTACGGTTGGACTAATTGCCTGCCCGGATTTTCTCGCAGGTAATCCGACACGCAATGCTCCTGAATGTTTTCCATCAGCATGGAGAATCGATGTTATGATTCCGACGTCTTCACCGGTTTCAACTGCTTCAATGCAAACAGCACCGGCGCCATCAGCAAAAATAACCGCTGTATCACGGTTTTCTGTCGTTAACTCTATGTACCGGCTTTGGACTTCAGCCCCTACCAGAAGGATCTTCTGTGCTATTCCGCTTCTGATATAGGCATCGCAGATCTCCAGCCCATGCAGAAATCCGGTGCATTGCTGACGGATATCGAGAGCAGGTATGTACTTCTCACTCAGCCGGTTTTGCAGAAATGCCCCCGAACCCGGCACGTTCACGTCGGGTGTCATGGTTGCAAATACAATTAAATCCAGGTCCTCCGGTTTCCATCCCGCTCTTTTCAATGCTATAATTGAAGCCTCATATGCAAGATCTGATGTCCCGACATCCTCACCTTCTCTGACCCAGTACCTGGCTTCGATACCTGTACGTTGCACAATCCATTCATTTGATGTGTCAATCGATCCTGCTAACTCTTCGTTTGTGACATGTCTATCGGGCACATATCTGCCGGTACTTTTTATAATTGATCGTTTCATAGTATAAGAATGATTTGTTGTCTTTTTTGTTTATTAAGGGGTTATTAACAGGTTTTTGTTAGAAGCCATTTCTAAACCCCGTCTGAGGCCTGACATCTGCGTTGCAAGCCTCTTCAAAATGCTCACATACCCAGTGTATGCTGCGCTTTTTCATAGGCTTGCGCCTTGCTCTCAGACCTGATGCGAGGTTTTGAAATGGCTTCTAGGATAAAGCTTTTTTAATATCACAAAGCCTGTCGGAGAGTGTATGGGATCGGGTTGTTAAGGTCAAGATAAAATGTTTTTTAGTAAAAGATAGGATTTTACGTTTTATGAAGATGAGTATTGTAAAAAGGGCGTTTGTGAGTCAGCCGACAGGCTCGCCTGCTTAGCCTTTGTGGGCCGTATCGGGCAGGGGCAGGTTGTTTTCCGACCTGTACCGGGCCACCAGTTGGAGGATTTCATCTCCGAAGGTTTTGCCCTTCTTGCTTTTCAAGCCTTTTATGGTGCGCAGCTCTTGCGTGGTAGCCGGGAGTTTGGCTGCAATTTCGGCCAGGGTTGTGTTATGCAGAACAACAAAAGCCGGCATGTTCATTTCTTTCGCCCTGGTGGTGCGCCACTGCTTGAGCATTTCGTAAAGCCCGCTGTTCTCAATGGTTTCGGGGATCCGGGATTCGGCCTTTGCCCGCGCCGGTTTGGCGGCCGGTTCAGGGAACAGGGACCGAGCCCGCACTTTGATATAATCGGCAAACACCATACCGATGCGACAGGCATTGAGGCAGTAAAGCTTTGATCCGGCGTCTATAAGCGCAATGTCAACGGCTTTTTGCAAATCCCTGCGCGCTTCGCGATTGTCGGTCTCAACAGAAACGGCTTTCAGTGGTTCGACCACCAGAGATTCGATTTTGCCTGCAAAATAGTCCGCAGCCTTGGCAATCCGCTCCTGCAGCAAGGGACTGTTTTGCAGATCAGCGGCATCTCTTACGATATTGCGGCGCTGGACGACGAATTTATCTGCAACCTCAACTATCTGCGCTTTAAAGGGTTCGACGATGCTTTTGAAAAATGAAGGGGTAGCGCCGGCAAGAATTGTTTTATGCTCGTTGGATATTGTAATGCAGGTGAGCAGGCGGCGCCACAGAACTGAAAAATCGAACAGTTCATCGAGCAGCACCAGATGGTAGTCTCTTCGCGCCTCCCTGAGCTGATCAGGGTCCGGAGTATTCTGGTCGATGGTACTGATAAAGGCCCCCACCAATGCGTTGCTTTTGATGCTGAACCTTTCAATGGGCGTGCTGAGCACCAATCCATCTAAAGTGCGGCAGCGGCTCAGGGCCACATATACCTGCCCGTCGGCAAAGGCGGCCTGGGCATCGATAATGGCCTTGTCAAAGGTCAGGCCCTGACTCTTGTGAATAGTAATGGCCCAGGCCAGTTTCAGGGGAAACTGGATAAATTTGCCTGATTCGGTTTCCTGAATCTCTTTGGTTGTCTCGTTGAGAGTATATTTGATGTTCTTCCATTCGGCCGGCTCCACGGTGATGGGCTCAGGATCGTCGGGGCACTCTACTATCAGCGAGTCACGGGCAATGCTTTTGAGCCGGCCAATTTTACCGTTGAAATACCTCTTTTCCGGTGAACCGTCATTTTTGACGAACATCACCTGGGCCCCATGCCTGAGCACCAGTTCGGAATCCGTGGGAAAGGCATGGCGCGGAAACTCACCCTCCACCACGGCCTCAAATCGTTTCTCCCTTCCGGGCAGTAATGCCAGACGGGCATCGTTGATCTGACGGGCCAGATAATTGTGGGTGGTTAGGGTGATGTAGCCATCGGAGGCTTTGCCGGCAAAAGCCGGGTTGCAGCGCTTGTTCAGCGCGGCAAGAACGCCTGCGTCTATACGGTTGTCGCGCACCATGCCGAGCA
>Ga0105102_10000480_pt1 | contig 11923 bp, 9 predicted proteins | sample PPLLaktember2015_FD_87032 | JGI IMG/M metagenome (GOLD analysis project Ga0105102, IMG submission 87032) | Freshwater sediment microbial communities from Prairie Pothole Lake near Jamestown, North Dakota, USA - PPLs Lake P7 Core (6) Depth... | ecosystem: Environmental > Aquatic > Freshwater >...
AAGAAGTTTTCAATAAGTTACAAAATAATGAAATTAGTACATATGATAGATCGTTATTTAAAATTAAACAATTACCTTTAAAAATAACAAACAATGCATTATTTGGAGCATATGGTTCTGGAATAGCATTTAATTGGTCTGATAGTGTATGTGCTGCTAGGATTACGGTGACGGCTCGGTTACATATTCGAAAAACAGTTGATTGGTTTGAAAAGCTTGGTTGTCGTTCATTATTGATTGTGACTGACGGTATTAATTTGCAATACCCAAAAAATACAAATATTAGATTAGTAAATGATGTTTTTGTTACTGAGGTTGATGAATATCCTATTGAAGAAATGTGGCAATATAAAAATAAAATAGGTATTGATGCATTGGTTGAAAAGTATAATGACGAAATTGAGTTTCATAACATTAAGTTGGGAAAAGATAATTATAATTCTATTGATATTGAAGGAAAGTTTATATCTACATTAAATGTAGCTAGAATAAATTATGCATTATTGTCATTATCAAAAGATAAAAAGACTGGCCAATTAAAGGAAAAGATTAAACTTAAAGGTAACAGTATTAAGTCACGTATTATGCCCATTTTTATTGAAGAATTTATTGATAAGGGTTTAGATTTATTACTTCATAATAAAGGTAAAGAATTTGTTGATTACTATTATAGTTATTCTGAAGATATTAGATACATGCAAATTCCATTAAAAAAGATTGCTTCAAAAAGTAGAATTAAATCTACATTAGCTGGTTATTTAAAAAGAGGTAAAGATAAAAATGGTCGAGATAAAGCAATGCAAGCACATATGGAATTAATTTTAGAACAAAGAGAAAATCTTGCATATAAATTATTTGAAGATCATAAAAATGAACTGATTATAAATGGTGATATTGATCCAGATATTGATTATAATAAAAAACCGTTACCACTTAATAAAGTATTAAAATTAATAGGTAATTATATGCCACCAGAACCAGAGATAGATTCTATGGTATATTATGTTAATACTGGTTTAAAAAAATCTCATGGTGATTCTAAAAAGATTTTAGATAAAAAAACTGGTAAAGAAAATTTTTGTTCAACATTAATAAACAATGATGATCTATATAAGAATCCAGATATGAAAGGTCATTATAATTATGAAAAATATTTAGATGGGTTTAATAAAAAAGTTAAAACATTATTGGTTGGGTTTGAACCTGAAATAGGAAAAAGAATATTGGTTAAGATAGATAAGAATGGTGAACTTAAAAAAGAAATGTTTACAGCAGACCAATTAAAATTGGGAAGTTTTGATCTAAATGATTTGGAAGAAACAATGTATCTCGGAAATAAAGAGGTTGAATTCTGGAATAGAACTGGTTATGATCCAAGATTAATTTGGGAAGGTTTTAAAACATATGAAGATATGCCAATTCATTATGAAGTTTATGATAATGCATTAAATTATTTAAATGATTTAATGGTTAAAGCAAATAAACCCAAAATTAAATCGATTAATGATAATTATAAAGTTAATGATTTGGTTTTACTTAAGAATTATTATCAATATAGTATTGCGAAATATAATGGTACATACTTAGAGGTTATTAAACCAAATGTTGAAGTACCTAAATCTGATTTGGAAATTGAATTTGAAAAGAAAAAGGTAGAGGTTGAAAATAAATTAAAAGAATTAGAATCTAGCGAATTAACTAAAAAATCGGAAGAAGAATTAAGTTTAGAAAGACTAAAAATTAAACAAGAAAAATATTTTATTTCTTTCAAAAAAAGATATAATCTGTTGGATAATATCTCATTTAATATAGTTATTAATACTCCAGAATTATTAAATAAATTAAATGCTTTTATTGAGATGCGTGAAAATGAAATAGAGGAAGATGCTATGGAATATTTACCAATAGATAGTGAATAATTAAATAGATAATTATAGTATTTATATAAAAAAAATATTAATTTTAAAATAATATTATGAAATTAACAAAAAAACAACTATCCGAAATAATTAATTCTGATGGTGATTTAATAGGTATTGAAGATACTCCAACAAATGGTGCTAATTTAGATACACAAGCAAATCATACAACAGATCATAACATAAATATTGGTAATCAACCATTTACATTTAATTCATTATCAAGATTTGGATTTATGATGATGCCTTTTTATGAAGGTAAGAATGACGAACAATCACAAACCCAAATAACATCAGATTTATATGATATAATCTTCGGTAGATTTTCTGAAATATTGAAATTTTATTATAAAAATCCAAATAAATTAAAATCTGATTATAGAAAATTAGATAATGATAATGAAGATATTCAGAAAGAAGAAAATTTAAAGGTGGTTGAAAAAATAATTGTGTTGATTAAAAATTATACAGATAAATCAACTAAAAATATTGATGAATCTCAGGTGGTTGAAGATACTATGGTTGATAAAAAAACTGAGGATGAAATTTCAAAAAAAACAGAAAGTCCAGAAATAAAAGAAAAAAATATTGAGAAAATTGCTGGTTTAATTAATAAAAAATTAAGTAAGAAAGATGTTAGTAAATTAATTAACTTGATTGAAATAAAATAGGTAATGGCTAATTCAAATTTGATAAATAAGACATATATTTTGCCCTCTGATGTGTTAAAACATATTAGATCTACGTTCATATCTAATCCTAATTCAGAGGGTGTAAAAAGGGCTAAATTCTTATTACAAAACGGTAAAGCTACTTATCAGGTTTTGAAAAGATTAAAAAATTTCTTTGATCATTTTAATCCAGAAACAGATAATAAAATACAATATAATTTAGCTGGTGGTAATTTAATGAGAGATTTTATTGAAAAAACTTTGGAAGCTGATAGAGATGCAGTTAACAGATCAAAATCAGTTAAAAAAGATATGAAAGTTGATGTTAATTTAGGAACAAAAGCATATCAATCACCCAATAATAATTTGAATGAAAATAAGAATAAAGTTAATAAAAATGCTGTTATAATTATTGTTAATAACGACAATAAAATATTATTATTAAAAAGATCTATTGATTCTAAATGGATGCCAGAAAAATGGGCATTACTTGGAGGAAAGGTTGAAAAAAATGAATCAGATAAAGAAGCTATTATTAGAGAAATTGAAGAAGAAACTGGTTTAGAAATCAAAAATCCTTTAGAAAGATTTGAGATTAAAAAAAATGATGGTGATATTGAAACAATTTTTGTGTCAAGATATAATGGTGATGATATTGATGTTAATATAAATGATGAACATAGTAATTATGGGTGGTTTGGTATTGAAGAAATTAATTTTTTAGATCATGTTCCCAATATTCAAAATTATCTTGAATTAGCATTTAAAGAAAATTAAACCACATTATTAACTATTTATATAAAAATAAAATTATTTAAAAACATATTATATTATGAGTAGATTAGAAACGGTTAGTAAACAATATAGGGATGCTCTTATTGCTAAAAATGATTATGATAATAATGATTATTATAGTGTTTCACATAAAGATGCTTTATCTGACGGTGATGAATTAGGTAAAGGAGAAACAGATACAGTTGGTTCTTTAACAGATATTAAAACAAGAGAAAGTTTAGCAGCAAAGAATATCTTTACTAAAAATAAAGAATATAATCCTGGAACAGTTTAATATTAATAAATTTAAAACAATCGCTTTTAATGCTTAATGAAATAAAAATATTATTTAACAACATTAAACAATTTCGTAATTTATTAACTGAAAGTGTTAGTGATACAACTATTTCAGATAGTATTAACAATCACGAATATATTTATATTTATTATGAAGGTGATCCTGAAACTGGTGGTATTGCTAGAGGTGCAAGAACAGTAAGACCATATGTATTAGGAGTTTCTACAGCAGGTAATAAAGTAGTTCGTTGTTGGCAAGATAAAGGGAAAAGTTTTTCATTAAGCCCTCAAAGTCCAAGAAGAAGAAAAGATCATGAATATCATATTGATTTAGATGGTAAAGAAAAGGCAGGATGGCGTTTATTTAGATTAGATAGAATAAGTTCGTTATATCCAACAGGTAAAAGATTTGTTGATGAAAATGGAAAGGTTATTATACCACCATTATATAATGAAAACGATAAACAGATGGTAAGTATTATCACATCAATTAAAGTAATACCAGACGATCAATTACAAACCAAAGATTTAGGTAGTATAGAAAAACCTGATGTTACAAAACAAAAAGTAGATAAATCTGTTTTTGATAAACAAACAGGTAGATTTAAACAATTTTATAATATTGGGGCTAAAAAAAGAGAAGCTACATCAAAAGATATTGAAAATCTTTATAGAATTGCAACAAAGGTTATGAAAAAATCTGTTGATAAATATTTAATTGCAACGGATAATAAAGGAAATTTTCATTTAGTTGATAAAATTAATAAAGATAAAATTTCTCCAGAAGCTGTTGTTGGAGAATTAAGAGATCTTTATAATAAATTTGTTTTACCTAACAAACCTATAAGTTCTAAAGAAAATGATTTTTTTGATAAAATTAAAAATGATCTAGAACAAAACATTAAAAATAAAAACAAATAAATTTAAGTTTTTTACAAAAAACAACGTATTTATAAAAAAATATAAATTTTTATAAAATAGAATAAATAAGATGGCAAAAAGTAATATTAATTTAGATAAATTAAAGGCTGAGATTGATAATAGAAAAACAAATAAAAATTCTATTGCTACTAAATTAGGCGAAACTGTTGTTGGTGATACACCAACCAAAGGAAGTTTTTTAAATGAATTAATTTTATCATTAAATACAGGGCAACCAACAAATTCAACAAATGTTGTAAAACTTATTGAAAATAAAGTTGCATTAAAAAATGGTGAATCACCAAAATTAAATGTTAATCAACCAATTAAAAAAAGTGATTTATCTGATTTAAACCATATAAATAATGTTGAAATGTCTCAAGAAAGAGATGATTTGATGTATCAGAAATTTCAACAAAAAACATTACAATCAAAACAAACACTTGCAGATACTTTAGAAAATTATGCACACCAACCAAATATTCAGACTCAACAACAACAGAATATGGGTAATAATAATCAATTTTTAAATGAAAATTATGTTAATAATATTAAAACTATTATTAATAATCAATTAGCAGAAAATTCACAAATAATATTGAATGAAGCATTTAAAGATATGATTCTTGAAATGTATACTTATGATAGAATTAAAGAAGTTATAAATGAGAACAAAAAAATGATAAAAGATCTTATTTATGAAGTTCTTAGGGAAATAAAGGAAAAATCAAATAAAACCAAAGCATAAGAAATTATGCTTTTTTTATTTCACATTTTAATCATTTTCTTGTATTTATTATAAAAATATATTTTTATTATGATAAATAATTTATCCGAATTTCTCACCAATTTAAATAACATTAAATCTTTTAAAGGGAAGATGGATTTTGCCAATCAGAACTTAGAAAAAATTGGTTCTGGTAGTGGTAGAGTTGTATATAGTATAGATGACAAATCAGTTTTAAAATTAGCTAAAAATCCTAAAGGTATTGCACAAAATGAAGTTGAAATAAGTTTAGGAAAAGACGATTATTATGCCAAAGGTACTGTTGCAGATGTGTTTGATAATGCTGATGATAATAGTTGGTTAATTGCTGAAAAAGCTAAAAAGGTAGGTGAAAAAAGAATAAAACAGTTAACTGGAATACCGAGTTTAAATCAAATGTATTATTTTTTAAAGAACTATGAAACCCAAAATAAAGGAGGACGGAAAATTTTTGGTTTATCTCAAGAATTAGAAGATTTTTTCTGGGAGAACGAATTTAGTAGAGATATAATTGATTTTATGTCAAATTACAACCAACCTTCAGGTGATTTAGGTAAAACAAGTAGTTATGGTGAAGTAGTAAGAAACAATCAACCAACAATTGTTTTAGTTGATTATGGATTATCTGATGAAGTTTATAGTAGTCATTATAGTCCAAATAGAAAACAAAATAAAATATATGAGTTATATAATTTCCAAGATGGAAATGATGATATTTTATCTGATATTAGTAATGGTGATGTTATAAGAAAGGGTATGTGGGCATTAATACCACAAGGAGTTGAAGATAGTGGAGATAAATCAATGTATATTGATGAAAGTTTTATCAACTTTATAATTAAGACAAATAAATATCCAAACAAACCAATTAGTAACTTACCTACACTTGCAGATAAATTCCAAGAATGTGTAAATCATATTAGTGAATATATTAGTTTGAGTGAAAACAAAAAACAATTTTATAATAATTTATTAACATTACAAGAATATTTAATTGAGAATCATTATTATGATAGAGATAAATTATTAAAAGAAGAATATAACATTATTGATGAAATAGAAAATGAAGTTGATAATCAAACTGATGTACAACAAATACCTAAAGTTCAGAAATGGTCATTAGATGATCAAAATAGAGCATTAGTATTAGCAAAAAGTTTAGCGGAGAAATTACAATTATCTGAACCTAAATTGTTAGGGGGGGGAGCATTAGGATTTGCATTTGAAATTAATTCAAATCAAATATTAAAATTAACATCAGATTCTAGTGAAGCAGATTCTGCATTAAAAATAATGAAATCAAATCCCAAACATTTGGCAAAAACTTCAAATGTTTATAAAATTTTTGATAGTGAGAATAATTTATCTTATTTTGCACTTTTACAAGAAAATGTATTAAATAAACCAATAGATAATTTTAGAAGATATAATAAAACATTTGATATTATTTCACCAAATAATATATCTTATAATGAATTTATTGATCTTATAACCGAAAGAAGTCCGGTTTTTGAAAATTTAAATCAGATCGTTAATTTATTATTGACAGATAATCAAACTGTTAATGTAAATGAAAGTGTAAGAAAAGAAACATATAATTTCTTTGTTCAATTAATTGAAATAAAAAAAGAACTAATAAGTTTGGGTATTAAATCAAATGATTTTACAAATCCTGAAAATATAGGCTATAAAGATAACACATTAAAATATTTCGATATTGGTGGTTATAGAATAGATGAACCTCAATTACCGACAAATAGTGTTATTAGTTTACCTGAAAATGAAGATAATAACGAAAATAATAATAATGATATTATTAAAAATAAGTTAGAAAAATTACATTATATATTTGATAATATTATCGGAATTAAATTTGAAATCGTTTTAAATTATTATCTTGGTAAAGTAAAAGAACTTGATCAAAACATATCCGATAATATTAAAAATTATTTCAAAAAAAATCCAAAAGATTTTGTTTTATTTAAATCTATTGTAGATCATGTTAAATCTAAATTATTAACTGTTAATAATAATGATGGGTTAAACGAAAGAATATTATCATCAATGAAAGGTAGTAGTACCGTTAATGTAAAAAAAAAGTGTAAATTAGGTGGATTAGGTAATACAAGTGCCAAATGTAATCAAGGTGATATTAAAAATTTAGATATAAAATCTTTAGATGAAACATCAGTAAAATCAGGTGAAAAAGAAGAAATTTATCGTGATAATAATTATATTGTAGTTAGACCATTAACACATAATGCTGCAATGAAATATGGATGCGATACTAATTGGTGTACGTCAACATCCAATACAAAACATTTTAATTCACACACTAAGGATAATAATTTTTTATTATATATAATAAATAGAAATACAAAGCCAGAACTACAACAAATAAGAAATGAAAAAATAAAAAGATTTAATGATGCATATAATTCGGATGTATGGGAATATTTAGATGACGATGAAAAAGAAAAATATTTAGATTTTAGTAGAATAGCAATATCTGTCGAATATGATGATTATGATAAATATCCTGAATTAAGAGTATTTGATGCAAACGATTTTGATTTATATGATTTTACTGGAGAATGGGGGAGTATTAATAAGTTACCAATACCACAAACAGTAAAAGATGCTATTAATGATTATTTAAGAAATAATCTAAAATATCCAGATGAAAATAATAACACTAATGAAGGTATTGCAGATAAATATGTAGAAAAAGAATTTAATATTCCAGATTTAAATAAAGAAATAGATCATAAAAATAGTGAGAAATATATTAGTGAAAATTCAACAGATATAGATTTTTTTATTCAAGATATAATTAACATGTTAAAAATAGGACAATTTGATGAAAAATTAATTAGAAATGATGGTGATATTAATATTGTTTCTGTTGATGGTGAAAAAGTTAGAAATAATGGTTTTGTTGAATTCATTGGTGGGGGTCACTATTACGTTGATCTAACTGATAAACAGATAGTTGAAAAAAAATATAGTAGGTATATTCCAGAATATGTTATTTGGATAGATAAATTTAATTGTTCAGAACCTATTGATAGAGAAGGAATTATTCTTCATGAAAAAATAGAAAGATATTTAATGAAATACTATAATTATAGTTATGAAAATGCTCATGATATCGCCAATGATATAGAATCGAAATTTAGAAAAATAACTAATGATGATAATAGTAAATTAATTGCAGATAAAATATTTGATTTATTTGTAAATAAATTTAATAATAAAAAAAAAGTTGAAAAAACTAATCTTTCAGAAGAAGAAAATATTTGTAAAAACATCACAATTACACCAGAAATAAAAGAATATTTAATGAAATTTGATTCAGATGAAAAGCTTTTAAGAAGTGGTGGACTTCCAATAAATTTATTAGATGATGCTGCATATGGGTTTAATAGTGATTCTTTAAAACAATTATTACCAAAACAATTATCGATTAAATGGAAAGATGATTTAGAAAATGTTATATATGAAATCCAAAAAAGTGGATTATCTAAATTTGAATGGGCAAAAAGAATTAATTTAACAGAACCTATTGATGTTAGTTATAATGGTAAAAAGTTTTATGTTGAAGATGGACATCATAGATATACCGCTGCAAGAATACTAAATAAACCATTAAATATCAATCTTGAGATAAAAGCTAATCCAATATTAAAATTAGGTAACGGTTTAGGTTATGATGAATTCCATAGATGTATATGGAAACAAGCACATAATAAAGTTAACAATAATAATATATCAGAAGAAACAAATATCAATATAAACAATTTAAATTCATTAAAATCACAATTAGCAGAAGCAGCACAAAAAGTTTATAATGAATGGGAACAAGATGAAAACGGTTATTGTGATTGGCTTGGTGAAGGAGGAATTTGTCAAGATATTGCCGAAGAAATGTGTGACATATTATCAAACAATAATATTGAATGCATGAGTTTTTCACAACAAATTGGTGAACAACATGTTTTTGTTATTGCTAAAACAGATGATGGAGTTTATAGTATAGACATCCCCCCATATTTATATGAAACTGGTGGTGGTTATTGTTGGAAAAAAATACCTGATGTTGAATTTGATGAAAGATATGTAGTAATAGATAGATTGAGTTCAGACCCAAATGATTATGAAAATGAATATATGATAGATGAGATTAAGATTATTAATGAAGATCAAAAACCTATTTCTAAAGAATATATTGAAAAACTTTGGAGTTGGTTGAAACCTGATCAAAGAAATAATAAACTTCATAAGAATTGGTACAAAAAGGCATTGAACAACACATTAACTGATAAAGAACGTGAACATTTTATGTTTTTATTGAAGAATGGTGATTCGATGTACGGTAAAAACAAATTGAGTACCAAAAATTAATTAAAACATATATTATTAATATAGAAATTTATTAATGTCGAATATTGCATATTCAGTTATTGTTTTAAACGAAAGATCTAAACAAAGATTAATTAAACATTTTAAAAACATTATACCTAAAGATTTTCAGATAGTTGCTAATCACATGATAATAAATCAAGGAAACATTGATCTGTTATATGAAAAATATTTGGGGATTAATGTTTCTTTAGATGTTATTGATTATTATGCAAATGAAAAAAATATTGTTGTTGGTGTTAATGGTTTTTATAGTGAAAATAAGAAACCTTATATTGTTTTAGCTACACACCCAAATAAAAACAATAATAATTTGTTATTTGATTCTATTAATAATTGGAAACCTATTAAAAGGCCATTAAAAATTAGTGGTACTGTTAGTGAAATAGAATTTAAATTTTAAATCAGAGTTTATAGTATTTATATAAAAAAATATTTAACTATTATGTTTAAGAAAGGAATTCCAAAAAATTTACCTCAATTATCTGCACCATATAATTATATTGTAGATAAACTTGATAATGAAAATATTGATCATGAATTTGTAGAAATAGATCCAAACGAATTAAATGCATCACAAGCATTTACATATTCTGATCAAGTTGCTAATGTAAATTTAGATGATGAAAATCCTATTTGGTTAGATAACGAACAAAATGTTTTAGATGGAAATCATAGATTTGTTTTAGCATTAAACACAAATAAAAAGATTAAAGCAATTAAACTTAATCTTAATAAAGATGTTGCTTGTAGAATATTGAATAAGATTCAAGACATATATGAATATGAACAATCCCAAAATATGGAAGAAATTGTTTCGAACGATGTTATAAATTCGAATAATGAGAAAGATAGTGGTATTAGTCATACAGAGTTCTTATCAACATTAGAAGAAGATAATCTTGATATTCAAAATGAAAATCCAACATTAAATCAACAAACATTAATTGGTTATAGAAAAGATCCTATAAAAGACAATTCGATTATTGGTAATTTTTTTATGTTAAAACAAAACGATGGGTATGATAAATATGAAATAGAATTTGATAATTTGTTAGATACCGATTCGTTAGGCATTGTTTATAAGGATAGTCAACAACCAATAGATATATTGGCCAAAATTTGGTTTCCAAACATAAATTTTGAAAAGATAAGTGAAAAAAATAATATTCCCTCAATAAATTTAAAAAATAAAGCTATTAGTATTATGGCTAAGAAAAAAGGATATGATGGAATCAAATATGGTGATAAAATTTTACAAGGATTAAAATAAAAACAAAATTTTAATAAAAAATTAAATGAAGAAAATATTTTTTTAACTATTTACTAAAAAACATAGATGACATGAACACTTATAAAATAACTAATACTACACATCTTTTAGGTAAGAGAGATTTCAAAGCCAATTCAATATTGGATATTGAATATATTAATGGTTTGATGAAACAAAATATTAAACTAAAACCTAATGAATCTGTTTACATTACAATTAATTCTTTACCAATATCTATTCATAAATTAAGAGTTAATGGATTAGTAACTGTTATGGAAGTTAGTCAAGAAGAATTAAACGAATCTATTCTTAAATCAACACCCAAACCCAAAGTTAAACAAGAATCAAATGAAACTGGTGATGAAGATAAAAAGAATAATTTATCTAAGAAACAACAACAATCTATGAGAATTCGAAATAAAAAATAATAATTCTTAATTAATTAATATACCCATCAAATCTCCCTATTTAATTAAATATTAATAGGGAGATTTTTTATTTTATAAAAATTCAAGATTTTTATTTGATTTACGTATTTAGTTATAAATAAATATAATTTTTTATAAAAATATTAATAACATGTCAGATAAAATCAAAATTTTATTTTATAATTTGGATCAGGCTGGAGTTAACTATTTCAGATCCAGCACAGTAGCTACTCAATTAGATAAAGATCATTCCGATAAATTTTATGTTGAGATTAATAATCAAATAGACTTTAATAATCCAGAAACGATTGATTATTTAAAATCTTTTGATATTATTCAATATCATCGTCAGTTACATCCTGATGTAAATAAAATGAAAATTTTAGCTAAAGAATTAAAAGATGCTAATGTTAAATTGGTCATAGATCAAGACGATTTTTGGTCACTACATG
>Ga0105102_10000484_pt1 | contig 11877 bp, 17 predicted proteins | sample PPLLaktember2015_FD_87032 | JGI IMG/M metagenome (GOLD analysis project Ga0105102, IMG submission 87032) | Freshwater sediment microbial communities from Prairie Pothole Lake near Jamestown, North Dakota, USA - PPLs Lake P7 Core (6) Depth... | ecosystem: Environmental > Aquatic > Freshwater >...
CAGCATCACTCTGAGCAGCCTTGGCATACATTTCCATCTCAGCCAACTCCATCTTGGCCTTCTCTATGCCAAGCTCCAACAACCGTTCTTCATGGTCGTATTGAAGCTCTCGCAGCTTTGCAACATCTTCAGGCGTGGGATTGTCAGGAATCTTTACGCCAAGAGTTTTCTCTACCACATCCTTGCCTTTTGCCTGAATAGCAGAAGACAGCAAACCTAGTCCATTCTGGGCGAGGCTACCCAACAAAGAGGCAACGATAGGAATCATTTGTCAACCTTAATCAATAATCTACGGATGATTGCTTGTTGTTGTTCTACTTCTTCTTTCAGCAACAGCATATCAAAATACATAGATGCAAGCAAATACAAAAACAAGGGGAAAACAAGCATCAGGCACACCAGCACAATTAAGAGCTTTGTTCCGCTTTCCTCATCAGACTTATTGACCATAGGAGCAGGTGGAGGTATATAGTAACTAGGAGGACTGCTCCGATTATTAGAGCTTTGTCTTGGAGTTGGTTTAGCATTTCCTTTCGTTGCCATGCGGCTCTCCTTGCTTTCTCCTCCTGTTCGACCCTCTCCCTTTCATCTTCTTCTCTCAGCCTTGCGTACTCTTCTTCAAACCTCGACCATACCGCACCAAGGGCAGGGTCTACATGATAGATTAAGAACTCACGCAATTCAACAGCTTGACGCTCTAACTCTATCTGGTTAAAGACATTTTCAAGTGCTTGCGTCTTTAGAGATTTTGACTTCGGAGGATTACGCTTTTCCTCTTCTGCTTGCTTTTTAACCTCTTCGCTGGCCTCAAAGAATTGACCAATGTAACCAGAGATTTCCTTGGTTATCTTGTGCAGTTCCCCGCCAGTTTGCTTTATGTCTTTATAAAGCGCAACCCCTTGCTTTATTGCCGCTATAGCACCTAGAGCAAGGGTGAACGGGTCAATTTACAGCCCCTCTCCTGGGGTCACATACAACTCTGCATTGTTATGCGGAGAAATAATACGCAGGTACACCGTCTTGGTAGGACTGCATTGTGGGCCAGTAAACACTCTTTGACCGTAAGGTGGAATTGCCACTACTGCGGCACTGTTAGCACCAGGTATAGAGGCAGTGATGTTTGCAGTTTCTCCATACGCCACAAACACAGGGTTGTCTTTATTTGGGTTAAAGACGAAATACTGGTTAGACGGACTAACGGCATTGACAGTAGCAACATTACCCTGCGTATTTGAAGAAGCAGCAGTAACAACTACACAGTTGCCCATAGGCTGAAAGGCAATGTTATTAGCCATCAGTAGACCTTTCCACCACCACCAGAAGTAGGCGATTCCTTGCGAGTGAAGTAATCGTTAGGTTGGTTGTTTTTGAAGTTCCACACAGCTTGGAAGCCACCTGCGGGGAGTTTGCCAGGGGTAAATTCACCAGGCATACACAGTTTGTTCTGTGTGATACCAGTGCCTACTTGACCCTGTACCTTAGTTGTCTTGACTTTCGGAATCATGTCCATGTTTTTTCTCCTTTATCCTCACCAGCAGATAGCTGAATATTACATAAATTGCAAGAGTTGTCACTCTCTCCCACTTTGGCTCCCACATTACCCAACAACCCAGACCAAAAGAGGTGAGCAGAGCAAGAATGGTAATTAAGCGGTCTGAGATGACCTTTAACGCTAGGCGAATGATTGCGGTTGGCTCCATGATTTTCCTTCTCTAATAACGGAATAACCATATTATCATGTCTCCTCGTCATCGTCACCAAATAACCCTGCACCGTACCCTTCATCAGCATCCTTCATCTTCAGAGCCTCTAGCTTCAGGGCACGGTCAATGATTTTTGCTTTGTCTGTCAGGGTGGCAGTAGGGTCAACCATTACTTGAGCAAGCAGTTCGTTGATTGCTTTCTCTAGTGCAGGGTTGATACCCTTTTCAGCCTTCTTTCTACTCATCGCTTCATCTTGCGGGGAGCAGAGCGTTTCATTGGCTTGGCTTGCATCTTCATCATTTGACGGTTGTAGTCCTCAGAAGCACGAACCTCATTCTCACCACCTTGGCGAGCCATGCGGTCAATATCAGCTTGTGTGGCCTTACCCATAGATTGTTTGCCGTATTCTTTGTTCATCATTTTCTAGCCTTTCTTTTGACTTTTCGTGCCGTTGTGAGTGCAATAGCAATTGCTTGCTTTTGCGGTTTACCCGCCTTCATTTCTCTGCGAATGTTGGCAGAAATGGTTTTTTGACTACTACCTTGTTTGAGTGGCATCTCATTCTCCTGAACTTGGTGAACCAAAAAATCTTAGACCTATAGAAGGTACGCCTACAGCAACAGCCACACCCGCCAAGATTCTTCTTGCCTTCGTTTGTGCGTCTGTTTGTGTTTTCAGCAATTCAGCATCCTTCATAAACTCATCAAACTGCTTGCCAGAAATTAGATTTTTACTACGCAATGTTTTAAGAGAAGAAGAAACAGCAGCGGAAACCTCTGCGGGGTCTGTTGTTCTACTTATCTGTGCGGCAGAATCATCCAAAGTGTTAATCAAGGATTGCTGTTGCTGCTGACGAGTGGCAAAAGCCGCTTGTTGTGGAGGTGCTTTGCCAGCGGCTGACATACGCTTTGCAAGAGATTCAGGTGTTTCTGTTGTCTTTAAAACATCCTCAAGTCTCTTCGTGGCTTTGCCAGCTAATTTTTGTTCTGCTCCTAGTCTTTGTTCAGCAGTCTGAGCTGTCTTAGCAAGAGTTTCAGCAAATCCTTTTGCATCATCAACAGATTGTTGGGCAGAACGTTGAGCATTACGCAAGGTATTGAACTCGTCATACAAACCTGTTTGACGCAAAGGACGCTCGTTTGACATCAACCATGTTTCAAAAGACTTTGCCGTTGGAGCAACATCTTTGCCAAACAAGTCTTTGGTGAAATACAAACGGGCAGAATCTTGCAGGTCAGGTCTGACTTGAAGCAGTCTGGTAAACACGGGGTTGCCAGCGTTTGCCTTGCGGATGATGTATCCAGTAACCTCGGCTTCTGTCATGCGGTAGGCAGTGCTTACTGGGTCTTCATCTATGACCTTTTTAAGCGCACCGTTACGCTCAACAATATCAAGAGGACGAGACATTCTGCGGAACTCATCTATTGATTTTGCATAATCAGGATGAGTTGTCTTGGCTTTCATCATCAACTGGTTTTTGATGTTTTGTACTGTCCTGACAATCTCCTTGTCCAGTTTGCCATACTTCATCTCTTTGCCAGCAATGACTGAATCCAAGTATCCTTTTAAGGAATCTGTAGAGCGCAAAGACAATCCCTGAGTTTTGTCTGTTACTAATTGGGATTTAATTTCAGCCAAAACATTTTGCAGGGTTGGATTTCTTGTTTGTTTTTCAAGTTTTTCAACACTTTCCTTGATGCCAGTGGTGTTTACAGTTGGTTTGTCTCCAGCATTTTGAAATACTGTTTCATACCCTGCTGCATCTTTTCTAGCTTTAAGTCCGTCTTTTTGCAGAGTTTTGGTGGTGTTTTGCAAAAGCCTTCCAATGTCATCAGCAGTCATACCTGGTTGTGATGCCATTTGCTGCTCTATAGTGTTAAGAGCAGACTGTGTTCTTTGCACATCTTGTTGTGCAAGATTTGACATTTGTGCGGCACGTTGGCTTTCAGCTTCTGCCTTTGAAACTCTTGCGCCTAACTTTTCACGCACTGCCAATTTTTCAGGAGCCATCTGCTGTGCAGCTTTTGCGGGGCTTTCAGGAACAGCAAAACGCTCACCTACCCTTTGTTGGGCAACAGCGGGACGTTTACTCATTTGTTCAAGCACACGGTCAGTTATGTCTAACTGTTCTTTTGTAAGATTTCTTTGCTGCTCACTCAATCCAGAAGCTCTAGCTTTTAAGGCATCAGAAAAATTCTTTGCAGAACCACCAAACGCTTTTTTAATTAAATCAACACTTGTTGTGCCTAACTTTGTAGCAACAAGTCCGAGCGCACCAACAGAACTAGCCACACCAAGTTCTGTTAATTGTTGAGCCATAGGAGAGCCACCACCTTGCTCTACTTGGTAGCGAGAAAACTCAGCGGGTAGAGCGGTAAGCCCTGCCGCAGTCATAGTAGTAGCTAATGCTTTGCCTGTTTTTGGTGTTAGTGCTTCTGACAATAAAGATGTGTATGGAGCTACCTTTGTACCAGCAGTAGCCAATTGCAATCCTCTTGCCGCCAAAGCAGTAGCAGGGACAGCAGCGGCATACATGGATGCTTTTTCCATATATGAAGGTTCACCCGCCATTACTGTTTGTTTAGGTGCTTTTGAATAGCCTCCAGTAGGTATCATCTCAGCCGCTGACGCACCGATAACAGGCCCTGCTTCTGGTTTTTCAACAACAGAAATATCAGACAGTTTTAGTTTTGTCGGCTTATCTTGAATGGCTTCAGAAAGTTTCATCTCACTTCCTCTACATCAGGGTCATTAGGGTCATCAAGGCCAGTAACTCGGTAACGTTTATTACCCTGTGTAATTATTTGACCTATCTGATATTGACTTTGTGTTGGTTGAGAAGGTCTAGAAGCCGCTGTCATTTCATAGTCAGCCAACTTGTTTGTCAAAACACGTTCTTTATCACCAATCCAACTCAAAATTTCTTCTGTTGAACTACCTGCTCCTATGCTTGCTTTTCTCCAAGACTTTGCCTCGTTGCCTGTTAAGGTTGCGCCAAACATAGAATGACGTTCTGGCAAAGCAACGTTTTCATACCTTCTCCACCAATTTGCCATTTCTGGGTTACTAGCAAAACGTGCTTTAAATTTTGCAGCAGTGTCACCTACAACATCTGCGCCAAAATTAGCAAACTCAGGCTTGAAAGTATCTTTCAGTCTTTGTATTTCATCAGTTAAATTGTTAATGCCTCTCACTTCTCCTCGTTCTTTAGGAGATAGTTTGCCTTCTTTATCAAGTCTGGATAACCTTGCTCGTTCATCTGCCGCAAGACGATTTTCTCTTGCTATGCGGTCTGCTTGCGCTCTAGCTGCGGCAGCATCTGTTCTAGCATCAGCTTTGCCTCGTAAGTCATTGTTCAAGGAAACAAGAGTATTTAGAGTTTTCTTAGTATCCTGAACAGCATTAAAAACAGCAACATCACCTAGCCTGTTACGCATAGCATTAAGTAATGGAGACTCTGCTTTTGCTAAAGCCACAGTAATTTCTAAGTCACCTTTTTCTCTATCAAGTTTTTTTAGCTCCATCGCTTCGGCAAGCTCTTTTTCAAGAGTCATTACCTTGCTTTGCATGGCTTTGAAGTTCTTGTCAAACTGTGTTAATTCTTTTTTGTAGAGGTCTGCTCTGCCTTTTTGGTAGCCTTCCAACATGCCATTCATAGAAGACATAGCAAGCTGTGCATTACCTTTGCCAACAACCATACCAACAATGCTCATAAGAGAAAAGATACCCGCCAAGTCTTGAGTAGTCTCTTTTGTAGGCACAAAAGCCATATTGCCAAACTCAGTCCTTGCCTCAGTCAAGGCTTTTCGTTCTGGCAACTCTCTTGCCTCTGTAGCCATACGACCAACTAATTCAGCTCTTTGTTCTGCTTCTTGTCCTTTTTCTTCTTTTTTTGCTTGTTCTACAGCAATGTCAGCTTCACCAACTTTCATTGATGATTGCCTTTCAGCCTCACTTAATTCACTTAACGCAGGGCCAAGTTCAGCCGCACCAATCATTCCAGACGGTGTTGGTTTGGGTTGCATCACCGCTCTTGTCTTCGGCAACGCTGGCATGACTGGAAGTTTTGTGATGTCTTTAAGAGCAGAATCAACCATTATGTTGGCACTCCATATTGGATAACTGTCGGTGTACCTGCAAGTGTTCTTGCAACGTTTGTGAAGTAGGTATTAGACAACTGATTGACATACCTATCAGCTTCCAATCCTGTTCTGATAGAACCCAAGAGTATTTGGTCACCAATACCTGACAGCTTCAATCCGTAGTCATACTGTTGTTGCAGTAACTGGCCTCGGATAGCTTCTACTCTTGCCGCAGTTTGTTGTGCGCCTACGCCACCACGGGCAGAAGCCGCTTGCGCTGCCTGTGCTTGCACTGTCTGCAACGATTGCTGTCCCGCAGGGGTAAGCTCTCCAGCTTGAGCTTGACGTTGTAATTCTGCACCTTTTACTTGGTAAGGAACGGCAAGTCTTTGTTGTTCTTCTTTTGCTTTTTTCGCCTCTTCTCTTGCCTGTCGTGCTTGTCTAGCACCTAACCCAACTTGCAAACCAGCCAAGCCTATACGAGACAAAGTGTCTTCCTTAACACCTAAACTTTTTGCCAAGTCAGAATATCTCTCTCCAATTGTTCTACTTGGAGTTGTGTCAATAGGTGGAGCGGCTCTGTCTCTAATATCAACAGGAACTCCACCTAAGTCTGCTGGATATTGAGCATATGCCGCAGGTGACCCACCTGCGAAATAGGTAGGTGCTGTTTCTTGTTGATTTACTTGGTCAAGAGTAGAAAATGCTGATGACTGTCCATATGCACTTGGTCGCATATTGGCTGAATCATAATAACCTGAAGACTCACCACCAGCAAAACGGTCTGTTCCAGCGTTTGCAGGGGGCAATGCAAATGATTCTGAAATAGAGGGTGCAGAAGTAACATTGCCTCCAGTGTCTCCACTATATTGAATATCTTCAAGAAGATTGGGGTCAACATATTCAGCGTCAGGAACATAGTAGGTAGGAATACCTGTCTGTGGGTCAGGCATACCGCTACCACCTCTAGATTTGAGCAACTCTGCCTCTTCAGGGGTGATGTAGGCAAGCATGTGGTTTTCAGGTGCTTTTGCTTGTAGCAAACGAGCAATCTGGCGCACATCTGCACCTACACGGGTCATATTCTTTAATGTTGCCATATCACACTCCTAGTGCATCTTTGAGTCGCAAAGACTCTTCATTCCACACGCTTGAACGTTTCTTTCCAGATTCTTTACTTTCAATTTCACCCGCTCCACCCGCTCCTGTCAAGCCTACGCTAGTGCCTGTTGTGGCAGTTTGAGCAACCCCAGAAGAGTCACCAGCAGATGGTGCACCTGGCACTTTAGGGCCAAGACCAAACAACTCCGACAACGCACCAGAAATTACTGGTCTAGCAAGTTGTTCTGTTGTCTTTGAAATAACAGGTTCAGGAACTTCTGTGACTGTTCTTGGCTCTTTATATCCAGCATCAGGAGTAAGAGTTCTGTCAAAAGATGGAGGAGTCAAAGTGTCAGCAGCAGAGGTGTAAGCGGGTTGCACCCCACCTTCTTCTGTTCCTCTGACTGTAGTTCTATCTGTGTCATATCTTCTTAAAGACCCTGGAAGAACAGCACTGGTATCAACAGTCAATCCTTGTCCACCGCCTGTAGGAACTTTATCTGTCAAGCCAGTACCACTAACTTTGGTTTGGTCACCAAACAATTCAGTGCCTTTGCCTGGTACAGCTTTGATGCCCTGACCTGTTTCAGGAGGCGCAAGAGATTCTTTGCCGTACTCTATTACGCCAGTAGTTGCGCCAGCCAACGCACCAGCAGTCAAGCCGTCTTTTAAAGACTCATCTAATGATTTACCAGAAGCAGTGCCAGCAACAACAACAGCGGTAGATGCGCCAGCAGCAGAGGCCGCAATCTTGGCAGTTGTAGCAGATGCTCCAGCACTTGTAGCACCCGCACCAGCCGCTTTACCAACTTCACCTCCAGCATAGGTTGCTACTGCCGCAGTAGCAATATCTTCCATACTTCCACCTCTGGCTGCGGTTACGGCAGCAGAAGCAAGAGGAGGAGGAACACCTACTGCTGTCAGAGCAACGGTTGCAATAAATGGCAGAGGGTCATTAGCAATAGCCTCTACTGTTTCACCAACAAAATTACCTACTGGCTGAATAACTTCTTTGTTAACCCAATTAGCGGCTTGTTCAACTTTTCCACCCATCATTGCACCTGTATGGTTAATTGATAATTGGCTTTTCCGTCTTTCCCTGGCATTTGTTGAACAGCAACAGGAATATTTGCGGCACTCAAAACTCTTGCAATCTGAGAATTATCAGTCACAGATACACCTTTTTTGTATCCAGATTTTTTCATAGCCTCAAACAAGTCTTTGACAGCAATAACAAGTTTGTCTGGAGAATCCATAGTGGCAATATGCAATTCAGCAACTCCAGGTTGCAAGATGTCATATATCAACAAAGTGTTTCCAGAACGCATGATTCTTGTCTTGCCGCTCTTGATGTCACTCTTGAGCATTCCATGCAAATTGCTGAAATTAACACCACGCTGCTTTGCCTCATTCCTTAGAATGTCAAGCATAGGAATATCGTCAGCAACAGTTTGCTTCCTCATTGTCTGCATCACATCTGCCATATCACACTCCTAAAGCTGTAGCTATCTGTTGATGAATGGTAAGGTGTACACCCAGCCAATCATAAAAATCTTCTTCCACATTCCAATCACTGTCCAACAACTGAAAAGGGTTGTCTAGTCCCAAAACACTAGCCAGCCTCTGATGCTCTTGGTTATGCACAAACAACCAGTCATCTAGGTTTTCGTAGTCAGCTTCTGACAACGGATACTTCTGAACAGCAATACCATTGTCTCCAAGAATGTCATAGAACAACTGGTGTTGCATCCCGTTCTCAAACAAAAACTCTCCCAGTCCGTCTTTGTCACCGAACTTGACGTAGGAGAGGGTTTCCATGTTCAAGGTCTTGCTCCTTTACTTGAACGTTTTCCAAATTTCCATCCGCAAGGCAAAACAAAATCACCTTTTATGCGTTTTGACGTTGTGCCATTTGTTATCCAAAAACAACCCGTCATGAGTTTTTTTAAATTTTCAACAGCTTCTAGGGAGCGTTTCTTACCAACTTTAGATGCAGACATTTTCTGTCTTGTTTCTTCAGTATGAAACTTCCCAAACATTCCATGTTTTTTGCCAAGATTTATTCCAATATGAGACTCTCTGAGCTTTTTTTTGGTTTCTTCTGTGGCTTTTTTCCCAATCATTCTTTGCTTTAACTTTTTAGAAAATCCTTCAGGTTTTTTTCTTCCTTTTAAAGCTACGCTTAATTTTTGTTTAGTTTCTTCAGAAACAATACATGAGCCACCACCATCTCCTCCAGCGGTCATGTTTACAAGTTGAAACCCTCTTTTTTTGTAAACATCAATTAACTCTTGCTCTGCAAAAAACGCAAGTTCTTCATCAAGATTAACGCATACAAAATCAACTTGAAAGCCGTATTTGTTTACGGTATTTTTCCAATAAGGATTTCTGTCTTTATTTGAAAACGCACGTTTACCATTGCCTTTACCGACATAAAAAACACGCTGAGTGTTTGGTATTGAATGTTGATAAACGTAAAACATACTATGTTTTTAAGTCTGCCTTAGACACTTTGTCATCTAGCTTGTTGAAGATTTGCTTGAGAATATCTTTGATTTCAGAGATGTCAGAGCGGTAATCATCTTTTGCCACATATTCTTTAGGTAATTCATTTATCTTGTCCTCCAGTTTTTGTATCTGTCTTGTGACATTGTTGAAAACATAAACAGCAAGAAAGCCAGCAACGCTGACCACGATGTTAAAGATTTGTTGGTTGTCCATGTTATTCTGCGTAATAAGGAACAAGAACGACTGTTGAGTTGGCTAATTGAAGTTTGATATAACCAGCGGGTACAAGCGGCAAAGACGATATGGCAAACGTAGCACTTGCATTTGTAGCATTTGTTAGCGATATGTTTGCAGTGACATTACCTCCAGTGATAGACACACTGTTGGCATTCTGCGTAGACATCGTGCCCAAGCCAGTTACAGCAGTGTTGCTGATAGAAATAGTGACATTGCTTGCGCTTGTAAGTCTGCCTTGCTGGTCTACGGTAAAGGAAGCCACGTTGGTAGCATCACCATACGTGCCTATAGTTACAGCAGTATTAGCTAGAGATAAAGTGCCTGTAGAGGTTATAGGGCCACCTGTAAGCCCTGTACCTGTAGCTACGTTGCTGACATAGATAACCTCAGAGTTATCTACCTTTTGCCATACAGAGCCATTAAATACACACCAGTCGCTTACTACCCAATCTGTGATGCCGTCAAGGTTGGTAGAACCAGAAACAGACACAACATAGTAATCCCCCTTCGTGCCTACACTAGAAGTCAGAGTAGGATTATTGGTGGCAGCATCCCATGTACCCTTGTAATTGAGTGAGCCTGTGACAGCAGAAAAGGAACTTACTGTTTTTAACATGGTTTACCTCACGAGCCATCACCGCATGTGATGTAAATGGTGGCATTACCAGTTGCTGTTATGCCTGTAAAATAAGCATTAGGAACAAAAGACAAAATTTCGTCTGTACCTGGTAGCAGTGGAATAGATGTTCCTGTGCTTGTAATGATTGCAGCATTACTATTAGCACTAGCTCCATCAGTACCATAACCTAGAAAGACGGTAACTGAACCTGCATTGATGATGCGGTACTGGTTACCACCTAACGTAGAAGATACGGCTTGTATAGGTGTAGGCGCAGTTGTATTCGCTAGGAAAGTAACTGTATTACCTGTTTTTGTAAAAGCATTAAGACCCATTTGTCACCTCTTCTACTTCAACCCAAGACAATGTAGCCTCATCCCACCGATACATCTTTCCATCAGTAGGCATTGGAGTTGGCGCAGACCATAGGCAAGTTTCCTCGCTCATAATCCATGAGGGGTATGGCTGCGGAGGAATAAACGCATCTCTTTGTTCGTCATAGGTATAACCAATGCCAGCGTAGTTCTTACGCAAAGGTCTGCCTTCTGGGTGTTGACCACCGTGTGTGTTGTAGCTGGTTTGTACCCAACCGTGACCAAAGATGCCAGTGTCAATGACATCTTGTTCGGCAACAATGACCTGAACTACTAAACCGTTTTCTACTTTTGCAAAGTGTGACATTTGTTTCTCCTTATGCCGTGTATGAGCCTGACGCTGTGTAGGTCAGAATTGTTCTTGTTCCGCTAGTTGTGACTGTGGGTGAGCCTGTGGTTGTGCCTGAGTAGCTGCCAGTTGGAATAGACAGGATAACTACACCAGAACCACCGGCTTTACTTGCAGTTCCGTCAGCACCTGCTGCACCACCACCACCGCCTGTATTAGCCGTCCCCGCCGTGCTACCGAGCGAGCCACTAGCTCCTGTTCCACCTCCACCCGAACCACCACCACCGCCAGTACCGCTGACGCTGCCCCCACCACCACCACCAGCATAGGTGACGCTTGAGCCACTTATACTGTTTGCTGTACCAGTGCCGCCAGTACCCGCTGTTGTACCAGACGCAGCACCGCCAACAGCAGATGCGCCGCCGCCTCCACCGCCAGCATTACTTGCACTACCAGCACCGCCGTTATTTCCCTGACCGACTGTTCCTGTTCCTGCAACACCTGATGGCGTTGCAGAATCTCCAGTTTGACCACCGCCTGAACCACCGTTTAGTCCTGAGTTTAGGCCACCAGCAGCGCTACCACCACCACCTCCACCCGTAGATGTAATTGAACTAAAAACAGAATTAGAACCGTTTGCACCTTGTGCGCCAGTAACACCTGCTCCACCCGCGCCAACGGTTACTGTATAAGAAGTTCCTTTGACTAAAGTAGAAAATCCTGTTAAATATCCACCAGCTCCACCACCACCGCCACGACTAGAACCGCCACCAGCACCGCCAGCAACAACTAAATATTCAACAAATCCACCAGTTAAAGACCCGCTAGAAGTAAATGTGTGAATAGTGTTGCCACCAGCAGATGTGACTGTGCCGCCACCAAACACTTGTGAGCCAGCGTAAGAGATGATGACTACGCCAGAGCCACCTGCGCCACCAGAGCCTGCACTATCGCCGCAGCCCC
>Ga0105102_10000485_pt1 | contig 11875 bp, 6 predicted proteins | sample PPLLaktember2015_FD_87032 | JGI IMG/M metagenome (GOLD analysis project Ga0105102, IMG submission 87032) | Freshwater sediment microbial communities from Prairie Pothole Lake near Jamestown, North Dakota, USA - PPLs Lake P7 Core (6) Depth... | ecosystem: Environmental > Aquatic > Freshwater >...
ATTGTTTCTTTTCTCAATGAAAAACTTAACCGAGTATTTCATATTAAAGGTGTGTAAACATACAAATATACACACCTTTTTTAATTAAATCAAATTAACTCCACTTAAACTAACTGATGTATTGCGCTGTAATATAATTTATTAACTAAATGCTTTTATATACGTTGAAATGTGGTTTAGCTAAAACTGTGACCCCGGTGGGATCACTGAATGCCACTTTAAACAATTGATTTATAGTGGCATTTTTTATCAGTTGGGCAGCAATCAGGTTTATCGTAGCCGTGTATGGTGGGAATAGGTTTTATACTGGTTCTTTCATTTTGGGTTTAACATCCTGAGGTAAGCATTTACTTCGGTAAATCAGTATAACTTAACACGACCTTTTTCCATCGATGTCTTTAAAATCGATTTCATATTTTTCGCCGTTGAAAAGGGTAATCGTTGCACCCAAAACAGAAAATTCGGGCGTAATATCCATGATTTGAATGTCCTTTATCGGCGACAATTCTTCGGCAGTCCACTCCAAATCATCCATCCGGTGAATCATCACGCTGACCATAAGTTCCATCGGGGGATTCTTCTGCATCCGTTTTTTGTGCGCATAGATTACAGTACTTTTATCAGCCTCGGCATTGCGGTTGGTGTGTACCAAATAATCCAGCTTGTCCCATCCGTTATAGGTAATGAGAGCAATGCGACGACCCGGGACAGATGCTGTCATCACTTTTTTGTCGCCATCGTCTAACTGATTGATCACAGCTTTTTGGCCAGCAATATGCGGCATTCCGAAATGCCCGAGTGTTAGTTCATATTCGAAAGCAAGCCGCGAACGGTCAACCCGTATCACTCCGCCAGGAATGGTTATTTCGGCCAGATCGATGATGTATCCCACTCCATTGTTGGGTGGACGACGCATGATGGCCTGACGGTACAAAACCTCTTTCCGCACGCCGTTGAAAAACATGCTTTGCGAAATCGTAAACGACCGGTTTCTTTCCGAATCGTTTTCAACCTTCTTGCCTGTTAGGTAAAAATTGACATCGTCGCCCCGCACGTCTCTCGGATCCTGGCTCCGGAAGCTGTATTCCATCGAGGTTCCTCCTTGTGGGTTATGGTCTTCCCAAGGGAAATGCGTATTATAAACCAGCTTCGAATAATTTGGATCGTCGTAGTACACCTTTCCCGGAATAATTTCGGATGTGCCCGTTATTCCATGGTTCACAAGAACTAAACCCGGACTTTCGAGAACAACCTTTTGCGATTTATCACCGAGATTTTCCCAGTCGCCATCATTTTCTTTGGTAGTCCAAAACGGTGAATTGTCGGGCAAAGCCAGACAAATAAACGGCAAAAACATCAGGAATGGACTGGCGGCACAACTGTAGTTTTGTACCATGTATTCCTTCTGCCCGTAAAATCCAAGACTTGGAATATCGTGGTCATAAAACTCTTCGCGCGTAACAAATTGCAGCAAGCTGCCGGAACACAGCCGTCTGGCCCAGCCTGCATCCAGCAGGGTTTTATCCTTCAGCATGAAGGCCACAGGGAATGCTCCTGAAACCCAGGTACGGTAACAAATACTTCGCGACCACATGTTGATGTAACCATCCCGACCGAAGAAGCTGGTAAGCGATTCCATTAATTTCTGAGCCGATTTTTCGATAATCGCAGCCACTTCAGGGTAATATTCGTCGCCGAAAGTCCGGTTCCAGATGGTTGTATAAACGATAAACAAGCTTATCGAATAGTAATTGTACGTTTGTTCGAGGTACCAGCCATTGCCCGAATGGTAGGAAGCCACCCACAACAAATGGCTTTTCAATAACTCATCGTCAATTTCGTATCCATATTTTTTCAGGAACGAAAGGGTTATGATGTTAAAAATACGCCAGTTGTTTTGGGTGGTACGGTGGTGCGCCCATTTCGAAATGGTGACTACCATCTCTTCCTTTTGCTTTTCGTTATAGGTGAACCAGATGGTTTCGGGCATAAGCAGCAAGGTTTTAAACAACCCGCCAAACTCGCAGGTGAACTGGTAATTGGAATCGGGCAATTCTTCGGGCAAGGGCAGTGAGTTGGAATGTCCCGGAGTAAAGGCATGGTAGATTTGCAAACTATAATAATCACGAAGATTAATGCCTTTGATTGTCGTACCGGAATCGATATGAATGAGTGGGCCAGCCAAAGTGAAAGTTCTTTCAAGCGCTTCAAACTCCAGTGAGCGGTATCGCCAATCCGGGGCATTGGGCTCAGGGTAGGTTTTCCCGGGAACCGATGGAAATCTCAGCGGAGTTTCAATGGCATCTACGTAGACAAATGCCCTCTCCAATACATATTTTGCCAGCTCAATGTAATGTTTTTTCGACATCCCGGTAAACGGACTCAATTCCAGATCAGGATTCCGGACTTCAAAAGCTTTCATCAAGTGAAAATATTAACGTTATTTTTTGGTTGTCAAAATCTATAATACAAAGTCATTTTTTGAAAGCCTTTCGATTCCGTCCGGGAAAAGGTATTCACCTTGAAAAGGCTTTCGCCCGGACGGTTTTCCTTACTTATTTCCTCTTGATGTTGCTTATTCCGTAAGGGTAACGTTCCGGACGGCTCAGCATAGCATTGGCTTCATCATCGTTTTCGAAACGTTCGGTTCCCGGATTCCATCTCAGTTTGCGGTTCAACCTCATGGCAATGTGTGTAATCAGGCAAATAGAGCAAGCTCTGTGGCCGATTTCGGCAGGTGTTAGCAGGATATTCAGTTTCTGAATGGCTCCGAGCCAGTTTCCATGGTGTTCATCGCTCCGGGTCAGGTGAATTTCGTTTTCACCAATCACCGATTCAAGGATTTTCGGATTGCTGGCATCCAATGCTTTACTGCTTTTGGCTTTCGATACCGGGTCGCTGGCCGAGGCTACATAGTCACCCCTCGATACAAAGATCCAGCCTTCGGTACCCTCGTAGCGGATGCCATTCGGATAGCCACCGCTGGTGTACATGGTTATTCCGTTGGGATATTCGGCTTTGGCCATGAAATCGCCATGAACATCCCACAGTCCTGATTTCGGGAATTCGGCTACTGCCTGAATAGAAACAGGACCTGTTAATTCAGTATCCATTCCCCAGGCTGCCGAGTCGTAATGATGCTGTCCCCAACCGGTAATCATTCCGGCACCAAATTGCTCGCGACGCAACCAACCCGGACGACCGTAGCCAACCTGAGGATGAACACCAATTTCCGTGTAGGGAACAAAGGGAGTTTCGCCCAGCCACATGTCGTAGTTGAAGCCCTTTGGTACTGGCATTTCAGCAGCTTCAGGACCAGAAGGGTCACCAGGCAGACCGATTTTCACGGTATGGATTCGTCCGATCCTTCCATTACGCACCAACTCGGCAGCAATCCGGAACTGGGAAGAAGAACGTTGCTGGGTTCCCACCTGCAGAACGATGCCTTTTTCTTTCACAATATTGGCCATAATCCGGCCCTCAGTAACTGTCAGCGAAGTTGGTTTCTGCACATAAACATGCTTGCCTGCCAAAGCAGCTTCGATGGCAGGCTGCGCATGCCAATGATCGGGTGTGCTGATCACAACTGCATCAATGTCTTTGTTCAGGAGCATTTCTTTGTAATCTTCGTACATTTTGGCATTGACGTAGTTATCCTGCCCGGTTTTCTTTTTATAGAAATCCTCAACCAGTTTTTTCCCGTCAGCCAGGCGGTTTTTATCCGGATCGCAAACGGCAATCATACGGGCCACGTCGTGCTGCATGGTTCCGGGCATGTCGTGATCGCGGGCAATACGGCCGCAACCAATCTGACCGATATTGATCTTGTTACTTGGCGCGTTTTTGCCCATCACTGTGGATGGGATAATGTTTGGTAAAATGATGGCACCAGCAGTTCCGGCACCCACTTTTTTTAAAAAATTACGTCGTTCCATAACTGTCGTTTTTGATTAGGTTGTTAAAATTTGGCAGGAGAATCATCACATTTCAAATCACCCAGCACATACTGAGCGCCATCGAGATAAAACTTCAAAAGCCGCCCGTCTTCATAGCTTTGAGCATTGTGCGAGGGAGAGACATAAAAAACACGGCCTTTCCCAAATTTTTTGATCCAGGATACGTATTTGATTTTCTCATCAATGTCTTTCGTCTTTTTGGTCAGCTTCGAAGTATCCATATACAATAAAGGTCTGAAATTCTTCCGGGTGTAGGCTTTATTGAACAGGTAAGGTTCGTCGGTATGAATAAAAGATTTCCCTCCAAAGCCCTTAAGCAATGGATGATCCGGTTCGCACAATTCGAGGGTGATCTCCTGCATTACCGGATGATAATCAAAGCTTCCCCCAACCATTTCACTGAAAGCCATTGAATTGTTCTGCATCACAATAGCACCGTGAACAACCATCAGTCCGCCGCCTTTTTTCAAATACTCAATCAGGTTTGCTTCCAGTTCGGCCGCTTTGGTCTTACGCTGGCCGTCGGTTAAATTCTTATCCTGATCCAGTACATCCAGCAGCAAATCTCTGCGCGGACCAACTGAACAATTGTTATTCAAAACAATGGCATCGTATTTCTTCAGGTTTTTCTTTTCGAATTGGTAAATGTCTTTACTGATTTCAACCTCAAAAGCACCGGTTTTTTCACCCAAAACCTTCATCACCGCATCGGTATGGGGTATAACCCAATGCTCGTACCCCGTGAATGTACTAAACACCAATATTCTGCGGTGCTTTTTTGATTGAACTTCGCCTTTTGCCGGTGCCAGTTTCTCAATTTTCTGAATCCATTCATCGCTTAAGCTGAATTCTTCCAATTGCGCTTTTACCGAAGAAAAAATGAGGATGATTAAAACAGCAACAGTAATTTTCTTGTACATAATCTAATGATCTGGTGTAGTTGAACTTAAATATCCAACAGTAATATCCGCTGATTGGATCAGCCCTTCAGACCCTGAGGGAACATTACTGCCGTTGCTTTTTGCAGCAACGGCAATAATGTTGTCAATTGATGTGCAGATATTTTAAATCCGTCCGGATTTGTATTTGAGATTCACTATAAATCCTCATCAGCCGGTATGGCGGTCAGAGGTGCTTTGTTGTTCCCATAGCCATCGTAACCAAAGTTTTGGTTAATAACTCCCTGGGTATTTGTACTGATGGCAGCTTGCGGGATGGGCCATAAAACGTGGTAGGGGCTCATGGTATAAGCCTGTCCGTTGTTTGCTTTTACCCCTTTGTTATAGAAATCGGTCGTTTCCATAATTCGGTCATAAAAGAAGTTTTTAGTGCCAAATTCACTGACAGAATACGTTTTCCCCCTGTAAGGTTTGCCTGTTTGTGCAAAGATATAGGCAATTCTGGTCAGCTCGGTCTTACGCGGTTCTTCCCAGTACAATTCGCGGGCGCGCTCATCAAGAATGGTACCCATATCGAATTTTGATGCATCAGTGTAAGGTGCACATCCTGCACGCTGTCTGACTGTGTTTACATCTTTCATCGCATTGGCAACATCACCTTTCCACCAATAAGCTTCAGCACGGAGTAAGTATGTTTCGGCAAGGCGGAAAATATACCAGTCGTATGAACCACCTTGTGGCTGGATACGACGTGGGTCGGGAGAGTATATTTTGTAGTGAGGCCAGCCAAACCAGTTGCGGATGGTGTCGGTGGTAGCTATTTGTCCGTTGCTGCGGTACAATTGCAACGGTTTTCCATAAAATGCACTTTTCCCTTTCAGGTTTGGATGGTTGTAGACCAGGTCCTCCATATTCATCCAGTTGTATTTTTTGTGGCGCAAATCGTTTTGATCGTCCCATATTTTCTTTGTATGATAGGAAGTTCCACGAGCCCGGCCAATTCCCCTTCCGAATGTTTCAACCAGCCTAAAATCGGCATTGTTGGCCAAATCAGACGTTCCGGGAGCAAAACCATCGGGAGTGTAAAGCATGTTTGAATTCGACACCCCCCAAAAAGGAACTGCCTGGCGCATAATCTGAAGATCAGTCCTTGAGTCAACTAAATCTTCGCGCGAAAGCACCATAAACAACACTTCCTTATTGGCTGCTATGGCTTTATTCTGCCACCAGTGAAGACATGAGATCACATCGTTACGGACTACCCCCATGTTGGAAAGGTATGTTCCATCTTCTTTCGGAACGGTTCCAAACTGGGTTTTCATAAGCGAGTAAACACCACCATCAATAACTGCCGATGCTGAGGCTATGGCTTTGTCAAAATCGCCCAGTGACAGGTTGATTTTGGTTAACAAATGTCCGGCAGCACCTTTGGTAACCCTCCCGCGGTCAACATTGTCGAGACAATTGGCAGCGGCAAATTCCATGTCTTTCTGAATTTTTTTCAGAATTACTTCTCTCTTTGTACTGAAGAAATCAAGCTTTGGTTCGGTTGACTCTTTCCCGATGAACGGAACATCGCCAAACTGATTGGTAAGCCTGTAATAGCGCATTGCCCGGTGGAAATAGGCAGAACCAAGTATTGCGTTCTTTTCGGCTTCGTTCTTATAGGTTGCATTGTTAATACGACTGATCACCACATTGGCATATTTAATCCCCTTATACCCTTCAAGCCAGAAAAAGCCAATTCTGTTAAAATCACCATGGTTCAACTGAGACGTAGGTGTAATCTGGATGTTCATATTTTGTGCAGGTCCCGGTTTATCTGTTGTGCCTTCCACACAGACTTCCGAAAAAATCAATTCAGTTATCATGGGTGAACCGTCGCCAAATGCTTCAAGACGCAGGTTTCGTTCGCAGGCTGTCAATGCAGCATACATTCCTTTGGCATCAATCAGCGAGTTTTCGGGTGCAAAAAATGAAAGTGGTTTAGGATCAAGCCATTCATCGTTGCAACTGGTCGTTCCCAACATGAAGACCACCATAAATAACAGGCTGATTCTTATTTTATTTTGATTTGTTTTCATATCCTTCATGGTTAAAATATTAAAGTGTTAAATTAATCCCAAGGGTAAGATAACGGGGATTTGGTCCGCTGTTTTCCGGATCCCAGAATTCCCATTTCGGAGCCCACCAGCCCACATTCTGTATCGTACCGAAGATTTTCAGGTTTTGAATCTGAACCTTTTTGACCAATGATTGGGGTACGTTATAGCCAATTGAAATATTTTCGAGACGGATAAACGAACGGTCCCTCCAGACATCGAAAACAGCGCCACCTTCGGCGGAATAAATGCGTGCATATTCCGTTTCAGGAGTATCGGGAGACCAGAAAGGGAATTTATAGGAATTCACCCTTTCCGGAAAACTTTCCCTGTTTTTGGCTGCGTTCATTGTTCCCAGGTGTCCCCAGTAAGAATATAATTGGAAGGAAGCTGTGAAATGCTTAAAGATATTAAATTCCTGTCGCAGGTTCCACCTGAAACGGGGTGTGCGCTCACCAAGGAATTGTTTGTCGAGGTCATTTATTTTCCCATCGTCGTTAACATCCTGCAGCTTAAAATCTCCCGGGAACTGGCCATAACGGGCGGCCTGGGTCTCTTCACCAATTTGCCATACGCCAAGTATTTTAGGCTGCCAGATTACATCGATCGATTTTCCGATGAACCAGCCATTGGTATAGTCGTCTGCTTCCTTCCTGCCAATAACAGTACCCTGGGCATCTTTGATATCCACCATATTTCCATACAGTTTTTCAATTTTATTCCGGTTAAGGGTAAAGTTAAAATTGGAATTCCACCTGAAGTTATCACGGTTCATAATCCGGGCGTTCATGGTAAACTCAACACCAAAGTTGCTCACTTCTCCAAGGTTTGAGGCCACTCTGTCGAACCCGATAACGTCAGGAAGAGCACGGTTAACCAAAACATCTTTTGTTTTGGCAGTGTAATATTCAATAGACCCATCGAACAATCCGTTGAGAATACCATAATCAAGCCCGAAGTTCAGTGACTCTGTTTGTTCCCATTTCAGGTTGACGTTTGGCATACGGTCGACATATAATTGTGTGCCTTCATAAACAAGTCCTCCGAGAGTTTGATACGGATATTTCCCCGTAGTCATATTCGACAATCCATCATAACGGCCAATGGCACGGTTTCCGTTCGATCCCCAGGATACGCGCAGCTTACCATAGGTCAGGATATTGTTTTTAGCAAACCCTTCTTCGGTGATGATCCAGCCTAAAGCGGCTGAGGGGAAGTAGCCATATGGATTTTTCTGCCCAAACGCCGAATACCCGTCACGACGCATGGTAAGTGTAACCATATACCTGTCTTTCAGCGAATAAAACAACCTTCCCATAAGTGCATTGGCAGTTTCGTATTCATCATTGCTTGAAATCTGAAAGGTGGTGCCGGTTCCTGCTTCCATACGGTGAAAACCCAGGGCATCGGTCGGCTGCAAACCCTGTGTTGACATATAATCCAACCAGCTTTGATATTTTTCGGCATTGGCAAGTAAAGTAACATCTAACTTGTGGATTTTGGCAAATGAGTAATTCCACTTGACCAGGTTATCAATTTGCCAGCTGAAAATTTTGTTTTGCAACCTTTTTGCCTGCCCGCCAAACAAAGCCCATTCTTCATGTTTGGTTGACTGGTGGTTCATGAACTCATACCATTCGAAACGAGGGGCAAAATTTAATTGATATGAAATTCCGAAGGGAAGCTTCAACTGGGCATATAATGTGCTGATCAAAGTATTGTAATACTGTCTCCTTTCCTGGTACATCATATCATACAGAGGATATCTTGCTCCACGTCCCAGATCGTCCACCGGACTGATCCGGATTGTTTTACCGTCGTCTTTGTAAATTGAACCCCAGGGAGAATTGTTAATAATTGTTCCCCAGGCAGCCTGGATGGTTGGATCGGGATCCCCGCTGCGGTTCATTTTACTTTCATCACGATTAGAAAACTGGGTGTTCATACCAACGGTTAACCAGTTGGTCACTTTGGCATCGAGGTTAATTCTGCTTCGGATGGTTGAAAATCCGTCGCCAACGATAATGCCTTCATTGTTGTTATAACCCAGCGACATGTAATAGGTGATATCGTCCTTCTTGCCTGACAGGGAAATATTATGATCCTGTCTTAATCCATTACGGAATACCATATCAGTCCAGTCAACGGTTTTGCCTTCCTTGTAGTTCTTAATTTCAACCGGCAGTAAACCTATTCTGGCCAGCCATATGTCGGTTATATCGCCTGTTGAGTTATCGCGCCACATAGCTTCGGTAACTCCCTCGGGAAGTTTTGCGGGATTAACAAACTTGTACAGTTTTGTGTTTGTGGCAGGATTATAATAGTTGAGCGACTGCATCACCTTTGTTCTCCATTCCAAAAACTCATACGGTTTATAAACTTCCTGCATGGTAGCCATTGTTGCCAATCCAACGCTTGAGTTTATATTGATAATTGGTTTTCCCTGTTTTCCCTTTTTAGTGGTTACCAGAATAACCCCATTAGAAGAACGGGAACCGTAAACTGCTGCCGATGAAGCATCTTTCAGAACATCGATAGATTCAATGTCGTTGGGATTTATGTCTTCCATCCCCCCCTGATAGATTACTCCGTCCAAAACAACCAAGGGGCTTGAAGAGGCCGTAAGTGTATTGTCGCCACGGACTTCAAGGCTTCCTCCTCCTTTGGCATTGGTTGAAAAACCCACCTGAAGGCCGGCAATGTTGCCTCGTAGCAGGTCCTGTAGGGCCTGTGGCCGTTCCATTTCCAACTGCTCAGCTTTTACTGAAGCCACCGCCCCGGTAAGGTCGCTTTTTTTCATGGTTCCATACCCGATGGCTACAACTTCTTCGAGACCAATCACATCGGCTGCCATTGAAACATTAATTACGGTCTGGTTGCCAATGGGGATTTCCTGCGATTGCATACCAATAAACGAAAATACAAGCGTATTTGCGTTTATTGGAACTTTTAGCTGGTACTTACCATCCATATCAGATATCGTACCCGTTGTCGTACCTTTGACCACAATGGTTACTCCTGGTAGACTTTCTCCGGTTTTGGTGTTAACTTTCCCGGTAATGGTTTTACCAGATTGCGCGTCTGCCATTGAGGGAAGCATCAGCAGACCGGACAAGGCAATCAGAAAACCCAAGAATAACTTCCCTGGTGCTTTTTTTATACGAAGCAACCAACTTACATCATTTCGATTCTTCTTTTTCATAAATTTAATTGAATAGGTGAGTAAAACTATAACCAAATAATGACTATTATTTAGAAATTTCATCCAGCAAATCTAAATTGCTTTAAGCATCTTATTAATACTTGTTTTGCTGGTTTTAATACTATATTTGCAAAAATTCCGAAAAAGGGATTAAAATATTAAATATGTCACCCTGATTTATGAAACCATTCAAAGAAGTCATTAATTTTCCTGTAGATAATTCATTTGTGGTAAAATATGACAATTTTCCACATTTCATTTTTCCCTGGCATTTTCATGATGAATACGAAATTGTATACATCATGAAAAGCACGGGAAAAAAATTCGCCGGCGATGCAGTAGAGAAATTTGCTCCCGGAGATTTGTCGATGTTTGGAAGCAATCTGCCTCATTTCTATTTGAATGATCCGGCTTATTATTGTGGTGATCCTGACCTGATGGTCAATGCCTTTGTGATTCAATTTCGGAAAAACTACTTCTCCCCGTCTCAATTGCTGGAGCCCGAATTTGCTTTTGTGAAAAAACTGTTGGAGAGAACTTCTTCAGGTCTGACTTTTTCAGCTGAATCAATCACAGAAGCGGGTAAAATGATTCAGGAAATTTATCAGAAAAGTGGTATTGAACGTTATCTGCTATTTGTCAAACTGCTCGACTTTCTTGGAAAATCTGAAGCACGGCCCATTACAACCCCCGACTATATGAACACGAGTAGTGCACAGGGTGATCCCCGGATGGCGAAGATTTACAGATTCACAACGAAGCATTACAACCGGAAAATAGTGCTGGAGGAAGCTGCCTCAGTGGCGGGAATGAATGTCACCGCTTTCTGCCGCTATTTCAGACAAAAATCGGGAAAGACCTATGCCCAGTTTATAAAAGAGCTGAGGATCAGTTTGGCTTGCAAATTCCTGAAACACGGTAATCAAAAAATCGGGCAAATCAGTGATGAAGCAGGCTTCAATAATCTGTCCAATTTCAACAGGCAGTTCAAAAGCATCATAGGGAAGTCGCCAACCGAGTACCGCGAGTTTTACAACCCGATTAAAACTTAGTAAGACATTCACTGGTGGCTCTGCCCCGGGGGAGTATGATTTCTGCCGTTTTGGCAAATAGTGCAGAAACCGGTTGGTTCATCTGTTTAGTCTTTACCATTAACGTTTCTCCTGACTTGCAAATCGCTTTTTATAAGCATTCCATGTGTTAATTGATTTTGCCAGTGCGACTTCGCAATCCTGCTTAATATTATAACACTGAAGCCCAAACAGCCCCTGGTAACCATTGTCTTTTGCAAGTTTTACCAACCTGTAGGTATCAAAAGTGCCTTCTCCCAATGGCTGGATCAGCTGGTCCCAGTTCATCTCTTTGGTATTGCCCGAATCGGCGCCGTTAATCGAAATCATGTACAACCAGGGCAGAGCATCCATCAGCTTTTGCTCCCAACCCTCTTCTCCTTCCACTTTCAGTAAATGACAGGTGTTAAAAATGGCGCCAACATTTCGGCGGTTTGCCATTTTTGCCAGGCGAACCGAGTGTTCCGATGTTTCGCAGTAATTGCTCACATGGGGATAAATGGCAATTCTGACTCCATAAGGAGCTGCAAAATCGGCCAGTTCACCAATGGCTTTGGCCAAAAGCGGATCGCCCTCTTCTTTATTGTTCATGTAAGATTTTACATTCGAAAAAAGCGCAATCACCAAATCACGATCCTTTGAATCA
>Ga0105102_10000489_pt1 | contig 11822 bp, 5 predicted proteins | sample PPLLaktember2015_FD_87032 | JGI IMG/M metagenome (GOLD analysis project Ga0105102, IMG submission 87032) | Freshwater sediment microbial communities from Prairie Pothole Lake near Jamestown, North Dakota, USA - PPLs Lake P7 Core (6) Depth... | ecosystem: Environmental > Aquatic > Freshwater >...
CAAAATCCCCTGAATTTTGTCAACAATTTTTCGGAGGTGAGCAAGGAACTCCTGGAAGAAATGAAGGAGGAACTGTCAAAAGGGAATCTGACGGATGCCGATGCATTGGTTTCCGACATCAGACAGAACCTCGAAAAAATCATTTACCACGGGAAACGGGCAGACTCGATAGTTAAGGGAATGCTTCAGCACTCACGCGGCAGCAGCGGAGTGAAGCAACTCACCGACATCAACAACCTGTGCGATGAATTCTTCCGGCTGTCATACCATGGAATAAGAGCAAAAGACAAATCATTCAATGCCAAAATGAAATCCGATTTTGATCCCCATGTCGGAAAAGTGAACCTGGTTTCCCAGGACATCGGCAGGGTAGTGCTTAACCTGATCAGCAATGCCTTTTATTCAGTAACCGAGCGGAAAAAACTGAACGAACCGGGTTATGAACCGACGGTTTGGGTAAGCACCAGACTTATCCCAGTTTCAGGGTCAGTTGAAAGACAAAACCGGATCGAAATCTGGGTGAAGGATAACGGAACAGGAATTTCCCATAGTAGACTGGATAAGATTTTTCAGCCCTTTTACACCACAAAACCTACCGGAGAAGGAACCGGTTTGGGATTGTCGTTGTCGTACGATATCGTTACCAAAGGCCATGGCGGCGATCTTACCGTTGAAACAAAAGAAGGAGAAGGATCGGTTTTTATTGTTAACTTACCCGTCTGAATTTAACACAAACCGAAGAATGAAAATATTCCGGTATACCATCTATTTAGTCCTGATTTCTGTAATTTGTTTTGCCCAGAAAGCCGGTAAACCCTTTATCCGGAACTATACGATTCAGGAATATAAGGCTGCCTCGCAAAACTGGGCTATTGTTCAGGACAAACGGGGCATTCTTTATTTCGGTAACACCGGCGGAATTCTTGAATTCGACGGCGTCACCTGGAGACTCATGGAAATGACGGCAGTCAGAAGTCTTGCCATCGACAGGAATGACCGGATCTATGCGGGGCTTGCAAATAATTTCGGTTATCTTGAAACAGATAAAAACGGCAATTCTGTCTTCCGCCCCCTGAAAGAGCTGATCCCGGGCGACCAAAAAGATATTACCACGGTAAATTTTACCCACGTGTTGGATGACAGGGTTATCTTCCAGACAGAATTGAAAATTTACATTTATAAAGATCATACCATAAAAGTTCTCGAGACCGGCGACCACTTCAGAAGATCATTTCTGGTGAACGGTCAGATTTACTTTAATGTTGAGGGAAAAGGACTTTTACGCCTGGTCGATGACCATCTGGAATTGATGGAAGGCTTTGAAAATCTGGCTGATGAAAGAATATCCTGTATATTCCCCTATGGGAAGAATGAATTGTTGATCATTTCCAGGAATTCAGGTCTGTTTATCTACTCTCCCGATGTGTCGGCCAAACTTTTCAAGCCGCCGTTCTTTAAAGAAATTGACCGGTTTGTGACTCAGAATCAGATTTATGCCTGGAATAAGCTCAGGAACGGGGATTATGCCATTGGATTCATCACAAACGGGATAGTTGTTTTTAATGAAAAAGGGGAAATAAAAGACAGGATTGATAAAAGTGCCGGGTTGCAGGACAATTCCATTCTCACCATTTTTGAAGATCAAAATCAGCAAATGTGGGCAGGCATGGATAACGGGATCAGCCTGATTGAAAAACAGCTGCCCTTCCGTCAGTTCAATGATCAGAGCGGGTTGTACGGCGCTCCCATGTGCATCCGGGCTTTTCAGAACCGGCTTTATGTCTGTACGACCCAATATCTGCATTACCAGGGAAAAGATGGCAACTTCCACCGGATACCCGAGACGGAAAGCCAGAACTTTTGCATAACAGAAGCCAGGGGAGTCCTGCTTCTGGCTATGAACCCGGGCATCGTGGAAGTAAAAGAAGACCGGGTTATCCCCGTGGACAATACTTCCGGAATTGCAGCGCTCGCCTTTCATCCTATAAAGGACAATCCGGATGTTCTGATGGTGGGAGCTGGAAATGGTTTGTATCTTCTTGAATATATAAATTCCGACTGGAGATTCAAACACCAGCTCAGGGGATTCGACCTTTCCGTATACGACATCGTTGAAGATCAGGAAGGAAATACCTGGATAACTAGCATGTCCAATTTGTACCGCTTAAAATTGAATGCTGCTCTCGACAGTGTGGTATATTCCCATGAATGCACCACCGGAGACGGTCTTCCTTCTGAATATGGCTGGCCTTTTCAGATCAGTGAAAACAGACTGGTTTTCAGTACCGATAATGGTATTTATCGTTTTTCCGAAGAAAAAGGGAAATTTGAACCCGATCCTGATTTTCCGATGATTAAAGGGAGGGTAGCCCCTTTTATGCCGGATCAAAACGGGGACATCTGGTTTGAAGAAGCCATCGGGAACGGGAATTTTGAAAGAGGCGTACTGCGCTTCAGAAACGGCAAATATGTGGATTTCAGAACACCGTTTTATAAATTTGCGGGCATAGGTTCCGGTGAGAGTCAGAACAACATTTGCGTCACCTCCGACAGTACGGTATTTTTTGGCATACCCCAGGGAATGGTTCAGTACCATCCTGACAACACTTTTGATACCGGTAAACCTTTCAAAACACTTATCCGCATGGTCAGCCTGAAAGATTCCGTTTTGTTTGGCGGTACGCCCATAAACAGCAGGGATGGCGAACCTGCAGCCACCGGGAGAATAGCGTACAGTTACAGGGATATTACCTTTCATTACGCAGCCACTTCCTTCGAGGATGCCGAAAAAAACCTTTACAGCTACCGATTGCTGGGTTCGGATACCACCTGGTCTTCCTGGGTAATCGATTACAAAAAGGAATACACCAATCTCCCCATCGGGAAATACACCTTCCAGGTACGTTCCAGAAACCAGTACCATACCATTGGCAGCACGGCCTCCTATTCGTTTGCCATCATTGCTCCCTGGTACCGCTCCTGGTGGGCATATGCTGCTTATGTAATAATGGCCGTGTTTGCCATTTACGGAATAGTACGGCTTCGTACCCGGAATTTGCAGGAAAGAAGCCGGGCACTGGAAAAGACAGTTGAACAACGGACAGCCCAGATTCAGGAGTTGAGCCGCATCGGGAGGGAGATCACAGCCTCCCTCTCCCTTGAAAACATCATCCATACGATATACGAAAATGTCAACACCCTGATGGATGCTTCCGTATTTACCATCGGATTGCACAAACCTGAGGCAAATTCTCTTGAATTTCCGGCTGCTGTGGAGAAAGGCCAGTCACTTCCGGCATTTACCATCCCATTGACGGATGAAAACCGCCTTGCAGTATGGTGTTTCAATAACAGGAAAGAAGTCATTATTAACGACTATGCCAGAGACTTCAACCGCTACGTCGGTCAGATCACCGCCCCCATTGCAGGGGAAACCCCCGAGTCGGTCCTTTATATGCCCCTATGGAACAAAGACAGGGTCATCGGTGTGATCAGCGCTCAAAGTTTCAGTAAGAATGCTTACAGTGATTACCAGATCAGCATTTTACGTAACCTGGCCACCTATACCGCCATTGCGGTGGAAAATGCCGATGCTTACCGGCACCTGGCTACTTTGCTCGATGAACTCCGTGCCGCCCAGGACCGGCTGGTTACCCAGTCCAAACTGGCTGCCCTGGGTGAACTCACTGCCGGGATTGCCCATGAAATCCAGAATCCGCTTAATTTTGTCAACAATTTCTCCGAGATCAATAAAGAGCTGATCGGGGAAATGAAAGAAGAAATGAGCTCCGGGAACATCAGCGAGGCCAGATCCATTGCAACCGATGTGGAAAACAATGAAGACAAGATCATTTTCCATGGCAAGCGTGCCGACAGCATTGTAAAAAGTATGCTGCAGCATTCCCGCGGCACCAGCGGGGTGAAACAACCCACCGACATCAATGAGCTGTGCGATGAATTTTTCCGGCTCTCATATCACGGACTACGTGCCAAGGACAAATCCTTCAATGCGACCATGAAAACCGATTTCGACAGCAGTCTGGAAAAAATCAATGTGGTGCCGCAGGATATCGGACGAGTGGTGCTCAACCTAATCAGCAATGCATTCTATGGCATAACGGAAAGGAAAAAACAGGGAGAACCGGGTTATGAGCCGACGGTCTGGCTGAACACCAGAAGGATAAACGGTCAAGTCGAAATCTCGGTCCGGGATAACGGGACCGGAATCCCTCAAAAAGTGCTGGATAAAATTTACCAGCCCTTTTTCACCACCAAACCAGCCGGTGAAGGTACAGGTCTGGGGTTATCCCTGGCTTATGATATTGTCACCAAAGTCCATGGCGGGGAGTTGAAGGTGGAAACGAAGGAAGGGGAAGGATCGACGTTTATAATCAAGTTGCCCATATAAAATATGCCGAACTTATGAAAACAACAAACCATATTTTGATCCTGGTATTTCAAATCGCCTTATCGCTGTTGATCTCCCTTTTCACAACCGGGATTTCAACCGGGCAGTCAGGCAAGCCATTCATCAGGAATTACACCATGTCAGAATATAAGGCTCAGCAGCAGACATGGTCGGTTTCAATGGATAAACAGGGTCTTCTCTGTTTTGGGAATGGTGGAGGGTTACTGGTTTTTGACGGTACAACCTGGCAACTTACCAAGTTTTCTGTAATTCGGTCCATGGAATTAGATTCCACCGGTAAAATGTTTGCCGGTCTGGAAAACGACCTGGGTTATTTTCAGACTGATCATCTGGGAAATTACCAGTTTCATTCTTTATTGCCTCTTTTACCGGAAAACTACCGCAATATGACACCTGTTTTCTGTGTCCATATCATCGGAGACAAGGTCGTGTTTATGAGCAATAACAATCTTTTTATTTACCAGGACTATAAATTCAAAATTCTTCCAGCAGCCAAAAGTTTCCACCGGTCCTTTTTTGTCAATGGCCGGGTTTATGTCCGGGACAGCGACAATGGATTGTTTGAGCTGGAAAGTGACACGCTGAAGTATGTTGAAGGGAGTGAAAGGTTTGCCGGCGAACGGATTTATGTTATGTTACCATACCGGCAAAAAGATATCCTGGTCGTTACCATGACACAGGGAGCCATGCTCTTTAATCCTGAAAACCGGGTCAGGTTCCGCACACCACCGGAATTCCGGGAAATCAACCGCTTTCTGAGCACCAACTGGCCTTACTCCGGGATTCAACTTCCAGACGGAGATTATGCGATCGGAACCATTACCGGCGGAATTGTCATATTTTCTCCCGATGGGAAAATTAAGAATATTTTCAATAAAAGTGCAGGATTACAGGACAATACGGTATACAATCTCATATGCGACCACGACGGAAACATGTGGGCTGCCCTGGATAACGGGATCAGCCGGGTGGATTATAATGTGCCTTTTGTGAATTACACCGAACAGGAAGGTCTGATGGGTTCCGTGTTATTTGTAAAATATCTGGATGAGCAATTGTATATCGGGACCGGGCAGTTTCTGCACATTCAAAAACCTGACGGAACCTTTGAAAAAATCCCCGGCACGGATGGTCAGAACTGGGATATGATAAAGGTACAAAATACCCTGCTTTTGGCACATAATCCAGGTGTCTATGAAATCAGGGGAAACCGGGCTTCCCTGATAGCAGGTACAAATGACATTTCAATTTCGGCATTTGGCATACTGAAAAAACACCCCCAAAAACTGTTGCTAGGGGCTATGGACGGGCTGGATGTAATGAGTTATGAAAATTCCTCATGGAAATTCAAAAATCGGATTAAAGGCTTCGACCAACCAGTTTATCTTATTGCTGAAGATCCCAATGGTTTTGTCTGGGTTTCCAGTAACAACAACCTGTTCAGGCTTAGGATCAACGACAGTCTGGATAGTGTATTAAGCTGTAAGGAATGTAAAGCAGAAAAGGGATTACCGTCCGAAAATGCCTTTCCTGTAAGTATCAATTCCGGAGAAGTGGTTTTGAGTACAGATGCGGGTTTATACCGGTATCTGCCGGAGTCGGACAGCTATGAACATCATCCGGATTTTACCATGTTTAAGCGTAAAGTGGTTCCTTTCCAGCAACAACCCAACGGAGATATCTGGTTTGAAGAATCCCTGGGGAATTCTTCCTATCAGAAAGGAGTGTTGAAATATGTAAATGGTAAATACGAAATATACGACACCCCTTTCCGTAAATTCAACGATACCAGTTGCAATGAAGGACAGTCCAATATTTGCGTCCTTCCCGACAGCACCGTCTGTTTTGGTACCGGGATCGGAATGATCCGGTATTTCCCTTCCATGAAAAAAAACGTGAATCCTGCGTTCAGTACCCTTATCCGGAAAGTTTATGCCAAAGATTCCCTTCTTTCCGGAGGGAATGTGACCGGCAATATTCATACAGGGAATATGGAAGCCATAAGTATATCCTATGATCTCCGTGACCTGACCATTCATTATTCAGCCACATTTTTTGAAGATCCGGAAAAAAACCTCTTCAGTTACCGTTTGGTGGGATTGGATACGGCCTGGTCGGCATGGAGTACGGATCATAAAAAAGAATACACCAATCTTCATGAAGGTCATTACCGGTTTGAAGTAAAATCCAAAAACCAGTATCTGGTAATCGGGGAAACTGCTGTTTTCCCTTTTCATATTACACCTCCCTGGTACCGGAAGTGGTGGGCTATCATGGGATACATCATATTGGGCGGATTGGTGATTTACAGTCTGCTCTATTTCCGGACCCGGAGTCTCCGGTTGAGAAGCATGGAACTTGAAAAAATAGTCCGGGAGAGGACAGCTGAAATACGTGAACAAAAGGAAAATGTTGAAAAATTGAGCTTTATAGGCCGGGATATCACTGCCTCCCTATCCATAGAAAACATCATCCATACGGTGTATGAGAATGTCAACACCCTGATGGATGCTTCCGTTTTCACCATTGGTCTTTACAAACCCGAAAAGAATTGCCTGGAATTTCCGGCGGCCCTTGAAAAAGGGGTACACCTGGATTCTTTCACCATTCCGATGTCGGATGAAAACCGGCTGGCAGTTTGGTGTTACCAGAACAGGCAGGAGGTGATCATCAATGATTATGTCAGGGATTACGGGAAATATGTAAAACAACTTTCGCAGCCTATTGCAGGGGAAACCCCTGAATCAATACTTTACCTGCCCCTGTGGAATAAAGACAGGGTCATCGGTGTGATCAGCGCTCAAAGTTTCAGTAAGAATGCTTACAGTGATTACCAGATCAGCATTTTACGCAACCTGGCCACTTATAGCGCCATAGCCCTGGAAAATGCTGATGCTTACCGGCACCTGGCTACTTTGCTCGATGAACTCCGATCTGCCCAGGACCGGCTGGTTACCCAGTCAAAATTGGCTGCCCTGGGAGAACTGACTGCCGGAATCGCCCATGAAATCCAGAATCCACTTAACTTTGTCAACAATTTCTCCGAGATCAATAAAGAGCTGATCGGGGAAATGAAGGAGGAAATTATTTCCGGGAATGTCAATGAAGTCCGGTCCATCGCCAACAATATTGAGAACAATGAAGATAAGATCATCTTCCATGGGAAGCGGGCCGACACCATTGTAAAAAGTATGCTGCAGCATTCCCGCGGCACAAGCGGGGTGAAACAACTCACCGATATCAATGAGCTGTGCGATGAATTTTTCCGGCTCGCATACCACGGACTGCGGGCCAAGGACAAATCTTTCAATGCGACCCTGAAAACCGATTTCGACAGCAGTCTGGAAAAAATCTATGTGGTGCCCCAGGATATCGGGAGGGTGATACTCAACCTGATCAACAATGCCTTCTATGCTGTTTCAAAAAGGAAAAAACTGAACGAGCCCGATTATGAACCGACAGTTACGATAAGTACACATAACTTGTCCCCCCTTGAGGGGGGTAGGGGGGTCGGGACATCCGGGGGGATTACCATCTCCGTGAAAGACAACGGCACCGGTATACCAAAAAAAGTGTTGGATAAAATTTATCAGCCTTTCTTTACGACCAAACCAACCGGCGAAGGCACAGGCTTAGGCTTGTCACTGGCGTATGATATGGTGACAAAGGGTCATGGCGGGGAACTGAAAGTGGAAACACAAGAAGGGGTGGGTTCTGAATTTGTGATTTATTTACCTGTATAATTTTTCAATATGAACATTTATACACCACTCTCCTTTTTTGCTTTTCTCCTTTGTATGTACATGGGCATTTACGTGATCCGGCTCAATTCCAAAACCCTGATCAACCGGGTATTTCTCGGACTCTCCCTGTCGATGGCCATCTGGAATTTTGCCTATATTTTCATTTATCCCGATCTGGATAAAAGCCATGTATTCTTCTGGTATAAAATTACTGCTTTCGGTTGGGCAATATTTCCGGCCTTTATTCTCCACTTTTTCCTCCTGCTCGCCCAAAAGGAACAGTTCAGAAAATTCAGGTGGTGGATTCTGGTATATCTCCCCGGAATTATTTTTACCATAAGGGCCATGACCGGAGGATTTCTGGCTGTGGATTTTGAACCCGGACCGGGACATGCCCTTTACGAAATCCAGGATACAAAAACCATATGGTATAACCTGTATGTGGTTTATTTATGGATTTATGTCTTTTCGGGGGTTTTGCTTTTTGCCGCATACAGCCGGAAAACCACTGTCAAAAAGATAAAATCCCAAAGCAGGATATTTCTGGTGGCCGTTTTCGTACTCTTCGTGGTCATTTCTACCACCAATCTGGTTTTTCCGCTCCTGAACATCAAGGTGGTACCGGCCATCGGAAATATTATTCTCATTTTCTGGATGCTTACCATCTGGTATGCCATCGTTAAATATAAACTGATGGCCTTTACCATTGAATCTGCAGCCAATGAGCTGATTGCGGAAATGAACGAACTGCTCTTTTTTGTGGATACAGATGGCAGGATCATTAAGGTGAACAATTTTACCGAACTCTCTCTGGAACTGAATCCTCCGGAAATCATCAACAGTAATTTTTCCGGCCTGGTGATGGAACATGAAAAGGTCAGGGAGATTTTGGGAAACATCGGACAAACGGGACATTGGCCGGATGTGACCCTGACCATGAAGAAACCGCAGGGTAAAGATTTCCCGGTGGTACTTTCATTTTCCGGCATCAGGGATAAACTGGGCGATCTGCTGGGTACACTCATTGTTGGCCATGACATTACCCTGACCATACAGCTCCAACAGGAGATCGAATTCCGGAGAAAGGCGGAGCAGAAAATCCAGCAACAGAATGAAGTACTTACCATGCAGAAAAAGGAGCTGGAGAATACCCTGGAAGATCTGAAAAATACACAGACGCAGCTGATCCAGGCTGAAAAAATGGCTTCCCTCGGGGAGCTGACCGCCGGAATTGCCCATGAAATTCAGAACCCGCTGAATTTCGTCACCAACTTTTCAGAAATCGGCATTGACTTGCTCCAGGAACTGAATGAAGAACTGGAAAAGGGAGACGTTGCTGAAGCAACGGCCATCGCTGACGATCTGAAACAAAATCTGGGAAAAATCATCCAGCACGGCAAACGGGCCGATTCCATCATAAAAAGCATGCTTCAGCATTCCCGGGGCGCCAGCGGCATAAAACTTCCAACCGACATCAACACGCTGTGCGATGAGTTTTTCCGGTTGGCCTACCATGGTTTCCGTGCCCGGGATAAATCGTTTAATGCCACCCTGCTTACAGAATTTGATCCTTCCATTGAAAAAATAAATGTGGTTTCCCAGGATATCGGGCGGGTAGTGCTTAATCTGATCAACAACGCTTTCCATGCAGTGAACGATAGGAAAAAGCTGAACGAACCGGGGTATGCCCCCACGGTTTGGGTGAGTACAAAGCAGTTAAGCCAAACTGATGAGGGACAAAAGGGACCTGTGGGACCAGTTGGGATTGAAATCCGGGTGAAAGACAATGGAACAGGTATTCCGCAGGAAATACTCGACAAAATCTTCCAGCCCTTCTTCACCACCAAGCCCATGGGTGAAGGAACCGGCCTGGGGCTGTCGCTCAGCTATGAAATCGTTACCAAAGGTCACGGCGGTGAACTGAAGGTGGAAACTGAAGCAGGAAAAGGTACAACCTTTATCGTTCTGCTCCCTGTATGATTTTACTTTGCGTACTTTGCGACTTTGCGTGAAACAATAAAATTTATAATATGTCAAAAATCTTAGTAGTAGACGACGAAAGGGACATACAGACCCTGTTTCTTCAACGGTTCCGGAAGGAAATCAAAAGTGGCGACATGGACTTTTCCTTTGCCTTTTCCGGGGATGAAGCGCTCCAATTCCTGCAGGGGCACAAGCAGGAAGCAGTTCTTATCCTCTCGGATATCAATATGCCGGGTATGAGCGGACTGGAACTGCTGAGCCATATCAAGTGCGATTTTGAACCTCCCGCACCCGTGGTGATGATGATTACCGCCTACGGAGACAGCGAGAATTACCGCAGGGCCATGGAGCTCGGAGCCGACGATTTCCTGACTAAACCATTGGATTTCAATATTTTGAAAGAAAAGCTAAAGGGGAAACTGTCATGATCAAAATTTTAATTGCCGACGATGAAGCCGACATGGAAATGCTTATTAAGCAAAAATTCCGTCAGAAGATCCGGGAGAAACTGTATGAGTTTGTTTTTGCCATCAATGGGAAAGATGCCCTTAACAAGATGGAGGAACATCCAGACATCGAAATTATTCTGAGCGACATCAACATGCCTGAAATGGATGGCCTTACATTACTCTCCAAAATAAGTGAAAGCCATCCCCTGGTAAAAACGGTTATGGTTTCAGCTTACGGGGACATGGACAACATACGCAGAGCTATGAACCGGGGAGCCTTTGATTTTGTCACCAAACCGGTCAACTTCGAAGACCTTGAGCTGACCATGGATAAAACCATCAAACAGGTGAACCTGATCAAAGAAACCTTAAAAGCGGTCAGGGAGAACAACATCCTGAAAATGTATGTGGACGAGAATGTACTTCAGTTTATGGGCAGCCGGGAATATGAAGCCTCCATCATGGCCAGCGAGACCCTTGAAGCCACGGTCGCTTTCATCGACATATGCAGTTTTACTTCCGTCAGTGAAAAGGAAACACCAGACACCGTGGTTAACCTGCTGAACGATTACTTTGACCTTATGTCAAAAGAGATCATTGCTCAGAAAGGTATCATTGACAAGTTCATGGGTGATTGCGTGATGGCGGTTTTCAAAGGCGACTTTAACGCCGACAGGGCTATTGATGCCTGCATTGCCATCCGCGACAAGATGGTAGCCATGCCCGGAGTCAAAGAGTTTCATCCGGAAGTATCCATCGGCATCAACAGCGGGGAGATGATCTCAGGGAACATCGGTTCAGCCACCCTGAAGCGACTCGATTACACGGTGATCGGGGATACGGTGAACACGGCCCAGCGGTTACAGGGTGTGGCCGGCCACAGTCAGATTGTAATCTCAGAGTGCTGCCGGGAAAAAGTAAAAGATTCCTTCAATTGCCGGCTGATCGGGCCTGTGAAACTGAAAAACAAGGAGAAAGAAGTGAATATTTATGAAGTGATCAGCTGACGCCCATGAATTTTGATAAAGCATACTCTTTCCTGATCCAGAAAATGGAGACCGGACTACCCTCCTATCTCACCTATCACAATGCCGAACACACCAAAAAGGTGGTAAATGCAGCAGAGCATCTTGCGCGGGAGGAAAACGTCACCGGAGATGACCTGATCCTGCTGAAAACTGCTGCTTTGTTCCACGACGCGGGATTTCTGCTCGATCA
>Ga0105102_10000491_pt1 | contig 11806 bp, 15 predicted proteins | sample PPLLaktember2015_FD_87032 | JGI IMG/M metagenome (GOLD analysis project Ga0105102, IMG submission 87032) | Freshwater sediment microbial communities from Prairie Pothole Lake near Jamestown, North Dakota, USA - PPLs Lake P7 Core (6) Depth... | ecosystem: Environmental > Aquatic > Freshwater >...
GGTCTTAGCCATATATCCCGTTACTTGTAGAATCCATGATTTACCAATATCGCTTCCACGCATGATATTTTTTCTACTCCATTTTATTTCAACTGGAAACTTATGGTCAGCGAATATATCTATATGAGATGGTAGTCTCTCCTCTTCTGGTAGGTCTTTGTCTGGTTCATATTCTCTTTCATCTTCTGGATAAATATCTTGAATGATTGTTTGACCAACAACACCAATCATCATTATGCCTACTCCGTTGTTATCTTCTCTATCAACGGGCATATCCATCAATCTACACCAAGTTTTAACAGGACATCTACATAAATCTGATAAATGAACCACTTTACGTTCTTGGTGGTCTTCCCAGAATTTCTTGTCTATACGTTGCATTAGCTCTTGCGTATATTGGCTATCGTAGTAGATTTGCATATCTAAACACCGTTCATAATAGAATATAAGTGTTTCTATGCAGTTATTTCTAGTAACTGAGACTTTAGTTCAGCTTCCTCATCGTAGAGCATCTTTATTGCAGACCTGATTTCCTTATATGTGTTCTTCTCATCTAATATTGATTGAACAACAAAACGTAAGGATTTGACGGTTGCATGGTTTTCATCTCTAGCTTCTTTTTCCATCTTTGTCCTAACTTCTGCTACCTTTAATGTTAATTCAATAATCTTCTCCATGAAGGAATCCATCTGTGAAACCCTTCTTTCTTTTATTACCTTTATTTTTGATAGAATATATTCTAGTCTAGCTCTTTCTGTGGGAATACTATCCATAAACGCTTTAAATTCTACTATTTCAGTTTGACCGTTTACTGTTATTTCAAGTTGGTCTGTAATCGGGTCGTACCTTGTTTCTACCATCTGTACCAGTATAGAAGTCACAATATTAGTATAAAAGGTTTTCTGTTACATAATATGATAAACCTTTTATGCATATGTTACTATTATTTATTCAGCAAAGAGCACTGATTAGAAATGGCTGGACCATATACTTGTAATGATATGAGTGTCAAGATTAACGGCAACACAGTTGGTGTTGTAACTGGTCTTGATATTAGGTTATCTAGGGAAGGGGCTGCTGTAAACTTTGTTTACGGTAGTGACACTGGTTATCATGTCGTAGGAGGTAAGAAAGGTACATTCACCCTAAACAGGTGGTTTATGACCGATACTGATACCGACCTCTTATTTGACTTGTTTGACTTGGAGTTACCATTCACATTAAGTGGAGAAGTTACTGGTGTAACCTCAACTTTAACCCTAAGTAACTGTCGTGCATACACATACAGACCTGTAACTGGTGATGCTAACTCCGCAGTAGGAGAAGAAGTCACTGGTGAAGCAGTAACGTGGAGTGCTACAATTTAGATAGATTAGATTGGTAAGTAATTACCGTTCTCATCTACATCTAAATATCCTGCCCTTTTAATCAGGGTAAAATATTCATGAACCTTCTCATCTCTTAAACCAAATTCTAAAGCAAATCTAGCTAATAGCTTACGATGTTCCTCTGGTGGAACACTTCTTAGTCTCCTCTGCAATTCGTCCCTTCTATCTTTCACTCCATGCATGAAAAACGGATTTCCCCGTGTCGCCATCTATACACCTTCGTTATTAGAGTCTATGACCTTCTATTTAAAGATTTCCATACATATATTATTTGTTATATGGTTTATTTAAATCAACAATAAGCATCTTCTTTCTTTGGTTCCAATTTGCTGGATAGTAACCATCCTTTATTACATCTGGTAGTGTTCTGATGAATGCCCTTCCATCGTTTGCTATTGAATATCCACCAGTATCTGTAGGTTTAATTGCAAGCAGATTATTTTCTTCGTCATGGAAGAATCTAACTTTAAAGGTATGTAAACTGTCACCAGAAGGATGTTCATCTAATATTTGGAAATATTTCCTGAAAAAAGTCATTGATATTTGTAATTGATTGTGTTTCTTGTCAACTCTGACGTAATTGGTTACTAAGTCCCCTACTTCTTTGAAAGGCGTGCCTTTGTCACTCCTGTTCCATTTATCTTCAAGAATCTCTCAGGTTCTATATAGTTTTCGTAAACAAAGTGCCAAGTCTGTGTTCTAAGTTTATCATCAAACATAAGTATCACTCCACCTATATCTGGTTGATAATGGGCGAAGTTCTTCATTGCTTGGTCATAAGGAACAAAGAACTGCCAACAAGGAAGCTGTAGTCCTCTTATTGATGCTTTATGTACTTCAGTAAATTCATGTTTATGAGCACGAATTTCCATATGAATTGGAGGTAGTTTACCTTGAGCCATCTTCTCCTGATATAGTCTCAGGTTTCTTCCAATAGCAGCTTCTGGATAAAGAGAAGCATCGGCTGCTGGATGAGTGATGAAGATGTGTTTTTGTCTATTATTATATTCAAGGGTAATAAATGAATATTCACTATGGTATTTAGATTTAACGCCACGATTGTTTAATTTATCAGAAACACTTTCTTCTATTGACATATCCCGTGACCCATGATACGGTGTACCACGCCAAATCCAAACTTCTTTTATAGAGGGAACTTTCTTCACAAAATCTTCTATAAGTTGAACAGCCATGTTTACTTGAGTTGTAAGGTCAATATCCATCATATATTTTCCACGTTCAATTGGATTTTGACCACCAATCAAGTCTCCCGGTATCCATAGGTAGTTAATCTTGTTTTCATTACATTCGTCAGCAAACTTATTCCAATCTTTTAGAAGCTGTTTCTGACCATTATTCAAGTCAACAGTGTGTAAAACTCCATCTTTATCAGTGTATGTCTTAGGTGCTAAACCGTATTGACATCCTGTTTGGAGGTCACTTGTTAGTCCTATCCTAAAAGGATAATTCTTCTTTATTTCAAGTGATTCACCATTGACGACAACTGTGTTGTTGTGCATCATCGTGTATCAACCATTATATAGGATTGTTGTAGCATATAAATCTAACGTTACATTATTTATGGATATGGTAGTATAAAGTGTGACCCTTTACCCTGTACATACTTACCATTTAATCCTTTCTCTACCTTACCTGCAATAGCAGCGAACAGTGACGTTGGTAGATATGCGTTGGTCTTGAAGATTATCCTATCTGATTCAAACCCAAAGGTAAACTTATCAGTCATCTCTTTGGTTATCTCACCATCCTTTGACTTCAAGCCAAGGAACTGTTTCTTGTAATAAGCAACGATTTCATCTTCTTTGCCTACATTATCAGGTTTGGATATATCCTTCTTAGGTTCCACCTTTGGTTCAGATTTCTTAGCAGCTATTTCCTGTGGACTGTTTGGATATGCAATCTCTGGTATCATGGAATTAGCCTTGACCATTTCACCATGAATCTTACTGAGTAAATCAATAATTGTGTTATTCTGGTCTTCCATTAACTTTAGGTATTCAACAAACATGTTTTCAACATTCATTTGATGTTGTACATTTGCTTCTATCATTCTTTTTTCTTGTTCCCCTAATTCCTCTTCCGCTTTTTCTTGGGCTTGTCCTTGTACGTCTGCCCAACTCTTCTTTGGTTTTTCTTCTGACATTGTACTCAGTTTAAGAGTCACTGTTCGTATATTTAAACATTTCGTTGGTAAGACTTTTAAGTACGTTCACAAATTATATTACTGACAAAGACTATAAGAGTGCTTAGATGAATTAAAAATGCCCATACATACATCGTGGTTATCAATGATTGAAGCAATGCGTAAGGAGTATCCAGAAGGAACTACCAGATGTTACGATACTTCAGACGGAAAAAGGATATGTGCTTCAGCTAAGACTTGGGAAGTATTCTTTGCAAAGATTACGAAAGAATATGGTCGTGGTGCGGAGACTAAATCCAGACAAAGGGATGCAAACGAATCAGAGAAAAAAGATAAAACAATAGATACTAAAATATCAGATGTTGCAGCAGACATCTATATTGATTGGTATTTCCAGAAAGTATTGAAAGAGGAAAAGAAAAATGTTAAATGATTTCACATTCGTTATAACCTCACCAATTGAGGCACATGAATCGCTTTCACCTAGCAAGATGATTCTATCAGGAATATTTATTAGACTTAATATTCCAACAAACAATGGTAGAATATATCAGGTCGATGAAGCTGAACAGATAGCAAACGACCTAAAGGGAATGCCTGTATTCTATGGTGCTAATGAGAAAGGTCTACATCTATTAGATGATGCTCATAAGATTGGTAGGATTGTTGATACTACAATAGATAAGGTAAAGCAGTTAATCCGTGGAAAAGTTGAAGTCTGGAATAACGAATTGTTCCCTGACTTACTACAGAAGATTTCTACAGGATGGGGATTTAGTATTGGTGGAAAGTTTAAAGACTTCAAGCTAACTGGTAAATGGACAGAAACCTTTAAACCAATCCTTCACGCACTTGGAATGAAAGCAAACCATGTTGCCTTATTACCTCCTACAGTTAAAAGGGGAGATAATGCTGCACAAGTAGATACTATGATTCCTGTTATGGAGAGTTTACAGATGGACCCATGCCCATGGGGAGTTTGTGAAGCTGCACAGATAACTGAATCTGATTCTCTTAAAAATGCTATCGAGGCTCAACTAAATAAAGCTAAAGAAGATAAAGAAAGTAAAGTAACTGAAGATAGATTGAGAACAATCATTAGAGAAGAGGTTGAGAGGATAACTCCTAAAGAAGTTGTGAAAGTTGACCCCCCAATCAAAAAGGTTAATAGGAAGTATAGAATACATAACCTAGAAGAGGGTGAGTCCGTTATCATTAAAAAGAATTAAGATTTCTGTTAGACTAAATCGTTTTAATTACGAATTAGTTAAAGATATAGCAGACCTTATGTTCCGTGAAGATGATGAAACGGAAGGTAATTTTTCAAAAGCACTTGATTTTCTTTTAACATATCTTAGAAATAAATCAGATGTTAGTTTCTTATTGAAATTACTTTCAATTAAAACTAGATTTGATAGAGGAGAAAGGACTAAAGAAGTGTTAGAAGGCATGAAAAATTACACAAAAGTCATGAAAATTGTGGCTGAAGACACTTAATTCGGTCAAACAAGACTTAAATACTTCTTGTGTACATTATACTTTTGCTTTAAGTGATTAACTATGTTAGACACAGACGGAATAATTGAAGACTTCATTAATGAGGCGTGGTGGTCCAAGGAGAACTCGAACATACCATTCTCAGTGATGTCATTGAATAATAAGATTGCAGAAGCTGCCCATAAGAACTATTACTTCTCACATGTATATACACCAGACATTAAAGAAGCATATGAGCAACGTCTGTTTCACATCCATAATCTAGGTCAACTAACTACCTATTGTGTAGGATGGAATATCGAAGATATATTGAAGATGGGTTTTAAAGGTCAATCTGGAAGACAGTCCAGTAAACCAGCCAAGCATTTGAGAACAGCATTAGGACAAATCAATAACTTCATGTACACATTACAGGGAGAGTCTGCTGGTGCTCAAGCATTATCTAACTTTGATACCTATCTTGCTCCATTTATCAGGCAAGACCATATGAATCAGGATGATGTCAATCAGTGTATTCAGGAGTTCATATTTAATATGAATGTTCCTACTAGAGTTGGTGGACAGCAACCGTTCACTAATATTACACTTGACCAACAGATTCCAAAATTCATGGACGATGATAATGTTATATTTGGAGGTAAATATACCGATGATACTTATGGTAGTTATCAAGACGAAATGGATATGCTAAACAACGCTTGGTGGACACAGAGAATTAAAGGAGATGCCGATGGTAGACCCCAACCATTCCCTATTGAGACACTGAATGTCACAAAGGACTTTAATTGGGATGATGAGACACTTTTTAAGGCTGTGGCTATAAGAGGTAGTCCCTATTTTTCCAATTTTGTAAATACTGATATGAATCCAGAGGATGTCAGGAGTATGTGTTGTCGTTTACGCATAGACAATACAGTGCTCAAGAAACGTGGTGGTGGTTACTTCGGTTCTTCTCCCCTCACTGGTTCAATAGGCGTTGTCACACTCAATATGCCTTTGATTGCATATTTAACTAAGGATGAGACCAAGTTCTTACAGAGTGTAGAGGCAGCAATGGAACTTGCCAAGAAGTCACTAGAACTTAAAAGGATATTTATTGAAAAGAACACTAAGGTAGCTAATACCTTATATCCTTACAGTAAAATATATCTTAAATCAGTATTCGATAGGTTCGGTGAATATTGGAAGAACCACTTCAATACAATTGGACTTATAGGTATGAATGAGGCTTGTACCAATCTGTTAGGTGATGGTATCAGTTCTTCAGAGGGATTAAAGTTTGGAGTTAAAGTTCTTAACTTCATGCGTCAGAAGGCTCTTGACTTCCAAGATGAAACAGATAACATGTATAACATTGAGGCAACTCCCGGTGAAGGTACATCATTCCGTTTAGCTATGCTTGACAAGAAACAGTATCCAAAGATAGTTACTGCTGGAATTGCTCAGGCTCCCTATTATACAAATAGCAGTCAATTACCTGTTGATTGTTCCGAGTCAATTGGTTGGCAAATCAAACATCAGAGCAAACTTCAGAGTCTCTACACTGGTGGAACCGTACAGCATTTCTTCAACGGTGAAGAGAGAGCCTATTGGGAAGGTGTATCTAAGTTCATGAAGAACGTTATCTACAGAAGTGAACTTCCATATACCACTTATACCCCGACTACAAGTGTATGTCCAACCCACGGTTTGATGGCTGGTAAACATTACAACTGTCCTAAATGTAATGCAGTATCAGAAGTCTGGACTAGAATTACAGGCTATTTCAGTCCTGTACAGCTTTGGAACCCCGGAAAGGCTCAAGAGTTTGTGGAACGTCACCACTACGAGATAGAGCAAGCCGAGTTCCAGTAATTACTTCTTCTTTTTAGTATATACCAGTATTTACTCAAGTAATTATTGTAATTAGTATATACTTCTCTTTTTCTATATCTATATATAATAAAATATATTATAATTATATATATTATAATATAACAGTGTTCAGGTATAGACATAGAGAAATTTAGAAAAGTGGATAGTATATACTATATACTGTATATACTATGAATAATTATGGTATATACTTTTAGATGTTCGGTATATACTGAACTGTTCGGTAATTACTGAACGATTAACCCCAAATACCAATTTGCCTATTCTTAAAAGCATATAAGGCTCCGGCATCAAAATCTGGGTCATAATCACTACATGCGTATATGGCACTATCAAAGCTATGGTCATTATGCTTACGGATGTCACCACCAGTATCATAAGCCAATTCTATAAGACTGTTAGTTAGGAAGGTGAACTTCTTAGGTATGAATATTCTATGCTGTTCTATATAACGTTTAAGCAGTGTTACATAATAGTTCTTCTTTCCACCTCCACCACCAGCCCATAGGTTAGGAGTGGAGTATCCTTTGCCTTCTATATTCTCACGCATAGCTCTTTCTTCAGGGTCTGCGAATATTTCAAATATAGAATATTCTTTCGCTAAATCATCTATCCATTGAAGGATTTCATCTGTCTTAGAACCAGTTCTTTCATCACTGAATAGAACATAGACATCTTCACCCCGTTCACCCATCAATGTTACTGCATTAGGTGATATTTCACCAAAGTCTACACCCATCTTACGATTACCAATCATGGCAATTTCTAATTCTTTTGCCTTCATCATTGGGCATCTTTCTGGGTCATATGGGTGACATTCATCACATTCTAGTCCATCTTCTCTGTATTTCATACCGTTACAGATAACTTCAGCAAGGTCATCCCTACTGAATACTAGACCTGAACCTCTGGATATTCCTCCAAGAACTTCAACTAAGAACTCATCATCAGTACCATTGATACGGTAGTTCTTAACGTCTTCATCAGTAATCCACCATACATTAGACTTCCAATGTTTAGGGTCTCTATCTTTATAAAGAAGTGTATCTATTAGATTCCAATTAGGTTCCTTTGTTCCCGGCATAAACCATTGTTCTTCGTCATAGTATCTGCCTACACTCCATCTATATTTCTTGAATCCTAACTTCTCAGCCTTTCTCCATGTATTGAAGAATGTTCCAAATATATACTGAGCCGTTGAAGTGTACATTAGAAGCGATTCAGCAGAGCTAGTAAGCTGTCCTCTAGCAGAACGAATAGCCAATGCTCCACCGGAACTCTTAGACTCACCTACACAAACTTCGTCTATAATAACCTGAGTAACATGTGGACCCCTAGCAGCCGTTTCAGAACAAGCAGGGAATCTAGCATATGAACCCCATCTATTATGAATCTGAGCAGGTCTATTTCCACCAGAGACTGACCTATTAATACAGTAATCAATCTCTTTACTCATGACTCTCCAATAGTCTACATATTCTTTAATCTTACTGGACTGTTCAGCAGAACCACCCATAACTGTTATAGTAAAATAATCAAAACAAGTAATTCTCCAAGCCACATATATGGCTAGACAGAATGTTTTACCAGCACCTCTACCAGCAGCCAAGATACCCTGTGTTATGCTTCTCTTGGCTAAATCCATTAGAAATTCTTTCTGGTCATCCGTTAATATAATGTATTCTGGAACTCTACCTAAACCGGGATGAAAAGGCACATCTCTTGGACAGGCTAATACTTCTTGAGCAAAACGCACTGGACCATATTCAGCCCATTTCTTTCTCCAAGCAACTATATCATCATTTAATGCAGCTTGTTTGTTTTGTTTCTTTTCTAACTGTCTGATATAGTCTTTATATGGCATTTTTAATCCCGTTTAAAAAAAGAGAGAAGATTACTCTTTTATTCTTACTCTCTGTCCACCCATTCCTCTTATGAGTCCGATTGGTGGGAATTGTCCTGATTTCTCTATAACTTTCCACGCATCATTAACAGTTATAGGTTTGTTATCTATCTCTATACCCAATTCATCTGATATAGGTCCATCGGTTTTACCGCACATTGCACAGTGCCATACAGCACCCATAGGTGTTCTTTGAACAAATGAAAGCATATGCTGTACATCTTCCTGTCTACCACATGGCATTGAGTCAGCATTAAACCTTAACCTCTTAATTCTAACCTCTCCATTGCGACCCATATATACCCAATCAAATTCTAGTTGTTTAGCCCATCCTTCAGCAATGTATGCTTTTATGATGTCTTCACGGGTCATTTCTTTACTAAGTTCTGGTATTGGCATTAATCATCACTCCTATGCGAAATTACTCTTTGGTTGGATGTATGTAGCAGGGTCAAATCCACAGTATGGACAGGTTTCATTCTGTTTGATTCCTCCACCACATCTAGGACATTCTGATATTCCAAAGGAGCCTTTTCCTTCTTTTAACAGCTTTACACCCATCTTCCATAGGTCTTTTAGCTGTTGGTCTGCTTTTTTATCTCCCTGTGCAGCCTTCTTGTAGAGGTCATCAATTCCTTCCCTATAACTTGTATATATACCTTCTTTTTCTTTTTGGTCCAATGTTACTACACCTCCAACCTTTTTCTTTTCAGGTGTCTGTGATTGAGCACCTGCCTGAGCAGCAGCCTGTGCAGCAGCTTCCTCCTCTTTCTTCTTAACTTCTACTTCTCTTTCAGCAGCAGATTTATTTATTAGAGTAGGAATTAATGTTAAATATATTTCAGCATCATCAAGGTCTTTAGGAGTCTTAATCTTCTCTGATATTTCTGCTACCTTTTCTTCTTGTAGACCAGAGGTTTTCATTGTATTGATATACAAATCTTTTCTACGATTGAACTCCTTCATAGCAATCTCAGTAAGTCTATCCTTGTTCTTTTTAGCTTCATCTTCTATTAGTTTATATCTCTCAGTCTTTTCTTGTTCAGTCTTTTTTAATGTTTCAAGTTCAGTCTGAGCCTTCGTTAAGTTGTCATTGATGGTTTTCTTTTCTAGTTTTTCAGCATCCAATTTATCTTGGAGTTCTTTTTCTATTTTTGTTCTATCAATAATTACATTCACGGTTTCGTCTTGTGTGTTTTTAACGTCTTTATTCTTATCATCATTTGTTGACATTTTAGTACAAGTATATACTTAATTATGTTGCATATAAGCCTTGTCCTACAGTATATACAATATATGTTATATTAGTAACATAAATAGTTCGATAAACCTTATAAGCAAATTACATATACATATATTAATGAAGGAAGATAAACGATGTCCTTTGATGTAAACGAAACCCTACTCTCTGGTGATTTACCAGCAGACGTTCTACCACACATGTTGTGGAATGAACTTCTCACTGGTGTTCAACAGAGGCGTGTATTCCTAGAAGCAGTCGAGACAACCGACATGCTTCGTGGAGCAGTTGGCACTAAGATTAGTGTACCAGCAATGACCACAAGATTTAGTGCAAGCACAATCAATGAGGCTACACTAGACTCAACTGGTTATGTACCATCACAGCCTACAATCACTGACACCGACATCACTATCGGAAACGAAGTGTATGTTGCATTCAGGATTTCAGACATCCTCAAAGAAGATATGCCAAAGTTCGATTGGATTAGAGTATCTTTGAGAGATGCTGGAAGGGCTATTGCAGAATATGAGGATGCTGCTATCAAGGCAGTATTGCTCGCTGGTCCGGGTAACACTATCAGTGCAGGTACTGGTGGAAGTCTCAAGTATGATGACGTTATCGACATCCTAGCTAAATGCAAGGAAGACTCATGGTATCCAGAAGGTGGTTATAAGCCTATCTTGTTCATCCACAGTGACCAAGAAGCAGACCTCCTAAAGGACACTAGATATGTCGTATCTCACAGATACGCTATCGGTGAACTACCTGACCTTCCTGACGCAGATAACAGGACAGGAGATAGCGGAATCTACGGTGACTGCCGTGTTCGTGTGACTGAAGGTATGACTAAGGCTCTTGCCCTAGTTGTATTCCCACCTCACCCAACATATGGTCCAGTAGCAATTCACGCCTATAAGAGACCTCTCACTGTAAAAACAGACCGTGAGGAACTCTATGGTCGCCAGTTATGGGTTGCAAGCATGAGGTATGGAACCTCAATCATTCAGGCTAATGGTGTTGGACTAATCTCCAACTGTTAAGACTAACAACCATTTAACTGACTGATACCCTTTTCTATTTTTTAATTTTTTTAATTTAATCTTTTATAGTATATAGTAGTATTATGTTTTTGTTCTTGATAAGACTTTTAAGCATAGTATTTGATATATATATTGATTTAAAATGTCAGTTGGTATCAACAGAAGTGCGTTTAGTGAAGCCCTAGAATTAGTGGAAAACCTAATAAGTAACATTAAAAAGAAACTTCTTATTCAACCAATAGGTATGCATGGTGAGCTAGATGTTGTGCATATTAGGGAGGGTAAGGAGATTGGTAGATGGCATTATAATAACATAATTGTAAACACTGGTAAGGCTGAAGTCGCTGGTCTAATCAACGGAGTAACGTCTGGTGCTTTCACCTATATGGCGATTGGTATCACTGGAACAGGAGAGGTTAATACAGATACTGCATTAGCATCAGAGATTTCATCTGGTGGAGGTTCAAGAGCATCTGCTACATGTAACCGTGTAACCACAACATATACAGATGATACAGCACAGTGGGTTAAGACATGGACTTTCTCATCAGGTTTTGCAGTTGTGGAATCTGGTATATTTGATGCTGCTTCAACAGGAGTTATGCTCTCAAGAAAGACATTCAGTGCAGTCAACGTTGTCTCAGGAGACCAGCTTCAGATTACTTGGAAAGTACAGGTAAGTGCAAGTTAAACGTA
>Ga0105102_10000492_pt1 | contig 11790 bp, 14 predicted proteins | sample PPLLaktember2015_FD_87032 | JGI IMG/M metagenome (GOLD analysis project Ga0105102, IMG submission 87032) | Freshwater sediment microbial communities from Prairie Pothole Lake near Jamestown, North Dakota, USA - PPLs Lake P7 Core (6) Depth... | ecosystem: Environmental > Aquatic > Freshwater >...
TAGAACGAGTATTAACATCCTTAGTTCCAAACAAACCGCTTGGTGAAGTGTAGTTTGAAACATAATTGAAATCTCCGTCCATTCTTTCAGAAAGTCTTAAAGATAAAAGAGTAGACGTAAAATAGTTATAAGACTTACCAGCCAAAAACTGCACTCTAGAAGGCTGAAATCCAGGTAGTTTATACTGCCCAGTAAAATATGCATGGTTAGTATGAATATACCTGGTAAGTCCACTCGATGTTACTGGTAAAGAATAATCAACTAGACAAGTAGCTAATACACCACTGGATAAAGTATTAACTACAAATGTTTGGGCCGTACTAGTAAAACCACTTGTTGTAGTATCCTTACTACTAGTAAAAAGAACAGCCAGTAATTGAGTCCCACTTATACCGGCGCCCGCAGTGTAATAAGTAGGATTTATTCCTTCACCTTTATTATCCGCCTGGCGTACAGGGTAGTCAATCCTAGCATCACTGGAACCTGAAACAGTAGACAAAAAAGAATTGTCTATGTATATATTAATAGTTCCTATCGGCATTTAAAACACCATTAAGTATAACTGTAGTGAAGTGTTATAACGAAATCGTGAACTCCATAAGTAACCGTACCGTCTATATTATATAAGTACGGTTTGAAAATAAGATAATCTCCATTCTTACCTGTAGTTGGATTTGCGTAAATCATATTAAAATCACCATAGTATGTACCATTACCACTTAATGTAGTATTATATGCGGCAGCATATACTTCTACAATACTAGTGGGAACCTGTTTTGTTCCAGAAGAGCGGTATGATACAGCTGACGATTTTACCCGGCCCGAGCTAATAAGAAAATTAGCAGTAGTAGTATGAGTAATATCATCCCAAGCAGTTAATCTACAATCATAACATTCACCGGATGTCACTTCGAATACTACAGAATTCTGCGCGCAAAAACCGCTTGCTGTAGTATCAAGAGTTTTATAAGGTTGAGTGCCTGGAATTACAGTAGCAGCATCCGCTTGTTCATTGGCACGCCTGTACATGTTGGTCAAATCTTCATACCAAAGAGCCAATGGAAGTTCTCCTGGTAGAATATGAGACCTTGTACCAGCAGTTGCCGGACTTGGAATGTTAGGACTTGTAAATACTACTTTAGACAAGTTAGCCCAAGCAGACCCATTATAAAATTGTGTAGTAATTGTTACAGCCATAAACGCCTCCTAGCTTGTATATTTCCAAGAAGAACTCATTGCGGTAGGTAATGGCTCTCTACCTAAAATAATATCACCTATCTTCATATTAGATGTGGTGTCCTGTTTCAACAATACTCTCCACACCACCACGCTATTTTCTTCCAGACACTTTACGTTTATAGCGTGAAAAACTCTACTACCATCAAGCCCCACACTACACTCAATTAATGGTAGGTAGGCTTTGAATTTAGGAAATGTAATTACGTGCCCAGTGCTTAAAGCGTAAGACAATTCTGTAAGCCCTTGTGGGATATCATCCCATCCAGTGTTAAACAAATTATTTCCTCTCCTAATAGATCCGTCTGGATATTTAGCAACAAAGAAGCAGTTATTTGGATCTACACTTGTTACTGTAGTATATTTTCCGTGAATATTTAAATCTTCCATGACCTTCTCCTTAAGTGTACAAATATCTAAACCCCAGAACCGGGGTGTTGTGGAATGTTGAACAATCTGTTTGTAGACGTATATATATATTAAAATAAACTTCAGCATTAGTAATTGTAGAAGTATTATTCAATCCTATTCTATCTGATGTACCTCTTAAATATGCTGCTCCCGCACTGCTACCGTTCCATCCTGGGCCCCAAGGAGGAGAAGCACTTGTAGTACGAATAGCATTAACATAACTCTCATTAGAACTATTAGCAGTACCAACAAGAACAGGTAAATTATAGGTACTAAATGAACTATCATCCCAAGCTTCCAAATATAAATCTGAATTCATAGTACCACTTATAGCTACACCAAAAGCATATCTATTTGTGTTATGGCCAGTCTGTTTAGCATAATACATAGTAGCACCGGATTCAACGTAAGTATATGGGATAACAAACGAAGTAGTAGATGGACGAATAGTGGAACTCCTAGTACCAGAAGCAAGAGTATTAGAACCCATTCCTTTATCAACATCATCTATACCTCCTCCAGTGAATACTATTAGGTCAGAACCTGGTGTTAGAATTCTATAATTAGTATCTGGTTCTGCGTATTTATTAAAAGGAACATCCGTATCGCTTATATTATAAACAAAACGTAATGTAGGCTCTGCCATAATTCCTCCTTAAGAAATTCTATATACTATTGGTGTGATTTTTGATTTACTTGTAACATCTTTTTCTGAAACCTGAAGCCTGATACTATCTTTATCTACTCCAAGTTCATCGGCTAACACAGTAAAGGAAATGTCATAAAATCTACTCATACCGCGCAGGCAAAGTTTTGGATCGAAATCAGTAAAATACGGAACATCACTTTCTCTTGTGTAGAACCTATAACTATCTCTTAAGTAGTTCTGCTGTGGTGAAATATCACCTACAACAACATTAACCGCGTAGGTCTTACCGTAAAGTAAATCTTTTGGTAAATCACATCTCACTGTATAATGCTTGTCGTTTATCTTTACTATTTCAGTAGGATGTGCTGTTCTAGAATTAATAAATATTTCTAGAGTATCTATATCTACTCCGGCTCCGTCGTCTTTTATCTCAAAATAAATATCAGTATCTGGAGCAACAAATTGTTCTTCACGAGCAGGACTTAAATTTACTAGATATGGAGATTTATAATCTGGAATTACCTTGAACCAGTAATCCAAATAAATAAAATTAGGTTCTCCTGCTTTATCATAAACTTCTAAATGTACAAATACTAATGCACCATAATGAAAAACATTTTCTGGCTGGTATGAGAATTCAATGCCAAGCATTTGGTCATCGCCAGGAAGGCCTGCATAAAAGTTTGAAATAGTTCCCTGGCTTGTTACATCATAATATCCTGTGTCAAAGGTTTGTTCTCCTTCGGACCAAACCTCCCTTACCCAAAACTTAAATGTGTCGTTATTTAGACTAAAACCAAACGGCCGTAGTCTTATCCAAATGGAAGTTTCAATTGGATTCTTTTCACTCCAAAACGCAGGTACGGCATCAGCTACAAAAATGAATTGATTCAATCGGGCGTTAGTGGCTAAATCATAAGAATGAACTCCATCTATAAAATAACTATGTTTACTTAAATGTAGCTGACTGAAAAACATTTCAAACAGAGTATCTTTCTGGCCAACATAAAAAAATGGAGGAATTCCATCTGTAATATTAAGATTACTGCCTCTATAAACCCAAAACTCAGTAAGCTGTGCTAATTTTAATTCTTTGTTTTTTATTTGTCTAAAAGCACTTACTTGTTTTATATAATGTGCCCTTAAGCTATCACCAGTTGGTAGTATATCAAAAAGACCGTCGTTGTTTGAATCACACCCCTGGCGGTCGTTGTCTTCAGGTTGTTGATTCCAATTAGCAGATGTTGGCGGGCCGTCCTTTCTACCTCCCGCTATCTGTAATTGCGGCCAATAAAGTGGGTTATAATTATTTACATGTGTGTTATACCATAAACCCATAGGTTTAGGGGCAGACGGATTAGGTGGAAAAGAAGTAGTTTCTGCACGTGGAGTAGTAAAATATGTACGAGTGTATAAATAAAGAGCAGGAACAAACAAAGCAAATTCATTCAAAGGTCTATCATGCTGTAAAGATTTGAATGGAGTTATTATCATACCCAAATACATAAACGTTGCTTTAGTATTAGAAAAAGAATAAGTTCTTAAAGTATTAGCATGACTTATATTAGTATAAACTCTTATTTTATTCCAAACATATTGACTTCCAGTATAAGCAGAACTTTTATCAGCTCGGGCTTTTATTAGGGTCATACCATGATAGGTACCACCTGATATATAACCTATCGTAGCTTCTCCATTTATATCAGTTATTGCTTGTCCGTTCAAAGGAGAAAAGTAAGAACCTGTATCACCAGTGTCTCTGTATAAATTAATATTTACATCTCGTAAACTAACACCAAACTGATCTCTGGCTTTAATAAAAAAAGTTGTGGATTCTAATATACCAATCAAATAAGTTTTATACATATAAATTTGTAAACTATTTGTGTAAGGCAACAATGTATCTGGTTGATAATTATACGTTGGCCATGAGTATACTGTTCTATTACCAGAATCTTCTTTATATATAGCGCCCAACATTAACTTAAAAATATCAGTATTATCAAAAGCCACATCATATACTTCATAATAATTACCATTTAACTCATTATTTAAATTCATAGATTTCCAGTTAAAATAATAATCATACGGACGTTTAAATACCATATTACTTCTATAAATAAGAGCAATTCCTTCTACTGCTTGTGACCATCTTGCATTTCTTGCTGTAGCATAATATGCTTTACCAGTTTCAGACTCTATTACTACACCGTCTTGTGCGCGAACCTTACTCAACGAACCAGAAGTTGGGGATTCGTGCGATAATATATAGAAGTTCTTAAAGAAAGAAAATTTATTTCCAGCAACATACTGATAACCAACGTTGGCTGTAAGATATACTTTTGTGCCAGAAACATAACTAACTACAGCACTCTCCACCGCCCCTGGGTTATCAACATCTGTACTTGGTCCTATCATCACATGCATACCAGGTTCTATTCTGGACACATCTGCTACTTCTATATAGGGAATTCTACCTTGGCAATTCTCTGACAGATTCATATTATAATGCTCTACTGCCATGCCCCAAGGATTATAATTCAAAACTATAGATTGTTTTAAATTCAAAGTACTAAATAATGGGTCTAATTCCCAGCGTTTTATAATACATTGATCAACAATAAACATCGATGAGGGCGAGGCACTCATAAATTTTATATAACTGTTAGATGTTACAGAAGAATATTCTAATGTAAAAAAAGTTAAACCTTTATAAAGAGCTGTTAATTGTTTAGGACCTACATACTCTAAAGTAATTAAAGGGTTTAGTATCTTCGAAGAAAGAGTAAAATCCCTGATAAAACTACCAGCAGAGTTTACCATAATCAATCTTGATGTAATACTATCACTACTTATATAACAAAAAGTTCCTGATTGGGGCCCCAAACAAAAAATAGGAGTTGCTATCTTTATATTTTCATAAGCCATTAAAAAGCCTCATTAGGTCTGCTGTACTGTAGCAGTAATTTTTACTTCCCGTGCAGCAGTACCTGCTTTATATGCTGTGGCAGCAATACCTCGTCCATCAGTATTAACGTTAGTAGTAAGAATGGCGCCAACAGGATCGTCGTCAGTAAAATAAACAATTTTACCTACCATAGGATTATTGTATTGGTCCTTTACTATAGCAGTAATATCAGAAACGTTAACACCATTAGCTGGCAAAATAGCTGGGTTAGCTCTCAAACTTATACTTGTAACAAATGGCTGAAGTGTAGATAACTGATAATTGAACGGACCAACAGTCCATAGGTATGTAGAACCATAATAAGTAGCTCTCTGTTGTAATCTGTAAACATTAACTCCTTCTATGGCCATATCAAATATAGGGATAATAGAAGATTGATTATTTTCTAAATTGTCCATACTCATAGAACCGTGGCTTGTGTATAAATCTCTTGGATCTAAAAAGATAAGGTTAGTGGCTTTTGAATATGCTATAGTATTTTTCCCGGCGCCAAAAATGGGGGAACCTGAAGATGTAACAACCGCAGACAAATCGTAAAATGTACAAGCTTCTATATCTTTGTATGCACCATCTGGATAAATACTACCAGGTAAAACACTACCAGTATAAGCATCAATAGCGTACAAAGCACCAGTAGCATTACTGGTACCATAATAGTTATTAAATAACCAAATTCTATTATAGAAAGTAATAGGGTCTCCAGCAGCAAAGTTATACGAAGTAGTACCATTCACATTTATAGTATCATTGCTAACAGAGTTTACTGTTAATTCTTCTACCTGACCATTTGCATTCGGGCCCAAAGTAACAGTCATACCACTATCCAATAGATTATCGTCTGCTAGATATATTCCAGATGCTACTACACTTAAAGACGAAGAACTTGCAGGTTCATCAGCACCAAATTGAATATGATAATGTTCAACAGTAAAAGCACGAGAATCAAACCAATGGCTTGTACCAGATGATAGAGTAAAAGTATTTCTTAGCTTCAAGACGTAGTTATTAATATACCATCTTCTAATAATAATTGACTTGTTGTTAAGATTTTCTAAACTCCAGAAATTTCTACCATCGTATTCGAGTGATTTTATTTTTCCACCGTAAGTTGGATCTGTAGTTGTGGATGAAACAGTACCGTATTCATCGATAGTAGTATCCATAGGATAAGAATATGCCTGTGTGCCATCATCTGTTTTTACAATGAGTGCATCCTGGTCTATATCCATCATATAGAAATAACCATCTACCATTGTCATATTTGCTTTTCGAAGTATTATATTTTCATAAGCCATGGCTAGTATTCCTCATTATTTTCTTCCTTAATGTCTTCATCAAATAAAAGATTACCTGAAGCAAAGGGGTCATACAAAGAAGTTTTTATAGAAGCATCTCGTATAAACGTACAAAATTCATTAAAACAATTTATCTTTTTAGCTTTATGTATCTCTCTGTCCTTTTCTACTATCATTATAGCAGTCATAGGACCAATACTTTTATTAAAAAACTCTTTCAATATCTTAAATCTTTTTTTATTAAAGTCATCTGTTAAATTAAAAGTGGCGCAACCTATGTTAAAAAATACTGCTAAATTAGATACAGCAGTATTAAAAATATTAGGTACATTAGTATCAGCTATTAAACCATTTCCATTTAAAATTATAACAAATAAATTTCTACAATAACTTGCCGCCACTTGATATATTATGCTAAAATTATTTAATAATTCAGTTTCATTTACAAAAACAAAAACACGTTTATCAGTGCTCATAGCAATTCCTATAGCAAGTGGTATCGCCAAATTAATATAATCTATATACAATCTGCCAGGTGTATGAAATTCACTACCTATACTGGATAAATCTTTGCCGCTAAATATAATTATATCTGCAGGTTTGATAAAATCCAGACTCTTTTTTACTAATAAATCTCTCTTCATGAGATACCATCCTTCCCTATAATCAATAGTCCGGGAGAGGATTTTTTTTCCATTTCCAAATCTAAAGATTTTATATCAGATAATTTAGAAAATAACTTAATTGGAATATCATATTTAAAATTTTCTTTCTTATTCTCACTATAACCCAAAAGAAGTAATGGAATTTTATTTTCTAAAACAAAATTAAAGTTATAATATATTTTTTCTTTGAATTTCATGTCAAATAAAATACAGCTCTTTAGCCCGCCAGAAAAAGCACCACATGCTATACCAAGAGCAATTTCTTCATTAGCAGCTGGGACATAATGCATAAATTCAGAACTCATTGCTTTTAAAAACTTCAAAAATCCTTCAACAACAGCTCCAGAAAAAAATCTATAATTCAATTCATTACATACTGTATTCAAAAAATCATCAGCCTTTACCATAAATCCTCCTAAACAGTTTCAAGCACTCGTATACGAGGCCTCCATGTCACATCACATCCGTACTCATCACCCTCTACAATCAAGTCAGGACTTACATTAATATCATTTATAAAAACCTGGATACTGGTTAAATCAATACCAGCCGTAGGTTGTAAGTCTATAAGCTTAAACTTTACATCACTATAGATACTAGTAATATATGTTGATGGGAAAACTTCATCAACAAGTGGTGCTCTAGTATCATTAGCTAAAGGTTCCCAATTTATCTTTGCTGAAATCCTTTCTACTGCTTCTTTGATTTCTTCATCCATACTTTCAAAATTAGTTAGATGAATAATCTCAGGCGGTATAGGCAATCCACTAACAGTAGTTTCCGAAGTAGCTATCTCTACAACCCAAATATGTTCTCGCGCTCTGTCATTAACATCTATAAGCTGAGTATAAGTAATACCCAGACTTACTACCTTACTTGGGTTTAAAGGATTTCTTAATAAAAAATTAGCCATAATTAACTGCTGTAATCAATCTGAGAAGTAATATGTTTTATAGCATGTCTTGCAATATCATCAATAGAATCAAAAGGAGATAGTGGACGATTCTCCGGATCTTGCATTCTTAGACGTTGTATTTTTGCTCTATAAGCAGTGTAACTGCGAGTAAAAGTAGGCGAAACGGTAACCTGAGAATCACCTAATACAGTTTGAACAATAGAATATTCAGGAATATCTACTCCATTCGTAATAGCGATTGGATCTCCTGCCGCTAAAGAAGTACCAGTCTGGATAAAAAAGGTGCCACTGCCGGTAGGAGCATCAGTAGTGAGCAAAGCCTCACGAATATCTACACCAGCAATCTGTTCGCTACTAACATACAAATCAAAACCTAACATAACAGAACAGTCATTGGTAATGCCTGAGGCAATAGTAACAGACGACCTTTCTGTGCCGATAAAATACTCGCTAACAGAACCAGATGTAATTTTAAATCTGTTATTTGTAAATTCTACTGAACAATTTTCATAAGCTGAAGAAAATCCAATATCAGCGGCGGCAATCGTGTTAACTATGGCTCTAATTTTTGTCTCCATATCTACTGCAATAACATCAGCGGATAAGTTCACACCGTCAGAATGGTCCAATACAATAGTATACCAACCAGTAGTATCGGAACCACTAACAGTAGCGTCCAATTTAATTCTAAAAGAATTGCCAGAAGCTGTAAGAGGGAATTGTGCCCCCTTTAAACCTGAACTCTTTAACCAACCAGAGCGCGCCTCAGTAACATAAAAATTAGGAATCAGAGTTCTGACCTCATTATCCGCATAAGCAGAGGTAGAGGCTACTAATACAATTTGTTCGTCGCCTTCATAACCAGATGGAACAATAGCAGTTAAATCAACAGAAACTGTTTTATTCACGCCCGGATAATTATGAAGATCTTGTGTGTTGACTGTAATAGCCATTTTTAAATTTTCCTCCTAGAGATAGAAATATCTTGTACCGCGAGCAATATAGTGGGGACAGCCCTCAAATGAGCATACAAAGGCGCCACCGTCAGCTGTTGATAAATAAACCTTTTTACCATCAACAAGCTCATGGCTTGTTTTAGGTGGTACTGGATCTGTATCTAACAACCCTAACATTAAACGTGTTCTTGTGTCTGTACATTCTGTCGAATAGGGACATGGCATCCAGCAATGTCCAACTTTATTTAGATATTCAGGCTGTGGTAAATTACCGTAAGCCCGTGTACCCTGTTGGTACCTCCATTGTAAATAAAGTTCGAACGGCTTCGATGGATGATAAGCCATCCAATGATCTAGATCCGCCTGATACATTTGATTATAAGCAGTTTCATCCATTACACGGGACGGGTCATCCACAGTGCGGTCATCATAATAATCATAAGTACCACTGGCTAGAGTATAAGACATTTGATATAAATTTCTTACATAGTTCCATTTCTGTCTTGTAGTGCCAGAAATTATTTCTACACATGGTGGCTGACAACCTGGCATCTCTAGCTCCTAAAATTATAAAGCTCATTTTCTTTATTTACAGTGAATGCTGGATAAAACATATTATAGTAATGCTTTTCATTCTCATGATTTTTTGTATCTATTACTATATGGTCTTTGTTATTCAATGTGGGTATTCCTTCCACATCTTGATCATAAGACAATGTAGCCTTATTTAAATATATTTTCTTATCTTTATAAGTTACACCTTCCCATGCGAAGGTGGCTATATAAACGTTTTTTACTAGTATTGTGTATTGAGAACAAAAATCTAATCTTATTTCATCTTTATCGTTTATTTTATCAGCAGCATTTAGCGCCGGACCAGAAAAATAAGCCCCTCTGAAATAAAGAATACCCTGATTTGGGTCTTTCTCAACACTATCCCAATGAATTTCTAACCTGTACTTCTCGGACAATAAAAACCCCATAAATCCTCCTAAATCCACATCGGTGTATAAGGTAGCGAAGCACTACCATTACCAAATCTACCAGTAGTACTATCACTACCACCTACTCTGTCAACCACTCCATATAACATAACCTCTGAACGGCCGACCTGACCAGCAGAGATACTACCAGTAGTGGACTGAGCAGTAACACCAGTAAATCTTACACCAGTATTAGCATATTCATTTCCATAAGTAGGATCGTTTACGGGTGTAGATTGCCCTTCAGACATACCTCTTATAATGTATGTAGGAGCCGGTGTATAATCAGGTTGTCCCACTGACCCATAGGAAACCCACCTCTGTAACGACCAAGACTCTTGACCTGGCAACTGCGGGTCGTCCTTGTTATAACCATAACTAACAACATACCATTGTCCAGTTAAACTAGTTACCCCGGCACCGCATCCAGCCGCGTCAACAGACGCAAAGATGGTATCACGCGGATCACCTGCAGGTCGGCACTCTTGATGAGGAATAGTACTGTACAACAGGCTGCCAGTGCCACTGTAGATGGAAATATTTAGTGTCTCAGTGGGTTTATTGTATGAATATCTAGGAGACCACGATCCGAGACAATAAAATCTCTGCGTGTTAGGATTATATCCCCAGTTGGCTGATGTTACGCAAGCACCTGTATTTGCAAAGTTTACTATGGTGCCAGCACCTATAATTATACCCATTTGAAACCTCCTTAAAGGTTCTAATAAATAGAAGGTTAGATTATTTAGCTTTCTTACATTCTAAAAACATTGGAAAATCACATTGATATCTCTTTTCGCATTGCCTACAATAGTTTTTCTTATAAACCTCAAGCCTTGCCCTAATTTGACGATCATTAAGACTTTTATACCCACCCATCAAGACAGTCATTGGATCTGAATTAATAGGGGGTGGTGGGTTATGTCTAGCTCCGCAACCTCCACAAGCCATATATGCCTCCAATTATTTTTTGTAGTTATACCACCAAGTAGGTAGCGGCGCTTCGCCAGCTCCAGGTTTGGGGCTATTATCTCCTGCAAACAAAACTCTAGAACTCGTACCGCCAGAAGTTACTGCCATAAGAGTTACGTGAGTTTCGTACCAAGAAGTATTAGCCAGTGGATTATAAGAGGCATTAGTCACAAAGCCTCCGTATGAAGTACCTCCTGGGCCAGAGGATACTACATAAAATACTTTCATTCCAGGGGTGTTACTAACTACAGTGTAGCTTACAGTAACTAAACCCATTATATCATAACTTATATTTATAGAAGTACATTCTATAAAAGTTATTTCAGAGCCAGCATTAGACTGCTGTCTCAAATTATTTTCATAAGCAGAAGTAACTGCGTTTTCTTCTACAAAAACTGGTTGATAGACGATTCTTCCTTGATAATGATGATTTCTATCGCCAATTTTTGAAAAGCTAGCAGACATAAGATTACCACCTTGCCCCATAAAGTCATCAGAAGAAGGTAATCTATTTGGAGTAGTACATTCATAAATCAAAATTGTATTCTTTTCTCCGCCAAAAGTATGCAGATATGCCCTACCAGATTCATCATATATAGGAGAGCCAGCTCTTAACCTGTAAGTAGTTCCTGTGTAAGATTGTTCAGCCATATACTACCTCAACTTAAATAGTTCAATTTCGGTTTGATTTTCATCTTCAATAAAAAAAGCAAAAGAATACGAGGCTGTTGGTAATTCA
>Ga0105102_10000493_pt1 | contig 11786 bp, 12 predicted proteins | sample PPLLaktember2015_FD_87032 | JGI IMG/M metagenome (GOLD analysis project Ga0105102, IMG submission 87032) | Freshwater sediment microbial communities from Prairie Pothole Lake near Jamestown, North Dakota, USA - PPLs Lake P7 Core (6) Depth... | ecosystem: Environmental > Aquatic > Freshwater >...
ACACTTGAAATGTCTGAAGAAGAAATTGCTAAACGTATTGATGCCAATCTTTTAGATACAGATATTCATGTTCTTGAGAAGATGCCTCTTGCGATGTATGAGAACAAGGTAAACAATCTCAAGAAGACTTGCCGTGGTAAACTTATTATTAAAGAATATCCTACTGCTGCAGCCAATGTGACTCACTTCCGTAATCTTATGGAAGAACTGAAGATTAAGAAGAAGTTTAAGCCGGACATTATCATTGTTGATTATCTAAACATCTGCTCATGTGCAAGATTCAAGATGGGCAATGGTATGAACAGTTACACCTATGTCAAGGGTATTGCAGAAGAACTACGTGGTCTTGCCAAACAGTTCAATGTACCATTGTGGTCTGCTACTCAAGTAAACCGTGAAGGTGCAAAGAGTAGTGACATGGAGATGACAGATACATCTGAAAGTTTTGGTCTACCACAAACTACAGACTTCTTCATTGCACTCATTGAGACTGAAGAGTTAGCACAGAATGGTCAACTCATGGTGAAGCAGTTAAAGAACCGTGGTAATGATACAACTAAGAATCGTAAATTTCTTATTGGTGTGAATAAATCCAAAATGAAGTTCTATGATGTAGAAAATTCAAATAATAATCTTGTCAATGCAAATAATACAAATGAAGAAGGATTCGGATCAGGTTCTGATCCATTAGCATTTGATTCTAATTTTGGTAAGAAAAAGAATAAGGCAGTAAACTGGACATTTGAAGACGCTGCAAAATGAGTATATATATTGATAAGAAATATGTGAATATGTTGTCTGGCTCACTTGAGAAGTTTAAGTGGAAGAAAGAGAATCTTGCTACGTGTCGTTGTTTTAAGTGTGGAGACTCACTCAAAAACAAGACGAAGACGAGAGGATTCTTTTTTGAAAACAAAGGAAATTATGTTTATAAATGTCACAACTGCGGTATTGCTTGTAGTTTATATTCTGTACTTGAAAGTATCAGCCCATCACTCTGCAAAGAATATGCATTTGAAAACTTCAAAGACAAAAATCCAAAACCGTTGGTTACAACGAAGACAGAAAAGAAACAGCCAGTGTTCAGTGATCTCGGAACAAGGCTTGACTTACTCAATGCAGATCATCCGGCGGTAAAATATGTTCAATCTAGAGAAATTCCAAAAGAAAAGTATTGCAATTTTTATTACTGCAGTGATTTCAGTAGAATCATGTCTTCTTTCGATAGAGAAGGATCTAAGGAAGGTAGGCTCGTCATACCGTTCTATGACGAGAGCGGGAGCCTTATTGGTGTCCAAGGTAGGATTATCGAAGAAAAAGCGCAAGAGAAAGCGATAAGGTACATCACCTTAAAGCGTGAAGGCGAAGAGCGTCTATGGTACAACATAGATAAAGTAGACGCAAGAGATACTGTGTATGTGACTGAAGGTCCGATTGATTCCATGTTTATTCCAAATGGAATTTCAATGCAGGGTGCAGGTTGGTTAGAAGATCTTCCTAAGAAGATCTCCAAATCAAAGGTTGTGTTTATATTTGATAATGAACCAAGAAATTTAGAAATTGTTCACTTGATTGGAAAGTACATTGAGGCTGGAAGAAATGTAGTAATTTGGCCTAATGAAATTGATAAAAAAGATATTAATGATATGGTGATGGCATTCGGTGAATCAATGACCATGAAACTAATAATCAACAATGTTTATTCTGGACTTAAAGCAAAAGTAAAGTATACTTACTGGAAGAAGGTTTAAATGGAAGATGAAAACGACAAATTATCTGAAGAAGATATTTTAAAAGCCAGTGAAGCGTATATTACTTTTGTACAACGCTTTGGCGAATATATAAAAGAAATGGATCCCGAACTATGGGGTCGTGCACGAGAATATGCAGCGGACTTTACAAAGATTGATGGCGTAAGAGTTGAACTTGTAGATGAGGATGAAGACGAAGATGACACAGACAGTACAAATGTTTCCGGAGCAGACTAATATTTCGGTACTTGACTATGGTCATGTACAGTTGATTGATCACATGGGCAACGATTTATCTGTAGTAGATGCTGCTCGTGTTTCATTTAATAAACAAAGTGTCTATGGAACAATGGAAAACCATACTCCACGTATCGGTAAAGAAGAACCATTTGAACCGTATCTACTAGAGAAAGATGTAAAGTTAATTACATATCTTGCAAAGCATAATCACTTCACACCATTCTGTCATCCGCAGATTAGTGTTCGTATTAAGTGCCCCATCTTTGTTCGTGCACAACTTGGTAAACATCAAGTTGGTCTTGTCATGAATGAAGTAAGTCGCCGTTATGTTACCTTTGAGCCAGAGATCTATGTACCTCTCTGGAGAAGTGCTCCAACAAATGGAGCCAAGCAAGGTAGCAGTGGTGCAATTGAAGATCTTGATACATGTATTAAGTTACGGGATGAATATAAAGGTGTTGCAAAAGAATGTTTAGATCTTTATAATATTTTATTAGCACAAGGTGTTGCCCCAGAACAAGCAAGATCTATTCTACCACAAGGTACATACACAGAATTCGTATGGACTGGTTCACTCTATGCATTTGCAAGAGTTTATAATCTTCGTATTGACACACATGCCCAATGGGAAGTGCAAGAATTTGCTAAAGCAATTGACAAATTAATTGCTCCACTTTTCCCAGTTTCGTGGCATACTCTCACAACTAAATAAGAAACCCATTAGGAGTTAATTTTATGGCAGATGCTTTATCACCGTTTCAATCTTTTATTTTTATTTCCCGTTATTCTCGTTGGCTTCCTTCACAGAATCGCCGCGAGAGTTGGGATGAGTGTGTAGACCGTTGGTGGAATTATTTCACCGATAAGGTTCCTACTTTAGCCGAGAGACCTGATGTCAAAGAAGCAATTTTAAATCTTGAAGTTCTTCCTTCCATGAGAAGTTTGATGACTGCAGGTGTTGCTCTTGATCACGATAATACGTGTTTGTATAATTGCTCATATCTTCCAATTGATTCTATCGAATCATTTGCAGAACTGTTTGTCATTCTTATGAATGGAACAGGTACGGGGTATTCTGTAGAGCGTCAATACACCGATAAACTTCCAACTGTTGCTAACAAGATTGTAAAGAATTTTGATAAGGTAATCGTTGTTGAAGATTCAAAGGAAGGTTGGGGCGATGCAATTAAAACATTGTTCAATGATCTCTATGCTGGTAAGCATCCTAAATGGGACTTGTCAAAGATTAGAGCATCTGGTGCACGACTCAAGACTTTTGGTGGTCGGGCTTCTGGTCCTGCTCCACTAGACAATTTATTTAAATTTTTGGTCAAGGTCTTCTATAACGCACAGGGACGTAAACTTTCAGCATTAGAGTGCCATGATACCTGCTGTGCTATCGCAAATGCAGTAATTGTTGGTGGTGTGCGTAGATCAGCCATGATTTCTCTCAGTGACCTGGGAGACCGTGAAATTGCCATGTGCAAGTCAGGTGCATGGTGGGAACAAGCCGGATTCCGGTCTTACGCCAATAATTCAGCGGTTTATCGTGGTAGACCCCCCATGGGACAGTTTCTTGAGGAGTGGACCTCTCTGTACAACTCCCACAGCGGAGAACGCGGCATGATCAATCGTAGGGCTCTACAAGAGCAAGCAGCGAAGTGGGGACGAGATGAAAACTGTGAATATGGTACCAATCCATGTGCAGAAATTATTCTAAGACCTTTTGAATTTTGCAATCTTTCAACAGTGGTAGTTCGTATAGACGACACCGCAGCAAGCCTAAAGAAGAAGATTGAAATTGCCACTATTATTGGGACTGTGCAGTCTACTTTTGTGAAATTTCCTTATCTTCGTCCTGAGTGGAAGAAGAACTGTGAAGAGGAAAGATTGCTTGGTGTTTCCATGACAGGAATTTTTGATAATAAACTTACCAGTGGTCTTGAAGGTAAGCCAAAACTAGTTCGACTTCTTGAGAATCTTCGTGACCATGCAACGGCTACAAATCTCAAATGGGCAGAGAAGTTGGGTATTAATCCTAGCAAGTCAATCACTTGCGTCAAGCCAGAAGGCACTACTTCTTGCTTGGTGGATTCAGCTTCGGGTTTACATCCACGCTATGCGGATTATTATTACCGCAGAATTCGTCTGGACAAGAAAGATCCTTTATATAACTTGATGAAGGATCAAGGAGTCCCGTGTGAGGATGATGTGATAAACCCAACTTCTACTGCCGTATTTACTTTTGCAATGAAGGCTCCTCGTGGTACTGTTACTACAGAAGATCTTCGTGCACTTGATCATCTTGATCTGTGGAAAACATATCAAGAACATTACTGTCATCACAAGCCTTCCATTACCGTCAACTATAAGGATAGTGAATTCCTTGAAGTTGGTAATTGGTTGTGGGAGAACTTTGATATGGCAACAGGTATTGCATTCCTTCCTGGAAGTGATAATCATACATATGCTCAGGCACCGTTCGAGCAAATTGATTCTGCAACATATGCAGCACATCCAAAGGTCAAGGTTAACTTCAATGATCTCATGAAGTATGAGTCAGAAGATAATACAGAAGTTGGTAAAGAATTTGCTTGTACTGCAGGTGGATGTCAAATAGTGTAAATCACGTTCTTCGGTAGCTCAGTTGGTAGTAGCGGAAAGCTGTTAACTTTCATGTCGCTGGTTCGAGTCCAGCCCGAGGAGTTTCAAATCTGTAATAATTAATCCCCGTAAGGGGATTTTTTATTATAAATATTAATGCCATGAGTATGAGGGCTATAATCCTCGCACTGTGTCTGGCGACAAGCAATGCTTGCAATAGCATATCCTGCCTCCAAAAATTCGAAGAACCGGAACAGAACAAAACGCAGGAAGTAGCGGGAGTCCCCTCATTTCTTTTGGATTCATCGAAGTACGATTCCATCGAACATGACGAGGATGACCGCTACTCCTGTGTAGGAGCATTAGTTACACCAAATGTTGATATAATCGGTTCGGCAGTTTTAATTCACCCAAGAGCAATACTCAGTGCAAGACATTGCTTTAGTGATCCTAATAATTTTCCTTGTTATTTCTGGACACATAATGGTCAAATAATAAGAATTATAAAAATAATTACGAGAGAACCATATTTTACTGGAATGCTAATAAATGATATTGTTATTTGTATTCTTGAGGAAGATTGTGTTGAACCCCCAACAAATCTTATAAAAACAACTTTTGAATTAATTCCAGGAGAATCCCTAATCACTGTTGGGTGGAGTTTGGGTTATAAAAAAGTAAGTGAAAAGGGTGTGATGACTTATTATGGAAGTCTTATGGAAGACAATGGTCAAATTATAAGAATGCTTGCAAACAAAGGTTCAATATACTTTGGTGATTCAGGTGGTGGAGTATTCGAAGATAATGGTAAATTGGCAGGTATAATTGATTTTATGAGTATTGATCCAGAAACACAATCTGTTGTGGATAATGGTGCTGCAAAAATTGATTATTATTATCCATGGATAGATACTATTATGAAACAAGAAGTCTGTGACTGGCCTTGGTTTTCGGAATAAATATCCATGTACACTATGTTAATAGGAATCGATTATTCAATAACTTGCCCTTGCTTATGTTTATTTGATGAACGCAAGACCTTTAAGTTTGATAATTGTTTTTTCTATTATCTCACCAATATTAAAAAATATGCTGATAAGATTGCACCAAATATTACTGGTGAATCATTTCAGGAATATGTACAAGACGTAGATCGATTCGACACCATATCAGAATGGGCAACCAATCTTTGTATTGGTGCAGCTGATGTTGGTATGGAAGGTTATGCATACGGTGCTAAAGGTAGAGTATTTAATTTAGCTGAGAACATGGGTCTTCTTAAATACAAGCTCTACAAGCACGCCATTCCCGTAACCATCGTAGAGCCGTCTAAGGTCAAGAAATGCGCCACAGGCAAAGGTAACGCTGATAAACAGGTAATGTATGAGACCTTCAGTAAAGAAACAAACACTGATTTGAAATCAGTGTTTGGTCAAAAAACTTTAAGTAATCCTGTTACAGATGTTATTGACAGTTACTATGTTTTAAAGGCTTTGATAGAATCTAAAACTTAACGTAGTCTTCTACCTGCATTTGTGTGTAGGCTGTTATCCAATTTTTCATGGTATCTTTTTGGAACATGACCATTAGATTTAATCTTATCAATTACTTCTTTAAATTGACTACCCATGGCTTTTGTTGGAGTAAGTGTAGCATCTGCCATTAAGATTGGCTTGCTTTCACCCCAATTTCTAAAAACCTTTTTCTTTTTGCATTCTGGACATGGTTTTGTCAATGGAATATCTCTATCTGATAAATTTAATATTTCATCAAATCCATGATCACAATTTTCACACTTAAAAGCATAATTGGGCATTATTTTTTCTTTCTAAAGGTAATTAGCATAGATTCAAACAAGAATCCATAGGAAGGTTCTTTTGGTTTATTTTTTAAAACCATTTGTGCTTCTTTTGGGGTTTTACTTCCTTTAAACAAATTACATGCTCTACACGATGCTACCATATTCACCCAAGAAGATGCTCCACCTTTAGATGTAGGTATAATGTGGTCAATAGTAGCATCTTTGTTATTCATCTCTTTTCCACAATATTGGCAGCAATACAGATCTCTTTTTAAAATATTTTGCCGAGAAGCCGATGCTTTTTTATAAGGCAATTTTACATAATACTTTAAAATTAAAATTTTGGGAATTTTGATAGTCTTAGATACAGAAACTACTTCAATAAATTCATCTGAGGCATCGCCCCAAACTTTGTCTCGGCTGATTAATTTAAAGGCTTTACTAATGGTAATGATATTAAGGGGTGTACTATCTTGGTTTAACAAGAGAACCTGTTTATTCATACCTTTTAAGTATTTATAGAAATCTAAATATTTCATAGCCATGGATAATAAACAAGATAGACTATTTTATTGGGAAGTCAAGGATTTTTTAACCAAAACAAAGAATCCAGACATCAATTCTGTTAAACGAGCCTCATCATTAAAGGAAGACATTACAAAAATTATGTCATTGAATTCTCCTTTTTATGTTGACAAAGACTTGGTACAACCACGTATCTCAGATGATATAAGAAATAGTGTATTACCACTCATTGCTTTGAATGAAAGTTCTATTCAAAAAGCAACTCCAAGAAATGTTGGATCGTCTCCTAACATTACATCAAATTTATTTAACTTGACAGAAGCACCAGCACCTTCATTTGGCTCATTGGGTGGCGGTGCATCATCGGGTGGTTCTACAAGACGTAGACCAGAAGATGAACGCCCATCTTGGAGAGATCGTGATCCAAGAAATGAAGAAAAGTATCAAGAAAATCTAAAAAAACAAACTGAATTAAAAACAAAACGTGAAGATAAGGTAAAAGAGCTTGATTCTTATAAACAACAGGGTCCAACTGATCCTTCTGAGCGTGGTAGAATGCAAGCAACTCGTATAGCAGATGTTATTTCCAGAACATCTGCTCAAGATCCTTCTACATTAAGTGCTAAAGATGCTGGTGAATTAGCATTAGCCAAAATAATGATGAGAGGTGGAGATTTATCAAAACCCAATGCTGAGTTAGAAACAACTGTTAGAAGTAAAGTTGCAGGTATGCAAGGTAAACCAGTTCTTTCTTCAGAGCTTTCTGGTAGCGGTAATCAAATGCAAGATGACATAGATGCTCTTGCTGGTGCAAATAAAACACCAGAACAAGCTGCACAAGAAGCAGCTGCCCGTACTCGAAGTAAAGCCTATTTTGATTCTGATACTGAATCATCATTTGCTTCATCCAGAGACGCTACTCAAAGAGATGTAACACAAAGAGAGCAACAAAATCGTGCAGATGCTGCACAACAAGCTGCTGCTCGTAAAGAAAAAATGCAGAATGTTAAGATTCAAGGTACCAATATGACTTATGGTGAATTTAAGTCAAATACTGGTAGAGATTATGATGCTACTAATAAAGAAGACAGTTCTTTGGTAATCAGACAAGCTGGAGCTATGGGTGGAAGATATAGTTCAGCTGAAGCTAGAGATCTTGCTGGGTCAACAGATAGCATGATAAACATGCAAAGAAACGCTAGTGATGCACGAGTAGCTGAAGGTGGTAGACTCACACGTACAATGGATAGGTCTGCTCAAGCACTAAGCGATTTCCAAAATAATCCAGAAATACGAGCACAAGAGATTGCTAAAGATAAAGCTTCTGTAATGCCACAGGTAATGGCTCAAATTAATAAAGAAAAAGTACAACAAGGTTCTTTAGAGAATCAAGGAAGATTACAAGCTAGTGCAGATAAATCTGCTGCACTCACAGCATCTTTAGCAAAGAATAGTACTAGAATCCCATCTAGAGGATATATTGAACCTGGTAAAATGGGTCCACCAACACCAAAGGTACCATTTATGTTAGGTGGTACTGAGCAAAGAGCAGCCCCAGAACCATTCTTACCAACTCCAACTGGTGGTGATAATGCTAACCTCGCTGCTGGTAGAGCTGATGTAAGAGCAAGAGAACAAAATCAAAGAAATTTAGATGCTCAAGCTACACAGGCTAGAAAAAGAGAACAAGAAAAACGGCAACAAAGAGCAGTACCCGGAAAAGCTGGTGATGCAGATGTAGCTGGTCCAGTACAACCAGCTGAATATGGAACATCATTGTTGTCAGACATTATGTCATCAGGTACTTCTAAACCTTCGATTGCTCCAGGAAGTCCAAAAGATATTGAAGATCAACTTAAACGTCTTAGAGGACAATAATAATGCATAATCTACATCCCATTGTAAAATATCTTTTAGAACAAAGATATCAACAAAATATTTTGAATGAAGATGAAAAGTCTCCAGTATCTAAATTGGCTTCCGGATCTTATGCAAAATTAAGAAAAGAATTTGATGCTAAAGTACAAAAAGAAGCTGAAGCAAATGCTAAATTATCTTCATCAATAACGGGTAAGCAAGCTAATATATCTAAATCAGATGTAGATAAAGCATATCTTACAGTTTTAGATCAAGATCCAAACTCTGTTTCTTTATTAACAAGAGATGAATATTCAAATATTACAGGTGATGTTACTAATCCTTTAATCTTAGATAAATCAAGCGGAAGACTTGAAGCACAAAAAGCTCCAGGACGTGGAGTTCAAGGATATCAATCCGGGTGGATAGCTAAAACAGCAACTGATTTATTTGGTGGCAAAAAAGATAATAAAAATGAAAAATTTGTTGCTCCTGCATGGGAAGGAATTCGTCAAGGTGATTTTATTGATAACGTTGGTGAATATTATGAAAAGCATATGGATAATCCCCAAAATGTTAAAGCTGATTTAGCTTTATTTGCTGGTGCTGGACTTGCAAAAAGTCTTGGTACAGCTGCATTACGTTCAATGGGTGTTGGTAAAAAATCTATTGGATTGGTTGGTCTAGGAACACAAGCAGGTATTGCTGGTGGTACGACTTTACTTGCACGTAATAGATTAATGCAAGGTGCTGAAAATGTAATTAAAGGAACAGAAGCAGCTCCGGTTGCTGAACTTGCTGGTAATATACTTGGTTCAGCTACTACACCACTAGCTATTGCTGCTCCTGGCTTAGGTATAAAGGCTGCAAAGTCAGCTATTCCTTTAGTAACAAAAGCCTATGGCAAAGCAGCAGCATCTGGACCAGTTCGTGCTGGAGCAATTATGGCTACAGGTTTATTGGATTCACCAGCTGCAACTGGAATGAGTGCCGTTGAAGCTGATATGGTGGCAAGAGCTACTAGAACAACTCAAGTAGCACCAACACAGGGTACTTCAATAAGATCAAGTGCTCCAAACACAGCTCAACCAAGTGTTAGTTCAAATGTGGGTGTAGGAAAGCAAGTTTCAGCTTCAGTTCCAGTAAATGCTCCAAAAATAGTTCAAAATAAAATAAATGTAAATCAAAGCTTTCCTAATATTAATTTAAATAAAACTATTCCAGTTATTAATAATCAAGCACCAGAACAAGTTCCAGCTAAAGTACCAGCAGTACAACAACAACAGGTTCAACAGCAACAGGTTCAACAACAACAAGTTCAACAGCAACAGGTTCAACAACAACAAGTTCAACAGCAACAGATTCAACAACAACAAGTTCAACAAGTTAAAAAAACAGGTTTTGAAACAACTAAGACTCCTGGAGGAGATGGATTGCTACCTCCACCTAAAAAAATAACATCTCCAGGTGAACCAAGTCGACCAGTACCACCAGCTTTACCGGGTTTACCATTGGGGTCAAATGATAATGCCGGTCGCGGAAGTTATGATGATGATGAGCAAAAAAGAATGAAGGGTGGTGATATTAGTGCCATGCTTCAAAATTTATATCAAACAGCCCGTACTATTAGACTTAGATAATAAAATTTGTAATTTACATAATGTGTGTTATACTTATAAGAATGTGTATTCATGAATAACTTTTTACATAAACCAATAGAAATTGACAATAAATTAAAAGAAGTTACCATTGATGGTAAACGCTTTTATGAAACTCCTGGTGGCATTTTTCCAAGTGTTACTTCGGTTGTAGGCTGGGATAAACAAAACTTTTTTGCTGAATGGAGAAGAAAAAATCCAGAAGAAAGCAGAAGAGTTTTGGCTAGAGGAACTAAATTACACAGTTTAATTGAAAATTATTTAAATAACGAAACACTTGACTTTGATAATATGATTCCAAATTTTAAAGTTCTTTTTAATCAAATAAAACCAGAGCTTGATAAAATACAAAATATTGTTGCTATTGAAACACCTTTATGGTCTAAGACTCTAGGTCTTGCTGGAAGAACAGATTGTATTGCTGAATACGATGGTAAACTTTCAATTATAGATTTTAAAGCCAGCAGTAAAGAAAAAAGAAAACAAGACGTTGAAAGCTATTTTACACAAGCAACAGCATACGCTTTAATGTTTCAGGAAAGAACTGGAATCATTGTGGAAAACTTTGCAATTCTTATTTCATGCGAAGATGGTTTAACACAGGTATTTCAAAATAAACCTATTAAATACGTCAAGAAATTAAAAAATGTAATAGTTAGTTATAGGAATAATCATGGAATATCATGAAATAAAAACGTTAGAACAAATAGTTAATACTCGTGGGAGTAAACTTTGGATTAAAATGAATGATAATTCCAGAGCTTTACACCAGAGAACTGCATTTACCCAAGAACATGGTGGGTTTTTTAAACAAAATGGTAGAGCATGGCAATGGATTCCACCAGAAGATGAAAAGAATGGATATTGGTTAAAGAGAGCCGATACTGGTGAAAAAACATTCTTTAGCAATATGGCAGAATTTGCTAAAGCGCAGGGTATGACATCTGGAAAGATATGTGAGATGTTAAATGGAACTCGTAAAACCTATAAAGGTTGGACAGCAGTAGAAGTACGTGCGACTAAAGCCACTGAGGGTGCCCACTTTAAAGTTAAAAAAGCCCCACCACAAAAGATAGCAATAACTAAGCAGGTTGTATTCCAGGATATGACCACAAAACAGCTAATTGTTGTAGACAATGTTAGAGAATTTGCTAAAAACAATAATTTAAGTTCAAAGGCTCTGTACCGAGTTAGCAATGGTAGAGCTAAAAGCCATAAAAATTTAATACTTTACAATCCTTTCAGTAATAAAGGGGATTTTAATAGTGATAAATAAAGATAGATGAACTTCAAAGATCTTTTAAAGTTAACCGAAGCCTCCCGCACTGCCTCCGACTCCTTTAGGACTAC
>Ga0105102_10000495_pt1 | contig 11775 bp, 8 predicted proteins | sample PPLLaktember2015_FD_87032 | JGI IMG/M metagenome (GOLD analysis project Ga0105102, IMG submission 87032) | Freshwater sediment microbial communities from Prairie Pothole Lake near Jamestown, North Dakota, USA - PPLs Lake P7 Core (6) Depth... | ecosystem: Environmental > Aquatic > Freshwater >...
CCCTCAGAATTCCGATCTTCAAAGCAGCCAGCAGGTCTTGCAGTTCCTTTACAAAAGCGCCGAAATCGGTCTTTTGTTTTATAAGGTTTTTGAACAGCTCACGGCCTGCAAGTTCACCGGCCTTATAATAAATTCGTTCAGCCGTTGCCGTGTCAAATTCCTGTATAATTACATCCCTTAGCGTAAACTGCATGAGACGATATACAGCCACATCCATGGTTGAACCAAGATTGGGACGGCCTTCAGTAACATTCCCGATCATGCTCCAGTCAAACATCGATTCGTTTCTTTCTTCTTTAAACATATTCTCCTCCGTTTTATGAATTGGTCTGACTTACTTCAACGATCTTATACTTTTTTTCCTGGCCCGCTTGCACTAAAAGGGTATTGATTTCCTCCTTGAGCTGGATCATCATTTTCTCGCGGTTGATGGTCAGACGACTGAACCGCTCCAACTCTTCCATGCGCCCCCTCAGTTCTTTTTCCGCTTGCTTGCGCTCGGTAATGTCACGGATGTTGGTGAGCAGATGCTTTTGGCCAGCCAGTAAAATCTGAAGGAGCGCAATTTCGCACGGGAATTCTGTACCGTTGGTGCGCCTGTGGATCCAATCAAAACGAAGCATCGCGTCCATCTGCATGGCTTTTGTGATGTATTCCATGGCAGCTTCCTGCGATGGTCGCCCGTCAGGCTGGTATGGGGGGGAAAGTTCGACAGGACCACACTTGATCAGGTCGTCAATGTTTTCGAAACCGAACATCGCAGCTGCAGTCTTATTGGCGTTAATGAATCCACGCTCAGGTGAAAGGATCAGCAGGCCATCCGCTGAACTATTGAAGTAGACGTTGGCTTGATCCTCTGCCTCTTTGCGCTGTGTGATGTCGATGAAACTTTCCAGCAGGAGTTTCCTGCCGCCAAGCACCATGGGAACTACGGTCTTTATGACCGGTATCTTCTCTCCTCGGGCGTTTAGCATCATGCGTTCCGAGTTATCAATAGTCTGCCCGTGGTCCGTAATGGGACATTGGTCTTCATCGCTCATGCAAACGAAATGATGGCATCTCCTCCCGATGATCTGTTCCTTCGGCAGGCCGATCATGTCGGCTGCCACGGGGTTCACGTCTTCTATGAACTTAGTATCTGGATCGATGATCATCGTTCCAACATTGATGGCGTTAAGAATGGTGCGGCTCCGTTCCTCCGCCGTTCGTATGGCTTCCTCGGTCTCCTTGCGCTCGGTCAGGTCGTGCCAAATGCCCATCAGATAAGGCTCGCCATCAAGCATAAGTGGGATGATTGTGACTTCTACGAGAATCGCTTCCCCCCGTGCGCCCTGGCACATCCAGTCAAACACATGGCGACCACGCTCGATGGCAATACCTACCATCTCGATCTCCTTTTCCATCGAATTACGACCATCCGGTTGCAGTGGGGGCGCCAGAGCTGCCGGATGTTTTCCGGCCACATCCTCTAAGGATGCATAGCCAAGCAGGCGGAGGAAGGTATCGTTGCAGTCGACAATCTGTGCCATACTATTGATGATCACATGGGCACTCGTCGAGGCATTAAATAATGTGTCAGAACGTGCTCGTGCGGATTCAGCAGCCTGACGAGCGTGCAGCGACTCTGTTTTTTGGGACTCCAATTCGTCTGTCCGGACCCGCAGTTGACCCTCCGAATCGGCAAGGGCTGCCGCCTGAGATTGACTCTCCTTGAGCAGCGTCTCCATCCTGATATTCGATTGTGTGAAGGTATAAACCGTCGCCAGAAAACTCAGGGTCAATAAGAGGCCCAGCAGGGTCAAAACAATGCCGAAAGACCGGTACATGCTGATCTGCCCTGTCGGCCAGAGAAGGACAACAGAGATACCTTCATAGGGTGTGACATTCTGTGATGCCAGATACTCCCCCCCCTGAAAAGTCACTTCCGCTTTGTTTTTGAATCGCTTTTGCAGAACGGGTTCGAAGGGGCCCGGACCGTATTGTTTTGAAAGGATGATTTTCTGATGCTGCTCGTCGCTCAGCGGCCATAGACTTTTCAGACGGGCCTCCGGCTGTGAAGACATAAAGATGATGCCGCTTTGGTCCACCAGGAACCAAATATATTGTTTAAGTTTTATCTCTATGTCCTCGAGTTCCTTTTTTATGGCCACAACCCCGACGATTTGGCCTTCCTTGTTCCTGACCGGGGCGCTGGCGTAGAATCCGCGCATCTTCGATACCGTTCCATAAGCGAACAAGTGGCCGATGCCACCTTTGATCGCCTGCTGGAAATAGGACCTGAACGTGTAGTTCTGCCCAACAAAACTGTCCTTCTCGTTACGGTTGGAGGAGGTCAGCGTCAACCCGTTATTATCGATGAGGTAACAGGCTGCCGCATCCAGGGCCTTATGATAACGGTCCAGGATGTTGTTTGCCTTTTCTATGTTTTCAGGGGTGTTGGCCTGCAACACGGGAAGGGTCAAGGGGGATCCGGCCGTGGCTGTGGCAGCGGTCTCGATTCTCTTTAATTCACTGGTCAGGTTAATGGATATGATCTCATTTGCATTTTCCAGCTCTCTTTCGACCATCCGTGTTGCCATTCCTACAAGATAGCCGGTAAAGACCCATCCTGCCACCGTCAAGATGAAGAGGGTACACAAGAGTGCAATTACAAATCTTTTTTTGGTAAAATGAAATATCGACATGATCAAAACTTTCCCTCCTGCCTCATGACATCCAAAATCTCGCCGGCAAATGCCGTTATGCCCATTGCGCCTGTAATCATAAGCGCAAGTCCAATCAAATAACTATGTTTCCCTTTACTCCTTGAACAGAGTAGCCTTTTAATTTATTTAATAATTCCGTCATTCTTCAACAATCTTATACTTTTTCTCTTTGCCTGTTTGCTCCAGTAGCGAGTTGATTTCCTCCTTGAGCTGAATCATCTTTTCCTCGCGGTTGATAGTCAGAAGGCTGAACCGCTCCAAGTCTTCCATACGCTCCTTAAGTTCATTTTCCGCCTGTTTGCGCTCGGTTATGTCACGAAAGGATACAACCGCACCTACCACCTGGTCTTCTTTCCATACAGGCGTTGCAGTATATTCCACCGGAACCGCCTTGCCGTCCTTTCGCCAGAGCACCTCATTGTCCACCGTACGGGGCTTGCCGTCTTGAGAAGAGAGGTGCATGGGGCATTGCGCCACAAGGTATTTCGAGCCATCGGGATAGGCATAGTGAAACTCGTCGTGAACCAATTTGCCGAGCATTTCCTCTTCTGGATAACCAAGCGCGGTGCTCGCCGCATGGTTGGCAAACATTACCCTGCCCCCGATATCCAGACCAAAAATCCCTTCGTTCACTGAAGTTAGAATTAAACGACTGCGTTTCTCGGAGGTGTGCAACTCCTCGGTCCGCTCCCGGACCATAAGCTCCAGATGTTCCTTAAAACGCTCGATTTCAAGCCGGGCCAGGTTGGCATCCTCTGCCAAACTCATGGCCGCGACCCGCTCCTTCTGAACCGTCAAGGCATGTTCGCGTATATTCAATTCCCCCTGGCGTGCGCGCCATTGCTCGACCGCGAAGGACCCGATCAGTTTGGCAAAACGTGATAGAAAGCTCAGAATGTTTGGCAGCCGCGCCTCGTCCATGACCGGCGCCTCGTGCACCGCCTTAAGATATTCAGATCGGTCGAAACCAAGTTCGTCCGCCTGTGTCGCGAAAAATCCGTCATCAGGCTCGGTCAGGTGGAACTGGCCGATGAACACATTGGCGATACGGTGTCCTTCGATGACAATCGGTGATGCGCAATCGGTCAACCCGTTCCTGCAGCGATAGATCGCGTAGTCCTTGCCCTCCTGGAGATTGAGGGCGAGGTTTGTGTCGCTCTCGATACAGCGTGCGCAACTCTTTTTGTTGACACGATGAAAATCCGTGCAGACTCTTTGCCACGGCGACGAAACCAGTATGTTGGCTTCGAGATCGATGATAGCGGCGGACACGCCGGCGATGCTGCAGAAATTCGTAAAGAGTTCCTGTAAGTTGTTCTTTTGCAGCAACTCGACGAACTCCTGCTTGATCTCGGCTGCGTCGAGGGTAGTTTGCGCTTCGGCAACGGGCATGTCGTCCAGGGCTTGTTCTTCGACCTTCTCCGGCGGCTGGAAGAGAGCATTGCGTCCCAGTTCCGTCATTAGATCATTGACTTGTCGTTTAAGATCTATGATCCGATGTTCCCGGCCTGTCGCTAACTTGTTGAAACGTTCTACCTCAAGTATCTTGGCCTTGAGTTCCTCCTGGGCCTGTTCTGCTTCAAATCTTGCCTTTTCGGCCCTGGCTGCAGCCTCTTCTGCGACCTCCTTTCCTACCTTCAGAGCGTCGGCTTTCTTTCGTTCGGTTATGTCGCGTACCGTGCCCACTGCTAACCACTTGTCGTCCAATTGGAAGGAAGAAAGGTTGACCTCAACCGGAAACGTTTCACCTCTCCGGTTGATTGCGGTGGTCTCGATTGCGGCGCCGAAAAGAATCCCATGTCCGGTAGCGGCAAATTTCCTAATCCCTTCATGGGCCTTCTCCCTGACGTCGATCGGCGCAGCCATTTCATGAAAATTCATGCCCATGGCCTCGGAGAAAGTGTAGCCGAACAGCTTTTCAGCCGCCTCGTTCCAGAACAACACCTTGCCCTTGCCATCGATCATCACAAGAGCGTCATTGACAGCCTGGCTCATCGCATTTATTTTGTGTACGGTGGCTTCAGCTTCCTTTTTGGATGTTTCGACATCCTCAAGGATGTTCAACATCGCCTTCCGCGTTTTACCCATATCAGCAACCTGATCATGGAGTTTTTCAGTGCGTTCCTGGATACGAGCTTCCAGGGTTTCATTGGCGCTTCTGTAATTCTGCTCGCTTCTGCTGAGTCCATCCATTGTTTGCTTGAGTCTGTCGGTCATATCGTTAAATTTTTCACTGAGAAGACCGATCTCGTCGCGGGACGTGACGGGTGTCCTGGCTTCCAAATCACCCTCAGCGATCCGGTGCGTCATGGCAAGCAGTTCCCCGACAGGCTTCTGCACCATTCGTCTAAGCAGGATGTAGGTGGCGGCGGAGAGGGCCGCGAGGAGGAACAGGATAACCGCAAGGATTTCCATGCGCGTCTTCCAAACCGCCTGGTACATGTAAGTTCGGGTATAGACGATGCGCAGTCTGCCCAGCTCGACAGGCGGTTCCGATGGGTCGCGCACATAGAGAACCGGGGTTTCCCGCTCAATGCCGTCAACCGCCTGACCATCGCGCTTTTTGAAAGCCAGGGGCTGTTCCTGTTCACCCTCGTAAAGAGCAACGGAATAAATCTCGGGATCGGACATTACCATATCGAGTTGATCCTGAATCGATTTCAAGTTCATGTCCCACATAGGCAAGGATAAGTTTTTGCTCAGCATGTTAACCATGAAGATAGCACGGGCATCCAGCACGGCTGACGCGTTTTGCTGCTGGCTACGGAGCAGGTAAATTCCGCCCATGCCTATAACGGCAGTTGCGATGGCTATGAGGGCCAACATCAGTTTTCGTTGCAGGCTGGTAGTTAGAAAGTTTATCAGATTAGTTTTCCTCCAAGTATTTTTCATATTTTGGCATCAGTTCTTTAATCGTTTTATCTCTAATATTTCCAATTTTGTCCCAAAGTTTTTCTACGATAGCCGAGTTATTATCTTTAAATTTTTTATTGAAAATAACAAAATAAGGTTTTTCAGAAAATGATTTTTGCATTTTTTCAATATTCTTATAATCATTTATTGTTATCAAGTGGTCAATTACTTCCTCGGGTCCGACAAAAGCCTCAATTCGACCGAGATTCAGTTTTTCTAAGTTCTGCTTATGAGTTTTTACCTCCTCGACTTTTAAACCCATTTTAGAAAGCTCTTCGCTGACAGACCAGCCCATCATTGATCCAATTGGACCTTTTAAATTTAGAAACTGTTTACCATCCCATTTTAATGGTGAATTTTTTTTTGTATATATAGCATAACCAACATTATAAATTTTTCTGGCTGAATCCGGTTTTCCATCTTTCATTGGATAATCCGCAAATTTTGCCCTATCCTCTGAATAAGAAAAAATTAATGCCGCATCGGATTGTCCTTTTTCCAAATTATCCAACACCCTCTTGGAAGGGAGTCTTGTAATTATTACATTTATACCTGCCTGTTTTGCAGCTTTCATCAATAAGTCGATTTGAATTCCGGGAGGTTCGTGCAATGTTGGACCTTCACCCAAAAGTCTCGGCACATTAGCTATATCGCCTGTCGCCACGTTAACGGTAAGATCCGCCGCATTTGCGCTAAACCCCATAAATAGCAATAAAACAATTGATAATATCGCTCTTTTCATTTTTATTACCCCCCTGTTTTATTTTGAACACATCCGCCCGATGAAGGCTTTCACACTTAAATTATATTGCATTGAGCGGTTCTGTTCTTAAGCAACGATCTTATATTTTTTTTCTCCGCCTGTTTGCTCCAGGATGTTGTTGATTTCCTCCTTGAGCTGAATCATTTTTTCCTCACGATCTATGGTCAATCGGCTGAAACGTTCCAGATCTTCCATCCGCTCTTCAAGCTCTTTTCGCGCTTTCTTGCGTTCGGTGATGTCGCGGAATGTCACTACCGCACCCATGACTTTTCCGTCTTTAATGATAGGAGTGCTGGAATACTCCACAGGGAAAGAACTTCCATTCTTGCGCCAGAGCACTTCATCGTTCACTTGGTTTTGGGTGCCGCTTGTACAGGTGGCATTCATGGGACAATATTCCTTATGGTAAGGGGAACCATCCGGGTGTGAATGATGGATAAGTTCATGTACATCCTTGCCTACCATTTCCGCCTCGCCAAAACCCAGCAGGTTCAATGCTACAGGGTTAATGAAAGTTGTCTGTCCTGAGGTATTAACACCGAACATCCCTTCGCCGGCGGATTGAAGCAATAGCCGGAGCTCTTCGGTTCGCTCCTGAACGCGATCTTCGAGTAATTTGTTTGAAGCCGAAATTTCCTTCTGTAATCGCACTTGCTCGGCGAGATCTGCCCGGGTTCGGCGCGAAAATATGATGCCTGTCCACAGCAACAAGCAAAGCGCACCGATGCGGGCCGCCAGCGCTGCTGATTTTATTGTGTTAAAACGGTTTTCTATCGCTTCGATTTCTCCCAGGACAACCCCGGGTATTGTTTCAGTGTCAATTTCGTAGGTTTTTTTCGCAATTGAATACTCGTCGCCAAAAAGGATATCCTTCCCTTCTTTCCAACTGCCCGCTCTCATCTTTTGGAGCGCAATTTCCTCAATATCGCTTATTTTCTTATGGCCCTCTCGCAAGGCAGAGATTTCCTGGGTCATGCTCTGCTCTTTTGTGAGATCAATAACCTTCTGTATCGCCGCCTCTACATCCTGATTTACCGTTTCATAGCGGGTTACGCGCAACTCATTCTGCTCCATGGCGGCCAGCGCCAGCATGGCGGTTAATTCCTGATCAAGCCGAATCATCCTTTCCAGGGCGATGCTTATTTGCAGATGTCGGGAATTCATGGTTTCGTTCTGAAAATCCAGGTAGCCACCAAGGACAAACAGCAGGAACAATATCCCTACCGCCGTATATAATGCTTTGACGCTATTGAAGAATCGCATTGGTCTACCTTCCTTTACTTGAGCACCTTGTCAGCCTTCTTCAGGATATCGGGGGGAATGGTCACACCCTGGTTCTTTGCCGCACTTTGATTGATGACCAGGCTGAACTTCTCCATGGGCCCCCAGGGGATATCGCCGGGTTTCAGACCCTTGAGTACCAGCACGGCCTTTTTCCCCGCCGAGTAGCCGACCAGGAAATAATCCAGACCATATGCGGCGGTTGCTCCCTTTGGAACGCTATCCACATCGCCGGCGAAAAGAGCGATTTTTTTATCATTGCATATTTTGACAATTGTATCGAAATCTGAAATGGCCGTATTATCAGATGAGATCACAATGGCATTCACCTTTCCTGCAAGAGAGATGGCAGCCTTTTCAACTTCCGATCGATTGGTAATCGTAACCTCTACCAGCTCCAACCCTAGTTTTTTTGCGGCTTCTCGCATCTCCTTGATATGCACAACCGAGTTTGCCTCTCCGGCATTGTAGATGGTTCCCCACTGTTTTGCCTTGGGAACGATTTTAGCGTACATCTCCATCTGGCGGAATACCGGCCAGCGATCACTGACACCGGTCACATTGGTGCCGGTCTTCTTGCCGGGTGCACTATCCTTCGGGACGATCCCGGCATCAATCGGATCGGTTATGGACGAGAAAACAACGGGGATATTCTTCGTAACCTTCACCACCGCCTGGGTCGTCGGGGTGGCAATACTGTGAATCAGGTCCACTTTCTCATTGTTGAACTTCTGTGCGATAGCGTTGGCTTTAACCATATCACCCTGCGCATTTTGGCGGTCATAGATGACATTGACGCCTTCCTTGAATCCGCTGCCGCTCAAGGCGTCTTCAAAGCCCTTCTGGTCGGCGTCGAGCGCCTGATGGGAAACGATCTGGGTAACTCCGATGCGGACCATTTTCTTGTCTTCAGCAAACGAAAAAACAGAAATGCCGATGATTGTTATGGACAAAAGAATGTACAACTTTTTCATGGCTGATATCTCCTTTCCACTATTGTATTGCAATTATTTTTACCGCAAAAGACCGGAACAGCCTAAGTTTATATAGCATAACTGGTTAAATTGTAAATTAAATTATCAGGAAACATGGAAATCTGGTTTTAAGATCAACGCGTGGTGATTTTTGGTAACAGCCAAGTGATAGAGCCAGTTGCAAAAGTCCTAAAAAGAGAAGTTTAAGCAGATACTTTATCTTGTTGGAGATGTGTAGAAGGTTGCAAAGCAATAGAAAATGATTTAATGAAGAAATTCGGAAGTTCTTTTCCTTCAGCTTATGATAAATTAACTTACAGAGAGGTATAATGAAACCTGTTTATTTTCCGTTTACATATATAAATGATGCCGTTGCCCGGAATTTATGCGACTTTTTCGGGCAGGTGACGGTTTATCAGCCGGGTGCGCATGATATTCCTGAAAACATGCAAACGCTTGTGAATGAAGGCGTGATCGATATAAAGATTCCGGTTTCAGGAGATGAAAAAAGGATAAGAGCTCTTATAAAAGAGTATGAAGGGTGGGGCGAACTTCATCAGAAAAATGACACGGCGTTTCTCAAGGCTATCGGGGAGAGAGTCCCTTTTTTCGATGAAACATATTCAACAGAGCTTGCGTCGCAGATAAAAAAAATCCGGGATGAAAATTATACGAAAGAAAGCCCCGATATTCTTTTTAACGCGAGGCTGTTTCTCTGCCTTGCGCAGGACTATGACATTACGCAGGAAGGAATAAACAGGGACCTGATTTCTGTTCATGAGATGGAAAAAAAACTGCTTGCCGGACTTACTCATGAAGATGAACTGTTTTTTACGAAAAAAACCGGAAATTATGTACCGGCTGATGATCCGGGGAGATACAAGTTAAAAGAGCGTATGGAAGCATGGGCGTATCTTATGCCGAATGATCCTGATGCGCCCCGGTTTTTTGTAACATGCAGCAGGGACGCCTTTGATTTTACAGTCGAAAGAACAGGGGATGCAGAAAATGTAATTGAAATCGACCCCCTTAAGATTTGCGACTATTCCGCCTTAAAAAAGCCTGAAGCACCTCTGAAATTATCCGGAATAATTAATAAATCACGAACCGATTTTATAAACAGAATTCTGGGACGGGATTTTCAGGATGATATAATTGAGGATAAATGTGAAACAAACGGGAGCATTTTTATATGCCTTCTGGAAATATAATATATATCATATTGATATATTTATAAATAACTTCATCAACCCCCGCCGTTATTTTTATCAAAAAAAGCAATAAGAAGGCTTGACTCGCATTATCAATTGGTATATGGACTTTGCCCAATGTATAAGAAATGGCTGAGTGGACTGCTCATTGTTCAATTTTATAATGAAAGGAGAAAATAAAGATGGCTTTTAATCCGACTGTTGATGAAGAAAAATGCCAGGGATGCGGCGAGTGCGTTGATGTTTGCCCGGTTGAAGTTTTTGAACTTCAGGGCGAAAAGTCGGTTCCCGTGAACGCAGAAGAATGCCTTGGCTGCGAAAGCTGTATCGAGGTTTGTGAACCCGGCGCAATCACTGTTGAAGAGACTTGATTTTTAAAGTCCCCCGGCTGTTCTGCCGTATAATGTTACCGGGGGACTTTATGCCCCTTATCCATACTTTCCATTCAATCTCTTTCCAATATAATCAATAAGTTTATGATACCAATGCAAGCCATTAAATATCCTGATATGGCTTTTATATCGCAGAAGCTTTCGAGCTCTCCCCTGACCGATGTTTCAGGCGCGGTTTCAGCTTCCCTCTTGTCTGTTTCCTCAGGCTTGAATATCAGAAATGGAGAAACAGTTGCCGTCGCCGTCGGAAGCAGGGGGATAGATAAAATAGATTCCGTTCTCTATCACTGTGTCAGATCTCTTGAAAAAATGGGGCTTAAGCCTTTCGTTATTCCCGCGATGGGAAGCCACGGAGGGGCTACGGCAGAAGGCCAGAGAAAAGTGCTTGAGAAGTTTGGGATCAGTGAATCTGAAATAAAAGTTCCGGTTTTCCCGGATATGGAAACGGAGATAATAGGGGCTCTGCCGTGCGGCCTTGATATCCATATTTCAAAAAGGGCTCTTATGGCCGACCATGTCGTGGTGATAAACAGGATAAAACCACATACGAAATTCAGGGCCGGTATTGAAAGCGGACTTTGCAAGATGCTTACAATCGGGCTGGGGAAGGAGAAGGGGGCGACCGCTTTTCACCGTTGTGCCGTGACGAACGGATTTGGAATTATAGAGGAGGCGGCCGGACTTGTCATAAACAAACTCAAGATACTTTTTGGGCTTGCACTGATGGAAGACGGATATGGGAATCTTTCAAAAATTGAGGCTGTTTTGCCTTCCGGTCTGATAAACCGGGAAAAAGAGCTTCTGAAGGATGCGAGAAAAATGATGGGGCGTGTTCCGTTTGACTTCATCGATCTTCTCATTGTCGATTATTTCGGAAAGGATATAAGCGGAATAGGGATGGATTCAAACATTACGGGGCGCCACAGGGATATCGTGGGTGATTTTTATGCCCCTCCTCATGCGAAACGTATTTTCGTAAGGGATTTATCACCCGGTTCGGACGGAAACGGAAACGGCATAGGCCTTGCGGATGTAACAACAACCCGCCTTGTCGGAGGCCTTGATATGGAAAAGACCTACGCAAATGCAATAACCGCCATTTCACCCGAAAAGGCTTCAATTCCGGTTCATTTCAATACCGACCGGAAGTGTCTTGATGTCTGCGCCAGGACCCTTGGTCTTGATTCGATGGAAAATGCGAGAGTGGTCAGGATCAAAAGCACAAAAAGCATTGAACATTTGCAAATTTCGAAGGCGCTTGAATCCGGGATTGAAGCGAATCCGGATATTACAAGGAGTTCTCCCTGGGAGCCATTCAAGTTTGATGAAAATGACAACCTGCTTCCTTTTCCTTCATGACAACCATATTTCACCCGTACGTTCCGGTTATGCAGCTCGGTAAAGACTTTTGCCGGGAATCTATTATTACCGTTGCAAATTTTCCGTAAAAATTGATATTATAGCAAGATAATTTCAAAAGTCCTAAAAAGAGAAGTATTTGTCATTCCCACGAAAGTGGGAATCCAGTCTTTTCTA
>Ga0105102_10000496_pt1 | contig 11770 bp, 10 predicted proteins | sample PPLLaktember2015_FD_87032 | JGI IMG/M metagenome (GOLD analysis project Ga0105102, IMG submission 87032) | Freshwater sediment microbial communities from Prairie Pothole Lake near Jamestown, North Dakota, USA - PPLs Lake P7 Core (6) Depth... | ecosystem: Environmental > Aquatic > Freshwater >...
CATCGAGAGATCGCGAATCTCAAGGATTCTATGATCATCGTGATCAGGGTTCTTGGGAACGAATGCGAAAAATATTATGGAATGGAGGCGTAACTCCGGAATGTAGGGTCAATGCGCAGGATCGGATCTATTTTATGAATTGTTCGTGGCCCTGGGAGCTAATTCATAGCTAATAATCCTTCAGCTTCATATCGCTGATTTTGACGCGGTTTTTCCATAAGTCATAAATAATCTGCAATCTTTGGTTATCGCTAATCATAATTTCATCAGTGAGTTTTTTTTCGGTAAGATCTTGTTGGATACATAAGTATCCAACCGGTTGATCTGCCCCCCCAAGAACTACCACCTGATTTTCAATATAAATTTGCCCCATTCTATTTGGAAACATATCCTTATCCAATTTATCGAGCTTAGCTGCCTTTCCGGGCTTTACGTTAATCCACCTGCCTTCTCTTACAGTTTGGCCACTCAATAACTTATGATGTTTTTCAATATCTCCCAGAAGATCGCGGAATAAATTAAACCTTTTATGCTTGACGTCAATCACTTCCAGTATCTTCTGGCTTGCCTGATTGGCATGAGTCAGAAATCCTTCCGAATCAAATAGAAGAATCCCCGCAGGGGAAAGCTCAAAGATCTTCCTGAATCGCTCCTCGCGTTCTTTCAATTCTTTTTCCATCTTCTTTGTTTCTGTAATATCAAGATGAGAGCCATGCAGGCATAAGGCCTTCCCCGACGCATCTTTAATTAGGGATATAACAAGGTGAAAATCGAATGTGGTGCCATCTTTTTTCTTCCCGACAAGGTCGCCTGACCAGCTTCCTGTCTTAAACAAAGCATCTTTTATCACCTCAAACATACTAGAGTTCTCCCAGAACCCTGAGCCTGGCTTGCCTAAAGCCTCTTCCTTCTCGTATCCCCAAAGATTTGAGAGCGCCGTGTTGATATAGGTTAGATTTCCTTCAAGATCAGCAATAGCTATAGCATTAATTGCATTCTCTACGGCTGCATCCTTGATTCTGAGTTCTTCCTCTATTTTCCGGCGCGCTGTTACATCTAAGAGTGCAATTACTAAAGACCAATCCTCAAAGAGAGTGGGAGCTGCCGTAGCATTGGCCCAAACAACGTCTCCATTTTCTTTTTCCATTCCGAATTCGATGTATTTGTAAGGATATTTCTCAGGGACCGGCATTGATGTAGCAGGATGTTCATGCAAAATATCCTCTGAGGTTAGGCAGTTTCCATCTGCCGAGAAGAATCTCCTATCTCGATGTTTATTTTGGACCAATTCCTCAATAGTCAATCCCATGAAATTTAAAAATGATTGATTGGCCTCAATTATCCTGCCGTCGTTATTCACAACAATGATTCCGGCAGGAACTAAATCAAAAATAGTTTTAAGTTTATTTTTGCTTTCAGTTAATTCCCTCTGAGCTTTTTTGATATTACTTATATCGATGAAAGAATTGATCGTACAGATGAACCTATTGGATTTATCCTTGACTGTGCTTGAGGTAAAATATATGTCCATCATAGACCCATCTTTTTTCCTCGCAACCGTCTCCCCTTCCCATCTTCCGGTTAGAGAAATCTGCTTCGTTATTTCATCGGCATCTTTGTGATTCTCAATGAAATCAAGAATTGGCCGCCCACCAATCTCTTCTCTCTCATATCCCAGCATCCTCAGCCAGGATTCATTGGCAAAGAATAGATTTCCAGAAGGATCTGCCAAAGACATGGCGTTTAAGGCCGAATCAATGGCCTCATCTTTGATTTTCAAAGATCTCTCCATCTCAATCCGTTCAGTGATATCATGGGTGATTACGCCGATGTTGTATCCATTCTCGGTCTTTATGGGGAAGAAAACCTCCTGGACGGTTTTGCGTGTTCCATTTGCGCTTTGGATCTCCTTTTCACCAATCCAACTTCTCAGAGGCTTTCGCCCTTTATCCGAGAGTCGAATCAGGAAGGTTTTAAGCTTTTCATGAGCTTTTGGTGTCTGATGCTCCAGGGGCATTAATTGGTACATGACATCCCATGCCGGCTGGCCAAAGACCGCTTCTCGCTTAAGGCCGGTAATATGTTCCTGGGAAGAATTCCATTCTATGATATTCCCGTAGCTATCTATCAGGCTTACGCCCTCTTCCGAACTCTCAACAAAGCCTCGGAACTTCTGTTCGCTTCGCTTTAGAGCCTCTTCTATCTGTTTGCGCTCTGTAATATCGTGATGGTGCCATAACCTGCCGTAGGATTTGCCGTCTATGTTTATTGGAATAAAATCTCGCAAGCACGTTCGGCCATCTCGCATAGCTATCTCTTCACCCTTTACTGGCTTTCCTTGACGGACAATCTCCTTGATGCGATCTACTTCCTTATCCGGATAAAAATAGGCATTTTTAATTATCTCAATCATTTGGGATGCAGTGAGAACAGTTAGCTCCTCGGGAGATTCATCCAGATTGAAAAAGTCGCAAAAAGCTTGATTAGCATATTCAATTCTACCGTCATCAGCAACAAGCAAGAGGCTGGCAAACATGCTAGAGATAAGAGAATTAAAGCGTTGAATCATGATTCCAAGTCGATCCTCCGACTTTTTTCGTTCGGTGATATCCTCAAAAGTGGTAAAAACCCGATAAGGCTTTGTCTCTCCTGGCAAAAATTGAGGGAAGGCGTTGGCTGTTATCCATCGTAATTCCCTATCATGGGGGTTGAAAATGCCCATAACCACATTCTCGATTGTTTTCCCTGCTGCTAAGGCCATCATCGAAGGATATTCTTCTCCAGAAAAATCTGAGCCATCCACATGTATTGTTCTGAACCGGGGATCAATAGTTGTTCTTCTGTTATTTTGATCTGTGATTAAGCCAAGCATTCTCCTTGCGGCAGGATTGGCAGAGATTATTGTACCATCTGCTTCCTGGCATACCACTCCCTGAAGCATATTCTTAAAAAGCTGATGGTACTGCTCAACAGACTGCCTCAGCATCTCTTCTTTTTCCTTCCGTTCGGTTATCATCTGGAAGTGAATAGATAATCCATTCTCCTTGGGGTATAATCGCATATCGAGCCAATTTTCATTTGATATGATCTCAAAGCGGGCTTCAAGAGAGATAAAACGCTTTTCATTGACTGCCTTGTTAATGGAATCTCTAAAGAATGATCCTTCTGCTTCAGGAAAAGCATCAAATATGCAGCATCCAATAACCTCGGACTCAGGCCGACCTAGCAGCAATTCTGCTGATTTATTTAAGTATGTAATTTTCAGGTCTTGGTCAAGAGAAAGAAATCCATCGCTGATGCTGTTCAAAATCTCAAGATATTCCTCTCTGGCTTCATTTGATTCACATTCAGTATTTTTTCTGCTATTTATGTCCATAAATGCAACCTGCATAGCAGGTTTCCCATTGATTTCTATGAAATTCGCCAGGGCATCAGTCCAGACTACATCTCCGTTCTTCCTGATAATACGAAACTCCCGCCTTAGTGGCAACTTATTACTGGAAATGCCATCTATCAATGCTCCAAGAATTCCAGTTCTATCATCGGGATGGATTATGGACATAAAATTGTCCGCAGAGAGTACAAGCATATCCTCCAAGCTATGGCCGATAATCTCAGCTAGACGCTCATTAGCATAGATCAACCTTCTATCCTGAATTATAGCTAAACCCAAAAGGGATTTATCGACTAGCTCACGATAAATTCCCTCATTAAATTCAGTATTCTGCACAGCAGAAGGCATGAACTGCGGACCCTTATCGCTCATTCATCTATTAATCCGGGTTTGCAGATATTCATAGTTTTCTCTTTATTAGATATATAATTAATTAAATAATTCAAGATAAAAGTAGCCGCAAATTCTGGTACCCGAAGGAGAGATGGATAATAGAGAATGTTGATTCCAATTCTATATTCCGAAAAAATGTGGACTTCATACATTCGTTCAAGATTCTATTATGAATTTTAGCAGATCACTTCAGTTCATAACTCTACTTACTTTTATGCTATAGCCTTAAATAAGTATTTATGGCTCTAAACTAAGTGACATTAGGTTGATTTATGAGCTTAGGCCCAATTCAAATATTAATAATCGGATTTGAAGATGATGATTTTGCATGCCAGATACTTCCTAAGCTTCGCACTCTGGATAAAGATGGATTTATTAAAATAGTCGACATACTTTTCGCAAAGAAAGACGTCAAAGGCAATATTTTTGCCTTACGGGAGGACGAACTGACTGCTGAGGAAGCAATGCGCTTTGGCTCAATCGCAGGCACTTTGATTGGTTTAGGCATACCCGGGGATGAGGATGATTGGGAAGTCAAAAGACTGGAAAATTTTGAATTAGCAGAAAATGATTTTGGATCCAATCTTAAGGAAATTGCAGGCATTGTTGAGAAAATTCCAAAAGATAGCCCCTTTGCCGTGGTATTAATTGAGCAATGCTGGACAATTGCACTGAATGATAATATAACCAAATCCGGGGGCGTGCTTCTGGCCCAGGGGCAGGTATCACCCATCGCGCTAGTAAATATAGTAGCAGAAATAGATGCTTCCAGGAGGTAACATGGTCGACATTGAACCCGATGACACAAATCCAATAGATAGCCGTCCCGCACTGATCAGACGCGACATTCTTGCTGCAAAGCGCACTGAATTATCCGCTAGCAATTCATTGAAGGGTTGGATACGAACCGGACTATCTTTAATTGGTTTTGGCTTTACGATTTACAGTTTTCTCATATCACTTCCACACCAGTTCAGTAAAGCCTCTCCCGTAGAGGTAGGTCTTTTTCTGATCGGCATGGGCACGGTCTCGATACTGTTTGGCGCAGCTGAATACTGGGAAAACATGCGTGAACTTCATGAGGATTATGGAATACCAATCAAGAAGATTCCAATGCTTTTTGGTTTGTTGGTCGCTGGTTTCGGGGTCGTCTTGTTTTTCCGAATCATATCTCACCAAGTGTAGAGGTGTCCAATGATTCAACCGATCGCCGATAAGCCTAGAAATGTTATGGAATCAATCAGGGCGAAGCTAAAAACCAAAGGCAAAGAACCCATAAGTCGTCCAGCCATAAGCAGACTCGACATTCTTGCTGCTGGTCGCACCGCCATGGCAGCAGATCGTTCATTTATGAATTGGACCGTAACAGGGATAACCTTAATTGCTTTTGGCTTTACGATTTACCGGTATATCCTATCACTTTCCGAGGAGCTCACAAGAAATGACGCTCTTGGGATCGGTCTGTTTCTGATCGGCATCGGCACGGTCATGATCATGTATGGCGCAGCTGAATACTGGGAAAACATGCGTGAACTTCATCAGTTTTATGGAGTGCAGTTAAAGAAAACTAATCTGCTCTTTGGCTTGGCGGTCGCAGGTTTCGGGATCTACCTATTTTTCAGTATCATAATTCTAAAAATCAGGTTGGGCGGGCCATGATTCAAGAGATCATAGAAAGCCAGGAGACCTTGGTAAGCGCCCTTATCTTCGCGAGCATTTTCTTTGCTGGCCCTCGCTGGCGGGTCAATTTAGAGATTCATAAAGGCTACCGCCGGGTCGTCTCTTTTTCCGCCGGCATCGCCATCGCCTATGTTTTCATGAATTTCCTGCCGGAGTTGAGCGAGGCCAGCGAACTTTTCCTGGAACACACGCGCGATCTCTCTGTCCCCTTTCCTCAGCACTGGGTCTATGGGGCCTCATTGCTGGGATTCGTTCTTTTTTATGGCATAGAATATATTGCTACAGCCAGATTGTCGTCCGCCGTCGGCCAGGAAACGCCGCAAGATCCAAGGGAGATGGTGAGATTTGTCACCACCATCATCGCTTACTCCCTGTATGCCGGGCTTATCTGCTATCTCCTGGTGCATAGCCTGGAAGGCGGATATATGAATGAGGCATTATATACGGTGGCGATGGTCTTGCACTTCGTATCCCTGCGGTACTCTCTTTGGAATGAATACGAAGACATGTTCGGCCGCTGGGGAAAAAACATCCTGGGAGTATCCTGTCTTGTCGGATGGCTGATTGCTGTTCTTCTGCCACTGCCCGTAACGGTGATAATCACGCTTCTCGGGTTTATATCCGGAGGTGTAATCATGACCACAATGATTGCCGAGCTGCCGAGGGAAAAGCAAGGGCGTTTTCTGTACTTCTTTCTGGGTGCGGCTCTTTACGCGGGACTGCTGGTATCGATCTGATCTAAGAAGGAGGATGAAGTATGTCGTCATTAAGCATTGCTGAAGGAATTATTGCGCGCCTCGCCGGGCCGATGAGTCTTCGACTGGTGATTCAACCATTGATGGCATCGCTGCTGGGGATACGCGATGGGATAGCGGATGCAAAGACGGGTGAACCGCTGTTTATAGTTGGCTTGATCACTGGCTGCGATGACCGCAAGGCCAAACTGGGCAGTCTTTTCAAATCCCTGTCTAAAGCGATCATCATAGCAGTCGTCTTGGAAGTAATCGCCCAATACCTCCTCTTCGGTCAGGTCCACGCCATCGGCGTGATTTTATACGTCTTTGTCTTCATGATTGTGCCCTATTCGCTGGCGAGGGCGGCTGCAAATTTGATTGTCACAAAAAGAAAATGAGGAAAAAATATGTGATGAGGCTCAACGGCATATATTAGTGCCAGATAATTGATAATCACCCATTCTATAGGAGGCATTGCTATAATTAATCAAACCCAACGAAATGAGAAGCCGGGGCAGAATATCAAAATCGCTTCGGTGCTAAATCTGCGAGACCTGGGCGGCTGGCCGACTCAGAATGGCAGTGGCGTTCGCTATGGGCTTTTGTATCGTTCTGCTCAACTTGATAAACTCGATGGGGCGGATGCAGATGCGTTTGGCGGATTGGGCATCCGCTCGATCTACGATATGCGTACCGAGCCCGAGCGCAGTGCGAAGCCCGATCGCGTCCCTCCGGGCGCTGAGTACATTGTAATCGACGTGCTCAGAGATGCCCCCAGCGCTGCGCCGGCCCAGCTCATTAAAGTTCTCGCTGATCCCAAGGCGGCAGCAGATATGCTCGGGCGTGGCAAAGCAGTGACGCTCTTCAAGGAGGGATACCGCCAGTTTGTCACCTCACCAAGCGCCCTCTCAGCATATCGGCACTTCTTCTTGGATCTGCTGAGCGAAGCGCATCGCCCGGCCCTCTTTCATTGCACAACTGGCAAAGACAGGACAGGCTGGGCGGCAGCAGCTCTGCTGACGTTGCTGGGCGTGTCCGACGAAATGGTCATGCATGAATTCCTGCTTACTAACGAACTGCTGGTGCCCGCGCTTCAGCCGGTATTAGATCGCTTCCAATCGCAGGGCGGCGATCCTGAACTGCTTCTGCCTATCATTGGGGTACAAGAAGAGTATCTCGAGGCAGCATTCGACGAGATGTGCAAGCACTTCGGAACGATTGAGGGGTACTTTGCAGAAGGATTGGGCATCGACGCCGAGAACCAGCTGGCGTTACGGACTGCTTTCTGCATTTGAGTTGAAATCCACATTGCAGCCCGCGCCGTACTCAGCTGGGCGGCGCAAATGCTGCCAACTATCGCCAGATCTCGCACAGCGAAAATCTTTCGCCCACGGCGATTAATGCTGCCGGAAATGAAATATCCAAAAGCTCTGCAATCTGCTGCAAGCTATGAGGTCCAAGCCGGGATCTGACATGGTTCGATGGCAACGACACCAAAGCTGTCACTTACCAGAGAATGAGGTAGTATTTTCCGCCAAAACATGTGCGAATAAGAATAATTTTTTTAAAAATGCTATATCGACTATGTTGGGCGAATAGCCTTTCCGACGTCTCCTTTTTCACTTCACTTTTCTTGGCATGAGAAATGCCTCACCGATGCGGACCAAATGGTAGGTCAACAACATCTCCCCCTTCCCCTCGAAACCTCTTTATAATCTTCCAGACAACCGAATGCTCATGAAAACACACCTCTCCCTTCTTCTAATCGCTATCCTCTTGCTCCTGGCAGGCCATGCGAACGCATCTCTTTGGTTCAAGGTGATAGACGTCACGCCGATTGAGGTGGCCCCCAATAGTGAGGCCAATTTCACAGCCTATGTCCAGGGTCTGGGCAGCGAGAGGGCCTATGTGGAGCTGGTCTTCAGGAACATGACCGAGGGACTGACAATTTCCTGCCCGAAGAAGATCAGAAACGTCTTCCCGAAAGGAGTGACCGAATACAACTGCACCGTAATGGCAGGAGATGTGGCCCCGGGCAACTACTCATTTGTGGTTGACGCGCTAGCTGCAAGCGCCCGCCCCGGCAAAATGACTGCTTTCATCAATGTGATAGAGGCAAAGAGCGATCTGGCAAGTGAGAAGGAAATAGTCAATCAGACCGCCGCCGAAGCACCGGCCGAGCCCAATTCTGAGGAATCTCCCGCACCAGATTCCCGGCCTTCCCGCAAAATTGGCGAGAGGAGACCAGTCGAGCCTGAAGCAAAGGGAACTCCAGCCCCAGGAGCAATGGCGGCAGTTGTTGCCCTGCTGTTCGTCTTGCGGAGAATGAAGAGCTAGTGGCCCGGACATCTTGATGGGTTAACATAACCGAAGTCTCAGGCAGTCGGAAAGGAATGGAGGGCCAAAAAAAGCATAAAGCTAACCTGCGTTTGAGAAGTGCGATCTCGATTCATATCCAGATCGCCTCCTAGGTTTTTAGCCTGAATCGGCTCATGTCGGGCTCGAGTAACAGATTTGCCTTGAATTTTCCGACCAAACATTAATAAGCATTGAATTTATGCTTAATAGCCAATAGCGATAATATTCGCAAAGGACGTAGACTCATGAGAGGATTTGCCATACTAGGCGTTATTCTGTCGTTTGTTTTTGTAATTGTCTTGACAGCTGTATTCCCCTGCATGGCCTCTGATCAGGCCGTTTCTGCCAAGGACCTGACCTATATAACCGAGCAGTTTCCACCCTTTAACTTCAAAGAGGATGATAATCTGCAAGGCATCTCGGTAGATCTGCTGGAGATGGTTTGGCAGAGGATGGGCGAAGATCTGGACAGAAGCGTCATTGAAGTTTTGCCATGGACCGAAGGCTATAATAGAACTCTAGAGGAAGACAATACGGTCCTATTTACCGTAGGCCGGGTACCTGAAAGGGAGCAGCTCTTCAAGTGGGCCGGACCCATCGGATCCAGTTGGTATGTGATGCTGACGAAGATGGAAAAGAACATCAGCATTACCGATCCAGAAGAGTTGAAAAAATTAAAAATTGGGGCGGTCGAGGATGATCTGGCCATTCAACTGCTTCTGGATAAAGGCATAAAGAAGGATGATATGGTCATTGAGACAACTTCAGAGCCTATTGTAGAAATGCTGAAGGACGGAAGCATTGATGCCTGGGTCTATAATGACTTAACCGCCATCTGGCAGCTCCAGAAATCAGGCGAAAACTCGAGCGACTACACAGTTGCATATGTGTTCGGAAGTTCCGATGGCTACCTGGCTTTCAACAAAGGAGTCCCCGATTCTCTGGTGCAGTCCTTTCAAGAAGCCATAGACTACATCAAGACGAAAGAGGAACGTGATGGAGCAAGCGATTACGAGAAGATTTTAATCAAGTATACACCTGGGATTAACCAGTTATGAGAATAGAAAAGCCTCCTTTGCATTGAAGCTATCGGACTGCTCAAGGAGGCTGCAATTCTTTTTACGGTTAGGACAGAATCACTTCACAGGCAGGCCAGCTATCTCATTTGGCCCGCCGATCTCACCACACAGCCTTTGAGGTTTGATTCCAAGGATATGGAGGTGTGCACTTTCACTGGAAGGCAGTTTAAGGCCAGACCCCCGCCAGGATCGAGCCGCACCGTGAACATCGTCCGTCGATCACCGAATTTCTCACTATCCTGTATCCCATGCGCTCGACCTGTATCTCCTGGCAGGCCGGACAGATGGTATTCTCGCTCTCGCCTGCAATGTTGCCGGCATAGACATGCTTCAGACCTGCAGCTTTTCCGGCTTCAATTCCCCGCCGAAGCATGTCAATTCCGGTACGGGCCACATCTTTCATCTTGTACATGGGGTAGAAGGCAGATATATGCCATGGGATCTCTGGAGAAAGCCCGGCCAGAAAAGAGGCCAGCTCTTGCAGCACTGCTTCGGAGTCGTTATAGCCGGGGATGAGCAGGGTTGTTGCCTCCACCCATACTCCCTTCTTCCAGAACAGCTCAATGTTCTGCTGCACCGGCTCAAGCTTTGCCCCGCAGACCTTGCGGTAGAATTGGTCGTCGCCCTTCAGATCTATGTTTATTGCGTCCAATAAGGGCATGATCTTCTCTGCTGCCTCTCTTCCCATGTAACCGTTGCTGACAAAGACATTCTTCAAGCCTGAGCGCCTGGCAAGCTCGGCCACATCATAGGCATACTCCAAGAATATGGTCGGCTCGGTGTAGGTGTAGGCTATGGACTGGCAGCCGAGATTTAGTGCCTCTGAGACAACCTCTTCTGGAGATACGAAATCGCCAGGGATCCGGCCCGTTTCTCTGGGCATCTGAGAGATGTCTGCATTCTGGCAGTGCAGGCAGCGAAAATTGCAGCCGACGGTGGCTATGGAGTAAGCTGTGCTTCCCGGAAGAAAATGAAAGAGTGGCTTCTTCTCTATGGGATCGGCGTTGGCTGCCACCAGGTTTCCATATACCAGGGTCATAAGATTGCCATTCTGGTTTTCCCGAACTCCGCATATCCCCCTCTTGCCGGAACGTATGCGGCACTGCTGATGGCATAGACTGCAAGCCACATCGCCATTCAGCTTTTCCCAGAACCAGGCTTCTCGAATGGTTTTCGGCATTTAATTCCCCTTTAAAAGGATATAGGTATGACAATTATTATGCGCTAATGGAATATAACTGCTTTGCTTTTTTAGGGCAATAAAGTTCCATTTGAATGGGCTAAAACAGGATGAATAAGCCATCAATTTGGCCCTGGCCATAGAAAGCAACTCTGAATTTGGCCTAAAACTGATACGCTACTCGATTAGCAGGTTAGTAATGAATTAAGAGATGATATTGCAAAGAAAGCCCGAAATAAAAAAGGGAATAGTTCTGGAGAGCCTAAGCCCTCCAGCTATCTGTTCTTACTCTCTTCTGCCAAGTACCAGGTAGGCAACTGCCAGAAGTCCGGTGATGGCGAAGATGCTCTCGAATCCGGGAGCAGCCTCTTTAGCGGCTTCAGCAGTCTCATTGGCAGCTTCGGAAGTCTCTCCAGCAGCTTCGGCAGTCTCCTCAGCAGCAGCGGCAGTCTCCTTAGCAGCAGCGGCAGTCTCCTCAGCAGCAGCGGCAGTCTCCTCAGCAGCAGCGGCGGCGGCAGCGGCAGCGGTGGCATTCTCCTCAGCAGCAGCGACAGTCTCATCAACAGCAGGAGTTTCAGCTACCTCTTCGGCATCCTCAGCCTCAGCGGTTGGCTCAGCCTCAGCGCCCTCTCCCTCAATAACTGCTTCCTTGTAGATGTACCAGCGGAGGACATCGCCTTCATCTGAAGATGGATCGGCGGTCTTGATGCGCACACCCTCCATCAAGGAGATATCCTTGTCGTTGCTGAGGGTGATGTCGTTGTCCTCGTTGTTCATCATGATGCTGTTGTCGGTGACAGTCTGGATGGTCATCTTGTCGTACTCTGTGTTCTCGGATACATCGGTTGGGGTATCGGAGAGCTGCCAGAATCCGTCAACGGTGGCCAGGTCCTGATCGGCACCACGGAAGGCGTTCTTGAAGTGAACAGCGACAATGACTACATCCTTGGAG